>Ga0134125_10000758_pt1 | contig 42343 bp, 59 predicted proteins | sample KB31751_FD_96464 | JGI IMG/M metagenome (GOLD analysis project Ga0134125, IMG submission 96464) | Terrestrial soil microbial communities with excess Nitrogen fertilizer from Kellogg Biological Station, Michigan, USA - KB3-175-1 | ecosystem: Environmental > Terrestrial > Soil > Unclassified ...
CTCGTCGGTGGCCTCAAGCCGACAATTCACATGCACGATATATCGGTTGCCGGTGTAATGCCGCCATACGGTGTGGGTACGCGGGATCGGGAGGTCCGTGGTTTTGTCGGCGGGGTCAGTCATGTTGCAAGCGTCTCCAGGAAATCCGCGGCATTCTGCATGGCAACGAGGCGGTCAGCGCGGCGCTCCTCGCCGGGCGTCGCGGGCCGCGTTGGGTCAGTCATGCTCAAGTATCTCAATGCCGGGGGCCATGCTGCTGCTTCTCGGTATCCACCGCGCGTTTCCGCGATCGACGATGCGCTCACAGGCTTCGTACTGCCTGTCCAGATCGGAAGGCGGGGAATGGCTTCTATACCTGTTCCGCAGCAGATAGCGACCGTCGTGCTCGCGTGCCTGCCGCATTATGTGCGCTTCCAGCTCGGCGTCGGTGCGCGCTTGGGCGGAGGCGCGGAGGGGTGGGGGGTCAGTCACGGCCATTGTCCGTTCCAAACCATTCGTATCAGTGCCGCCGCCGCGAGACCGAAGCAGAAGAGGGCCGCGCGGAGGCTCCATCTTTTCTTGGTGGCGTCGGCGGTCTTGTTGGCCCGGTCAGTCATGTTGCAAGCCCCTGGCCTCGCATTCTCTCCAATGCGTCGCCTTGGCAGTCGATAGATCGAGCTTCCATCCGGCATCTATGAGTAGCGCCGGCTCCTTTTGTTGCCAGTAGGCGGTGACTTCCACCAGTATGCGCACCTCCGTCCCGTCGCGAGGCGCGTCATCAACAGGCCGCCAGTCATCGGTGACTTGAGGTTCACGCATCATCTTCAACATCCTCTTGCGGCAGAAAGTGGCGCATCTCGTGCTCGGCCCGCGTAAGCAGCGTCAACCACCCGAGTTTCGTCAGGCGGTGCAGTCGGGCACCGCGCCCAAGATCGGGCCTCCTCACCCACTCGACCAAGCGAAGCGCCTTCAGCCTACAAGCCAGGTCTGACGGCCGCACGAAATGCAGACTCCCATCCGCACCGATGCAGAAGTCCGCCAGTGCGAGCAGTTCCGCCACGTCCTCCCCGGTCAGCAGTGGCGCGATCCGCGACCGCTGCATCCCGAGATCGCCGCGGCGCAGCCCGGCCGGAAAACCAGCAGCGGTCCGATTGTCTCTCTGACTCACCTGCGACCCTCCAGCTTCAGCCGCGCGAATACACCCCTCCACATACGGCGTCAGGCACTCGCTCTGGAGCGCCCCGCGCAGGAGTGCGATTGCTTTCTTCATGGCTGTGGCGGTTTGGTCAGACATGGGGGCGCCCCTGCATCATGGCAGCCTTCGTCTTCTTCAGAATGAGTGTGGCGAATTGCATCGCTTCATCCGGCGCGAAGGCTACATGATGGTCCAGCGCCGGGATGTAGACTACGACTTGTCCGTTAACGGCGCCTATTTCGACGTGGCCTGGGCCGCTGGTGATCTTTGTGGAGTCCGACTTGCTCATGGCTTCCTCCGATACGTCACCACGCGCACCAGCCCGAGCGCATCCAGAATTGCCTTCCCAGGCTCGCGGCGCCCGTTGAGCACGTCATCCACGTAGACGCTGCTGATACCAGTCGCCCGCGCCCATTGCCGGCGAGATGCGGCTTTCCCGACCTCCCGAGCGAGCAGTTTCACCACGTCGTCTTTTTTCATCACCATGCCAGCGTTCACGCTTGCAGAACTGATAACACACTGCTATATGGCGGTCAAGCACGGAATGGATGGAGGCGGCGATGGCCCCGGCACAGACGGAAACGCTCGATCTCAAGCCCTTCTGCGCTGAAGAAAAGTCCCGTCGGCAGAACATATCTGAGCCGTTCTCGCGAGCCGAATTTACCTACGCGACCAACGGCACGCTCATGGTACGCGTGCCGCGACGCGACGATGTGCCAGAACGATCTAACGCGCCACATGCCGAACGTGTGTGGCCGAAGGAATGGCGTGACGATTTTCGTGCAGTTCGCTTCTCCCGTATCGCCAATGCCGAGCGCATCACCTGTGACGGCTGCGAAGGCAGATGCACCGAGCATGATTGCCCGGACTGCTCGCATGAATGCCCGACGTGCGGCGGGGAAGGCACGATTGAGATTGCATCGGCGGTCGAGCTGGGACACCGCGAGATAACCCCTCGCGCCGCGCGCTTATTACAACTTTTGCCGGAAATCAAGATATCGCTTCCCGCAACGGACGATGATAATTTACTGCAATTCCAATTCGTCGGCGGCCAAGGTATCCTTATGATGCTGAAGCGCAATCACGTGAGGGCGGTCCTCGGCAGCATCGAGGTTGCCGAACCTGCGACGACTGAGTAACCACAAGCCCCAATGCCCCCGCGCATCACAGAACCACAACTGCACGTCCTGCATCTCCTGATGCTGGACGACGACCCGGCGGACCCCGGCTGGGCGAAATTCACTCCGCCGCTCAATCCGCGCCGAGCTGCCCAGCCAGCCGGTTTTGTGCGGCGGGTTTGAGTGATACTTACCTAGGTGAATACTATGCCGCTCTTCCTTCTGATGCAGCTTGCGTCCCTTGTCGCGTATGGGGCGTTGACCGTCGCGGGTCTGTGTGGGGTTGATTGGCCTCGACCTGTATGGGCGTTCCTGGGATGGCTCGTGCCATTCGTGCTTCTGTCATTGGGCCACACGCTGGCCAAGAGTCCCTAGAACCGAGGCGCACAATGAACCTCACCACCCGGCAGCGGGCCTTACTCGTGGAGATGAAGACCTACGCCCTGTCGGACGCGGGCGGGAAATACTACCGACTAGGCGGCCATGGCTGCGTCCCACTGCGGTATGACTGCCGCACGCTGCCACGCTTGCACGACCTCGGCTTGGTATCGAGACGCGGCTTCGTGTGGGAAATCACGCATGACGGGCGGGCGGCTGTTTTCAAGGTCACAGAGTAACCCCGGAGGCCGCACGATGCGCAAGATCACGCCAGAGCATCTGAAACGGCTCGTCGCGGCTTTGGCCGACAATTACTAAGCCCCGAGGCGCCTAGCTGGGCCACCCATGCAGACAATCCCGCCATCTTCGATGCCGCTACATTCAGCCCAGGAAAGGCTCTAAGCCCATCGAACAGGGGAGCAATGCGGCAGAAGCGGCCTTGGCGATACGCCCGTTCAATCAGGAGCAACCGCGCCTCTCCAGTAGGCGGACAGCGGTGACGGGCCGGAGAGACGGCCAACAAAAAACCCGGCCAGGGCCACGCCCCAGCCGGGTTGCAGGTGAACCAATGATCAACCCGACGAGTCCGCCGAGCCATAACAATATCGGTCTCGCTTGCCTCTTTTTTGTGGCGACGGCGGCGGCTGTCCTCGTAGCGTTTAAGAGCGCGGAATATGCGGATGATCGTGGGTCGCCTTGGTGGTGGCTTCCATTCCTCTGTTCCCTCGGACTAGCCTTCTGGTTCGCGTGCCATGCGATAGGAGCTACCTTAATGTTCGCGGATTAAGGCGCGCCGGACACCGCTACTTCGCCACCGGGCCGGCTTCATTCCACCGCATCACCGCGTCATCCCGATCCGCAGCCCGAGGCCCCTGCGCGTGGCAGGCGTCGCAGCGGACCCACCAGCTCTGGCCGATGACCGGGGCCACGTTGGTGCTCAGGCAGAACGGACAGGCGACGGGCTGGGGTGGCGATTCACGCGGGGGCATCACGATCTCCAAAGAACCGTTCGCGCACCAGGTCGATGACCTTCGTGCGGGTTTCCGGTGTGCCGTCCTCCGCGACGACCCCGCGTCGAGCGTCGACGTCCTGAGCAAGCGCGGCGACGAAGTAGCAGGCCGCCATCTCTGTGGGCGTCGGCGCGGGCCGGTTCTTTGTCGGCGCGGTCATCACCCAGCCTGCTGCGCGGCTTGCAGCGCGGCATGCGCCTCATCCAGCGCCGCGTCGATCTGCGCCTGCTGTTCGGGCGTCGGCGGGTTGCCCGAGCCAGACAGCGCCATGACGGTGTTCACCGCGCCGATGATGGTCGGAGTCAGTTCGAGGCCAAGCTCCACGAGCTGGGCAACGACGGGCAGAATGGCGCCCATGGTTCAGTGCTCCTTTACGATGTCAGGAATAGCCGCCAGAAGAGCCGCCACAGCCGCCTTGGCCGCGCTGGCATCTGCGGCCAGCCCCGACCGTTCCGCCGCCTTCACGGCATCGTAGGCCGCGTTATCGACCCGCTTGATGGCGGCGATGACCGACGCCTCGGAACACACGGGCGCGGCCTTCGGGCACTGCGGCAGCCGGGCATACTTGGTCGCGAGGGCCTCGGCCCCGGTGAGCGACACGGCAATCTGATCCACCACAATGATCGGCGGTTGGCCGGCACACCCGGCGAGCAGGCCGACGAGCGCGAGGATGGCGAGGCGGTTCATGATATTGGTCCTTTCGGGGGAACAGGGACGGGATCAAGCGGCAATGGCGATGGCGCGGGGCTGGCCGCCGTGGCGATGGACGCAAGACCGATCTGCGCTTCTATCTTGCCAGCGATCTTCTGCGGCGTGATGTCGGTGAATCGCGCTAGTTCCTGGGTGGCATTGTCCAACACGTATTGCACGCCAACGGCAAGATTGGACGGCACACCGGGGATGGTCACCGCCGGCCTCCACTTACCGACTGCATCGGTCGATGCCTGCTGAATGACCCCAAGCGAGTTCTTGACCGCGTTTCCAATAGTGGCCGCAGCAGCTTGGTCCTTCATGTGCGATTGCAGCCAAGCGAGAAACACCGTCCCAACGATGCTGAAAGCGCCACCAATCACCGCGACGATGACGCCGGTCAGATCAATAGTCATACTGGATAGCCTCCTTGTTTAGTAGTCACGGCACCCCACCAGCCGCATCCCGCCAGCAGTCCCCGCGCGACCGCTCAGCCTCGCGCGCCAGTTCCAGCCGGATTGCGTACTGCCCGAGGGCATCAACCGATCGCACGCGCGGCAGCCCAGCCGGCACGGCTACGGACGCGGGGCATGCCGGCGCAGGCGGTGGCACGGCATCCGGCGTGCAGCCCGCCAGCGCCAGCGCAAGGGCGAGCGCGGCCCTCAATGCGGCTGCCTCACCGGAGCGCCCGTCGCGGCTTCCAGGCGGCCTAGGCGTGCCTCGAAAGCTGCGGCGGCGATCTCATCCCGCGTTACGCGGCCATCAACCCCATCCTCGCGCGCGGTCAGCCGCGTATCCAGCGTGCCGATTCGGACATCGCCGTCGGCGATCCGCCGCTCGGCCTGTGCCAAGCGTGCAGCATAATCCGGAATCGCCGAGATTTTCGCGCCCAGGTCGGCCACCGCGATCTTTAGATCGTCAATCTTCCGGTTGGCATCGTCGGCCTTGTTGTTCGTTGACGTGATGTAGACGATCGCAAACACGGCGAACACCGCCGCTTGCATGATGTGCCCGGCATCAATCCTCGGCGTAAAGATCGGTTTCTGCACGGCATCACCTACGGGATTAACGCCACTGTCACGATCCGGGTCTGGTCGCATTTCGTCGGCACGTCCGGCACCCCTCCGATTTTTCGCGCCCGTCACGTCGAACTGTGACGAGCGTCACACGGCCCAGGGGCCGGGCGGTTCAGAGTGGGCTGTCATCTCGGGCGATCTCCTTCGCTCGGGTTGGGCGTAGGGCCGGCGTCCTGTTCGAGCAGGGCGCCGGCTCGGGTTTAGGTGAGGCGCTTCCCGACGCGTCGTGCATGCCGGTTGCCATTGGCCGCCGCCACGACAGGCGGGGTCGGCGCCTCGGGTTCGGGCGCGGGACTGGCGGCGACCCGCTGCGACAGCGCCCAGTTGTCGTAAATCAGGTCGATCGCCGCAGCCATCGCGGCGCCTTCGGCGTGCGTGCCGCCGTCGATGCCGAACTTTTTCCACCTCGCCAGATCGGCGAGGCGGACGGGGATGAAGGTCTCGGGTTCCATGCTGTTTCCCTATTGCACAAGGCCGGTGATTACCGGCCCGTTGGCTGATACCGTTGGCGTGTAGCCGATAGCGATCTGGCCGCCCCCGCCTCCGAAGCTCACTGAGCTGGCAGAGTGGCCACCGCTGCCGCCACCGGGCGCCCCACCGTGGTTGTCAACGCCGGCGCCCGACCGTGAGCCACCGCCGCCGCCGAGCACGTTGTCGGCCCCTGGGATGCCACCCGCGCCGCCGAGCGCGTTGTCGCCCGCGCCGCCCGTCGCACCGGAGCCGGGCTTGCCAGCGCCGTCCTTGCCACCCGCACCGCCAGCCCCACCGCCAGAGCCGCCATTGACGCCGGTCCCGCCGTTGAACTTGGTTGTCCCGACGCTGGCCGACGCCAGCCCGCCCGCGCCACCGGTGTTGCCAACGCCAGCGGTGCCACCTTTGGCCATGATCGTGACGTTGGACACCCAATAGGTATCCTCGCCGTTGTTGCCGTTCGCCGTGCCCGACGAAACGCCAGCGCCCCCGTTGGCCACGTAGTAGGCAATGCCGCTGGTCACGTCGCCGGAGGTCACGGTGTAGGTGGCGCGCGAGTACGCCCCGCCGCCTGCGCCGCCCTGCCCGGTGCCGCCGCCAGCAGAGCCGCCGCCGCCCCACGTCTCGACCGTCAGCACGGTCCCAGCCGGCGCGTCGGCCGGCACCGTCCATGTGCCAGCGCCCGGCGTCGTGAGCGTGCAGGAGCCGCCCGGGCACGCCGCCCAGGCCGGGAGCGCCAGCACCAGCCATGCGAGGAGGGCGAGCGTGTGGCGCATCAGGAGGTCCGGGTCATGTTGACGCCGACGTAGGCATCACTCGGCGATGATGCGACTCCGGTAATGACGATCGTTATCAGTTGGTTGGCGGTGAACGTGTTCGCTGCCGTGCATGCCGTGTTCGTCTTGGTTGCGCTGTTCACCGTCAGCGCGTTGCACGACGTGACATTCACGCCGCCAATCTGAATCGCCAGTGTGAACGAGCCGGTCCCAACCTGGTAATCCACCGAAGTGATCGTGCCGGCAAACGGTGGGTAGAAACGCACCGTCGAATTGCTGACCGTCGTTCCAGTTGGCCAATTAGCAGGGAAGGAGGTGGCCGTGCCGCACACCGACGCGCACCCAGCCAACCCACTGACGTTCGACGCCGATGGTTGCGCCTGCGTCGGCGTACCATCCGTTCCGATCGCTGTCAGGAATTGGTTGCTCGCCGCCGCGAGGCTTTTCACGCCGCCGAGCGTGGTGGCTGTCGGGGCCGGCAGATTGGCGGGCGCGACCGCGGCGGGTGTTTGCGCGCTGGCGCTGGCCGTAAGGCCGAGCAACAGCATCGCCGCGCGAAAAATCCATGTCATGCGCTTAACGGACATACCAGCACGTCGCGTTGATGCTGGCGGAGTTCCATGCCGCCGAGGCGACAAAGATCGACTGGTCCGCTGTCCATGCCTGCAACAGCATCGACGGGCCGTTTATCGGCACTTCCAGCAACGCGCCGACCGAGACCGCTGCCAACACTTGCGCGCCACCAGCGCCCGTCCCGAGGCTCACAAGCACGGTATGGTTTGCGGTTTCCTTGAACCGGCAGCCGACCAGCATCGCGTCTGCCGGCACCGTGCCCAGCGTGCCGTTCGCAGTGAACGTGCCGCCGATACCCTCGATGTTGCCGGAGCTGGTCCAACCTCCGCACACCAGGGCCGCCGCCAGAGCTATCCAGGCCCTCATGTGACCGTCCATGTGCCGACGCTCGCCGTGGCGACCCATTGCGCGGCCTTCGTGCAAACGACGGTGATGGAGTTGAACGGCGTGTTGCTCGCGACGTTGCCACCGGCCGCCGAGTTGGTCGCGTTCGCCGCCACCTTGTCGGTTCCATTTGCAACGAATGCGACCGTGTGAGCCGCATCGACCACAGCCGTGTAACGCAGCCCTACCACGGCGGCGGGAAGGTTGAGATTGACGGTCCCGGCCGCGCCCGTGTTCAGGAACACGCCGTTACTGTCGGCCGCCACGAGGCTGTAATCGGCCGTCTTTGCCGTGACGAGCTTGCTGTAGTTCAGCGTGCCGGGGATGCGTACGATCGGCGAGCTGGTATTCGTCGCCGTGGCGCTGATAATCGCGGCGGCGTTGTTGCCGTAGATGCCGAATGTGTTGGCCCCGGCGGATACGATATCCACGCCACGCGTGCTGATGAGGATGTTGTCGGAACCTGTCTGCAGTGATGCGGCGGCGCCACTGCCGATGATGATGTTGTTGATGCCGGACGTGATGGCGACGCCGCTGTTATAGCCTATGGAGATCGAGTCCGCCGCACTCGTGGCCAGCGTCATGGAGCTAACACCGACCGCGACGTTGCGGGCAGCGGTCGAGGATGCTGTGCCCTTGAGCGCCTGCGAACCCAGCGCGGTGTTGTTGGCGCCGCTGGTCAAGTTTTGGCCGCTGTTATGGCCAACGAGCGTCTGGTTGCCGCCGCTGGTTACATTCTTGCCGGCAGAGTCACCGATCGCGATGGACGAGCCGCCGGTTGCGCCCGACGCAAAGGCGTTATAACCGACCGCCACAATGCTATTTCCGGCCGTCGCAGTGCCCATTGCGCTCGTGCCAATCGCTACTGACTGGGCGCCGCTTACATTCGCAGACCCGGCCGAGTTGCCGATGTAAATGTTATCCGAGGCCCCGATCACCGCTTTCCCGGTATCGGTGCCGATGAACACCGAGCGCGATCCGGTCGTCAGGACAAGTCCACTTTGATTGCCGATCGCGATCACATCCGACGAAGAAGTCACCGCGGGCAATGCGTTGTACCCGATGGCGATCTGACGGGTTGCCGTAGTCTGCTGGAACCCCAGCAACGCCTGCGTCCCAATGCCGATATTGACAGCCCCAGTTGTGCCGTCTGCAACGGTCAATACTTCCGTCGCAGCGCCGCTGGCCACAGTCGCCGCAATCGTAACTGGCGCTACCGGCCCAATGCTCTGTGTGCCAATCCAGCGCAGAGATATTACGTTGCTGCCGGCATTCTGCACGACCGCCCCGCACGCGGCGGTCGATCTATACGAAGTATCCGCGCACAACGGCGCGATAGCTATAGCGTTGGCAAAACTGGTCGCGAGGATGGCGTTGGTGGTGTCGCCAGCCGCTACCGTGTAATTGACAGTTATCGTCGATCCGCCGTTGATGACGGCGGACTGAAACGTAAAGCGCAGCACATCGCCGGTGGTCGGTGTGCCGGTAATTGTAATGCTGGAGGAATTTCCCTGCCCGGCCGAGGCCCCGACCATGACCGACGTATTCGGCGCGCCGAACTTCAGCGCGCTGGCCCCGAACGCTGTCAGGTTCACCAAGCCGCCCGGTAGACTTCGCATCGTGTCGTTGCCGAAGGCGTCTAAATCAGTGCCTGATGCCGCCGTGACCAGCGCACCCATGCCGTAGGCGCTGACGGCCATGACCGCGCCCGCGTCCGAGCCACCCGCCAACCCCATGTAGCGAGCGGCCCAAGTGCCGACCGCTGTGCTTTCGCTGGACGAGGCGAGGCTGCCGAGCGCGAACGGCCCTACGCCCACGGCCCATACCCCGGTTGTCATATTCAGCGCGCCGCCGGCACCGCCGACGAACACGGCGGCGTTCTGCGGATTGCCGGGCGTGACTCCGCCGCTTGCCGTGCCGATCTGGACGCCCGTATTGCCGGCAATGGTCAGACCGGCCGCGCCCGTGACGTTCAGCGTGGTAAACGCCCCCGCCGCCGGGGTGACGCCGCCGATGCTTGTGCCGTTGATCGTGCCGCCGGTGATGGCGACGGCATCAGCATTCTGGTAGCCGAGAGTGCCGATCCGGCGCGTGATGATGACGCTCATTTACATCACCACCGCGCTGATCTTGTGGCCTATGGTGGTCGCATTCCAGTTGATTGCGGTGGTGAACCCCGTCGTTATGGTCATGACATCGCCGGGGAATAGTTCGAGGCTGGTGGCGCCCGAAGTAAGAACCGCCGCGCCACCAGTGATATTGACGAAAATCGACTCCGCCGCCGCTATTCCCTGCTGTGTGGCGGTCAATGGATTTTCGATGATTAGACCATTGCTGAACGATGCAGCCGATGTAAGGGCCTGCGATACTCCGCCAGCTGCGAGCGTCAACGCCCCCGAGGGCGCAACGGGAGTAACTGTTCCGGGCGCATCCAGCGAAACGGGAAGCGGGTGAGTCGGGGAAACATCATGCCCGGAGCCATCCATTAACTGGACGCGCTTGCCGCCCGCCAGCGTCATACTGTCGGGCTGCACGCCCTGCGCGTAGGTCGGGGGCGACGTGCTGGCGACTGCGGTCATTTTCTACCTCTTATGCGATGACAAGGGGGACGGTCGGAAGCTCATCGGTCCCTCCCGCGATACGCGCCGCGACGGCCTGCGTGAGCGAATAGACATATCCCTCCGCCGCCGCCGCGAAGTTCAGGAAGTCCGCTGCCGTGAATGCGTGCGATGCGCCTGTTATGTCCGAATAGAGGAACGTCGCGCCGCCGCTCGGCAAAGGCTTGCCGGACGCAATGCCCGTAGAGATGCCGGTGATCGCCGTCAGTCCCGGTCGCGCGGCCGATCCGTTCGGATCGAACGAATAGACCGCGTTGAGCGCGGGCGTTGCGGTCGAGTGCACAGCGACACCAGCGGCCAGGACGCGCGGCATCCACTGCGCCAACATCACACCGAGCAGATCGGCGGCATCTCGGATCGTGGATGTGATGGTATCGGAACGCGCGACCCAGGCTTGATAATCGGCGTCACTGACAGGCACGAACGCAAGGCGTCCCGATGCCCATACCGAACTCTCGTCCGTGCCAACCTTCCAATACCAGTCGGTCGGATCGTATTTCGCCCTCATGTGTAGATTCCAGTTCCGTCATTCGTTCCGGGCGCGTTGCCGGGGAAATAGGTGGCGCCCCCGCCGACCGTTTCGATGATCCCCAGGCTCGTCAGGGCGTAACGGGCGCCTCCTGCCGCGCCGGAAAACGTCATGCCCGGCGCGTAGACCGTCGATGCTGAATCGCACGCAACGAAGGCGGTAAAGTTTGGCGCGTTGCTGATGGTCACGCCGGAACTGGCGATGATGACCACGCCATCCTGCGAGGCCGCGACGTGATATGGCGTATTGCCGCTGATCGTATACGTCTGGCCGAGGCCGTTCACCGTCGCGCCGGCCGTGGAGTCAATGTGCGATGTCGCGCATGCGCCGAAGTCCACATGCTGAAAGTTCACCTCGGCGCCGTTGTATGCCGTGATCCCAATGCCCGCGATGGAGAACGGGCCGGATGCGCCGGTCGCCTGAAGCCGCATGCTGTCGAGATTGACGAACACGGCGCCGCCGGCGAGCACCGCGCCGGCATTCGTGCCGCTCAGAATGACGTTTGTCGGGGTATTGGTGTTGCCGACAACATTGAACTGCGCGGACCCGACCGGCGCACCCTTCACTTCCAGCACGCCGGGCTGGCCTGCCGCATAGGTGCCGTCCGCCAGATTGATCGTCGGCGTCAGGCCGTTGTGATCGAAAATCTGGTAGAGCAAATAGAGCGCGCGGGACACCGTAAGAACGGACGCCCCGGCTGAAAGGCCGTGATTGCTGTCCGACCCCGTGGTGGCGACGAAGATATCCAATGCGGTATTGCAACGCGCCCGCGTCTGCTGCGCCGTGACGTAGTATGTCGCGCCGTCCCAGAGAAACGACGCGCTTTGCCCGGGGCCGAGGTAGAGCCGCGTCGCCGCGCCCGTGCCGCTGATGGCATTGTTGCCCGTGCCGACCATGCCGGCGCCCGCGCCGAGCTGAATGACCAGCATCGCCGTCGTATCAGCATTGGCGATCTTCGCGGTCCAGTTCGCCGCCAGAACGCCGCCGCCCGTCCCCGGCAGCGTGTCCACCATGAGCGTCCCGGAGTTCGACCGCGAGATCAGATGCCCGTTGTCGGCCGCGACTGGTGAATAAGAGGTGCCGCTTTGCGACACGCGACGCGGCGCGGACGATGGCGCGGCCCGGTGCCAGCGATGTCCGGCGCCATCGACCACGATATACCAGCCGTCATCGGCGCTGGTGGAGTCGGTCGAGACGTAGAGGAAAGTCCCCTCGCCGCCATCCGCCGTCGTGGAAAGCCCCTCCACGTACACGACGGGCGGCACGGGGCCGTTGAGCGCCCGCAACGCCACGACGTTGGCGAAGGATGGCGCGGCGCCGAGGGCCACCATGGCGGCGAAGGTGGTTGCGGCGGTCACCACCGGGATGAGCGCCGCCGACGCGAAGGAAGAGGTTAGGCCGGTATAGGCGGGAATGCTGTTTCCGAGGGCGTCCGTGACGGTGATCTGGTAATCGCCCGCGCCGAACAGAAGGCACGAGCCGTCCGCATCCAGCGTGATGGGGTTGGCGTTGGCAACCGCCTCGCCAGCATCCTGCCAGGTCGTTTTCGGCGTCGAGCCGCCCGGCACGTAGGTATGCACAAAGCCGCCGGCCAGCGGGTTGCCGTTGGCGTCGTAGAAGACGGCGCGGGAAAATGGTAGGAGGGTCGCGAGAGACAAGGGGGCTTCCTATGGTTGTCGCATGGGTCGTGGCCGCGTTGGCGGCCGGCTACTTTTGGCTGCGCGGAGACGCGTGGGCGCGCTGGGTTGTCTGTTGCTGCATCACGCTCGCGGCATTCGTGTTGCTCATCGACATGAGGCCGGAGCTACAGCGCAACGTTATCGTGATATGCGCGGCAGTCGCCGCGTGGTTCCTATCAGGCGTGCCGGTCTATATTCGCCGGATCAGTACAAGGGGTTAGGCGGCGGATACTTCCCGGCATCAGGTCGGGCCATTTCGAGTGCCCGCCGCTGAAGCGCGTTCTCTGTGGCTTTCGAGCGCAACACATTGACGGCGCCAGCGCCGAGATCGATCGCCAGCCCCGCGCCGGGGATCGTATGGCGCACGACCGCGGACGTCATACCGGCGACATGGCCGGCACCCTGCTTTACCAAGTCCATGAAGTTCTGCGCCGTGTCGGACCCGCGCGCCTTGGCCAGTTCTTCCGCCGACGCAACGCGGCGGAGATCGTCACGAAGCGCCCAAAGCTGCGCCATAGTCTCATCGGGGATCGACTTGAACGGATTGAGGCCGGGCGCGGCGCGGGCTGTCACGATCTGCCTCATGGCCGACTGCACGCGACTCAGTTGCATGCGGCCCTGCGTGTCGTAGAGCTTCGGCTCTATCTGCTGAAGAACCTGCATGGCGTCGATCGGCCGCGATGCCGCCGCGTAGTTCTCCATATACTGCCGATATCCCGGCGCGCCCCTTTCGATCACGCCGTCCAGGACTTGTTTGATGTCGGTCAGTTCGGCGGCAACATGCGTCAGGTTCTTGTCATCTGCCTGCGATGCCCGCGAAGTCATGCGGTTTATATCCTCGCGCAGCCCATAAAGCTGCTCGGGATCGTTCTTCAACGTCCCATCCGCGTTCTTCAGGCGATCCAGCAGAGGCGCGACATACTTTTGAAGCTGGGTGTTCTCCATCCCGCGCGGGTCGTTAAGAATGCTCTGGATGGCATCCGCAACCGGCTGTGCGTTGGTGGGTTTCTTGTTCGCGAAGGCCGCTGGATAGTCCTTGTCGAGTTGCGCCTTGCGCGCCGCTATTGCGCTTTCGATGTCAACCGGAGAGCCAGCGATCTGATTGAAGTAGATTTGTCGGTTTTCGTTGTGCTCGCGGGCGACATCCTTGAATGGCTCCGGTATCCGCGCCTCAAGCATCTTCTGCTCACGCGACACATTGGCGCTTTGCTCCATGTGCGCCACTGTAGGCTCTACACCGGGGACATAGCGAGTCGTGTCAGTTCCCGCCGGTTGCGGCTCGTTCAACTTTTGCAGTTCGGCGGTCGAGCGATATGCCTGCGCCTGCGCTGGCGCCATTTCGATGGCAGACTGCGGCGATTGTTCGCGCGAGGCTGCCGCGCCCACGGACTGCGGGGCGCGTTCGGTTGCGAGCGCCCCAGCGGGAACGACGGTCGGCAATGAATTGGGCGGCGGTGTAAGGCGAGTCGTATCCCCCATGACATCGGTGGAAGTAGACGGGGGAATGAAAGAGGGGCGCCCGATAGAATCCGAGCGCAAAGTCTCCAGGATTCGTGGGGGCACCGGCGTTCCGGGGGCAATGAAGGCCGGCGCGCTGACAGCGGAAGCGAGCGGGTTGGGCGTCACAACTGGCGGCGAATTGGCCAGCGGGTTCCCGGGGCGCCCCTCGCCGTAATATTCCTGGATGAATTGCGGCGTCGGCGGCCCCTCTGGTGCCGAGCGCAACGGATTGCCGCTCGGAGTAAGCGAAAGGCCGGTCCCCACGCGGGCGAATGGCAATATCTGGGCAAGAGCGTTGACATCGCGACCAAGCCGAGGCTGTCCGATTGCGCCCGCACCCTCGACCACGGCCTGCGCGGCGCCCGAACCAAGGGCATTGACGGCCGCCGGCACAGCCCCCACCGCGTGTAGCAAGGGGTTTGTGATGTAGCGTCCGATCGGGCCGCTCTGGTCAACGAACGACTGCGCCTGCGGTGTGAGGATGGGCGGCGTGTCGCGATATGCTTGCGCTGCTGCCGAGCCGATGCGACCGCCGGCCGAGGCCAGCGGCGTGATGGCGTCAGGAGCGGGCTGTGCGCCCTGTGCCCATGGCTGCGCCGCGAGGTCGCCATACTCACTGACGACTGGCAGCGCGCCTTGTGGGGGCTGTGGCGGCGGGGCTGGCGCTGCGGCCGCACCCGTGCGTGCCAGGAACGCATCGTCCGCATTGACCGGCGGCGCTGTTGCTGCGGCATCGGACGGCAGAGCCGCGCCCGTGCGAGCCAGGAATGCCGCATCATCGGATGGTGCAGCCGCTTCCGCCTGGGGCGCCCCCGCCGCGCTGAACTGCCGGTAATGCCTGGCGACCGCCGGCACATAGGCCCTGGTTTCGTCAGGCAGCGGCGCGCCGGCATCCACACGCCCGGGGCCGGCGTTGTAGGCCGCCAGCGCCTTCTCTGGCGTTCCGTATTTATCGAGCAACTGACTGATGTATTTCGCCGCGCCATAGATAGATTGCGTCGGATCGACTGCGTCGGTGACGCCAATGCCCGATGCTGTGTCCGGCATAATCCCCATTAGGCCGCGCGCACCCTTTTTCGAGACCGCCTTCGGATTGCCCTGGCTTTCCTGCTGCGCGATCGCCTTCAGGAGCACCGGATCAACGTTCCATTCCGCCCCAGCCGCCTGAAAAATGGGATCGTAATCACTGAGCGGCATTGGAAACCAGCCCGTTTGTAAGCGCCCAATCCCAACTCTTGCGGAACGCGGACTTATCGGCCTGCGACCGGTAGAAGTTCGCCTTTTGCTCGCCCGTCATACGTGCGTATTGGAACACGCGCGGGTCAAGATGCGATGCGATTTTTGATTCAAACCCGGCGCGGTCGGTTTGATCTGGATACGTCGCCGCAAGCCGCGATCTGGCCTGAAGATAATCGGCATTTCCGCGCAACTGGCGGATGATCAGGTCCACACCGGCCGGCGTGAGGTGGGACGATGGGTTGGCGCCCTGATTGACGGCCAGCCGCGCATCGCTGCCCGCGCCCTGGGCGTCGGCGAGCTGATTTGCGAACTTGTCGAACGACTCATTGGCGGCAATCGCCTCGGGAGATATCCCAAAAGCGGCAGCGGCGGACGGCGAAATGCGCTGCACCACGCTGCGGAAGCTCTTGATCCCCCCGGCCCCCGGACCTGTCACGAATTGCTGTGTATCGCCGAGCATCGTGTCGAGAATGGCGCCCTGCGCTCGCGCCTGGACTCCATGCTCGGCGATATCCTGGAACGCCTTGGCGCTCGCGCCGCCCTGCGTGGTGAGTGATGCCTCCTGCGCCGGCCCAACGCCCGCGATGACACCTTGCGGTGCTGGCGCGGGGGCGGCAGGGTTCCGTAGCGCGGGCGGCAACCGCCCGGTTCCAAGGCCGCCGGCGCTTTCAATGAACTGCTGGCGCGTGCCCATGATCGGGGCGCCCGCGCCCGGCCCGGATGGCACAACGCCAATCTGCGTCGGCGCCGTCGCTTCTCCTGGCGTCAGCCCCTTCCCATAACTCGGCCCGACCGGCGTAACGACGCCCGGTGACACGCTGCCAGCGGGCGACACGGTGGTGGGCTGGATGGTCGGCCCAACGTCCAGCATCGGCCCGGGATGCGGCACGGCGGCGGCGAGAGCCGTTTCCCCGCTGCCCTGCGAGAGTGAGGCGATCTGCGAACGCACGAAAGCATCGAACGCGGGACTTTGCGGATCAATGCCGGACTGAATGATGTGGCTAAGCACCGGTTGCGTGACGATGCCGAGGTTGCGCTCGCCGCTCGCCAGCGCCGACGTGACCTTATCAAGCGTGATGCCGCCGGGCGGGAGCGTGAGCAACGGCGTCAGGACGCTGGTTGCCGCGCGCAGTTGCTGCTGCGCCAGCGCCGTGGCCTGCGATTGGGTTTGCTGGCCCTGCTGCTGCAACTGGCCAGGGAAGAGCTTGAGCTGATTGAGCGCATTCGCCGCACGGGCAAACTCGCCGACCTGGGTGAGCGGGTTGGGCGCCGTCACTCCCTTGCCTGCCTGCAAGGGGATTGAGGCGTCGATGCCGCCGATTGACCCGCTCATGCCGGCGGTCCCGGTGGGGGCGATTGCGGCGGCTGTGGAGCGGGCTGGGGCTGTCCGAGTGCCGCCGCCTTCATGTGCACGATCGCCGACAGGTTCGCCGCGTACAGCCCCCGCAACCACGGCCGCACCTTATCCGCGTCCTCCGGTATCTGGCCGATCAGCTCCACGGCGCGCGAGGGCGCAATCTTACCGTCCGCCGCCGCCTGCGCCGCCGCGTTGAGCACGTCCTGGCTGCGGACCTTGGGATCTGATGCGAGGCGCCCCAGAATCGGCACCGCGTAGTCGCCGAGCGCGATCTTGTCTGGCAGTTCGTCGGGATGGATGGATTGCGCATGCTGCCACGCGCGGGCGTGGAGCATCATTGGATGCTCCGGCCGCTGATCGGGCGTCGGGCGACGTGGTGCGAGGGGGTTGGGCTTTGCTTCGGGTTTCATCCCATTGTGTTCCCAGCAAATGGGTCAAAGCCTCCGCCTCCCCCGCCCCCTCCGCCACCAAGCAACCGGTTATAGAGGAGATAGTTCAGCGGCGCGCCGCCGATGCTGCTCAGACCGCTGGACAGGGCGTTGGCACTCCCCACCTGACCGGACGCCAAGGCATTCGCGCCGCCGACCGTCAGGGCGTTGGCGTTCCCCGTCGCCGTCACGCCCTGCGCACCTGTCTGCACTGCCGAGTTCTGGCCAAGGTTCGCGGTAAATTCGAGCGGGTCGATGAGGTTGTGCAGATTGGCCTGGAAAATCCGCTGCTGTTGATCGAGCGTCGTTCCCGCCAAGCCGGTGGCGAACTCGGCCGCGCCCTTCAAGGCCGCCCCGGAAATCCCGCGCCCGGCCGCCGCGTTGGAATTGGCGACGCTTTGGAGGCCCTGGCCCTTGATGAACTGATAACCCGGCGTTGCTTCAAGCTGCGCCTGCGTTGGCGCGAACGTGAGACTCGGCACCGTGAGGGGATTGCCTGCCGGCGCCGACGGAGCGGCGGGTTGTGATGTCCCGCCGACAGCCGGGAACAGCGCCCGGATGCTGTCTGGTGATGTGCCATTCGGGAACGATTGCAGCACTCGACCGCTGGCATCGACCAGATTGACCGGCCCCGGCTCATACGAAGCGCCGCCGAGGTTATCGAAGTTCGGCGTCGTGGTTTGCACGATCTGGAAGCCCGCCGGCAGTCCGCCCGGCCCGGATGGCTGCGCACCGGGTGCGGTCGTGGTGAGCGGATTGGGCGTCGAGAGGCCGAGGATATCCGACAGCCGCGAAAGGGCATTGCCGCCGGCCGCGCGGAACGGCGCAAGATCGGAGCGGGTCTGCTGGAACTGCGCGAGCGCGCGGTCGGATGCTTGGTTCGCCGCCGCAGCTTGCGTGTCGGCAGCGGATGAGGCGGCGGATGACGAAAGCAGTGAACTACCGACGCTCGCGGCGGTTCCCGCAATCGCAAGAGCTGTGATGCTGCCCATCAGTCAGCGCCCAAATGAAGGCTGTATCTCCGCTGGTATTCGACCGCGCCAAGCCGGCGGAAAAGCGTCCCGGCTCGCGCCCCGCGTCCTTCCATGTCGTGGTGAAGATCGAAGTCGTGGAATCCAATCGCGCGCAGCTTATCGAGGGAATCCGTGAGCAGCCGTGGCCCGAGGCGAAGCCCCTTGGGCGCATCTGGCGCGACATACCATGGCCCCTGGTCCGCCATCGGCACACCGCCCCGCTCTACGTCCCGTGTGAGGGTCCACATGCAGTAGCCCACAAGCCTTTCGTTCACGCGAGCGGACACGATCATAAGACCCGCAGCCCGCGCCTGGGCTGCCATCAATTCCACATCCAGCGCGTAAGGCGGTCCGGGGCGCGCATCCGATCCCACCTCATGGTAGTGCGCTTCGCCGAGCGGCTTGGCTTCTGGCCAGAACGTGTCCCACGCCTCGACGCCGATGCGAACAAACGGCGGCGGATGCGCGGAATCAAGGCGCGCGGTCAAGTCCGTCACTTCCGCCTTCAATGCCGCGATGGCCTCCGCGTTCTGGTGCGTGCGGCGAAGGACAGACGCGATATCGGTCTGTATGTTCCTCTCAGCCATGGCGCGGTGCCATTCAGGATCGAACGGCACGCCAAGACAGTATTGGAACACCTCGGCGCACGCCTGGGGATTGGCGAGGTCGGCATACTCCACGACGCCCGCGCTACAGTCCCTCACCAGACTGTCGAGCAACGCATCGCGCCGCTCCAACTCCTCGCGCATGCCTGTGACGCCGCAACGAGACAGGCTTTGCTCCACGGCTTCGACCGGACGCCGCACAACCAAGAACCGAGCACTCGGCATTGCGTGCCGCAGCAATTTACCGGCTACCATCGCGCCGGTCTCGACAGTGCCCGCGATGCGGCCAGACCATAGATGGTCAACGAAATCCTGCACCGATCGGCAGTCAATGCCGATATCATGGCCTACCCGAACGCCATTGTAGCTCAGCCATTGACTGAGCCACGTCGTGCGCGAACGCGGCAGCGCGAAGATGACAAATGGGGGCATTTTATGCCGGAATGAACGTCATCACGGGCGCGCGGACGTAGGTCACTTCGACGGTATCTCCGATCGTAACCGGGTGCGCGGTGTAGAACTGGCCCGACGCATACCAAGTGGTCCCGTCCTGGCTGTACCGCACCCGCGACACACCGCCGCCGGTGACCAGCACGTAACCGTTGTTTGTCGCGGTGTAGCTGACGGGCGAGCCTGTCGCGGGGATCGTCGCGGGCGGTCCGAAGTTGCCCCCCGTGCCGCCGCCCGTGCGGGCGAAGATGCGCAGGAACCATTGATACCAGACATCGGCCACGCGCCCGGCCTCCGCGTCGGAAACGATCGTGGTTGGATGCGGAAGGTTGGCGCCAACGTCCATCAGCTTGTCATCGGTATTGGTGCGGGATCGAGGAACGCGCCGTTGATCGCCAACTTGCCGGGAATGGTCCCATACACCTCAAACACTCGATCCCGCGCCATACCGAGGCGGTTCCACTGTGGCTGCGAGAGATATTGCCCGGTCGCGCCAAGCGATTGCGCGATGGCGTTGCTCCACGTCTCGCCGCGATCATCGGACCAGCGAAGCCAGACCAGCGGCCCGGTGTCCGGCGCGGCCGTCGTGTCAGGCGATGTTGCGGCCTGCACGTCGAGCACGAAGCCGGGATAGATCACGCGCTTGCCGTCCGCCATGATATGCGGGAAGCCGCGCCGGAACTGCATCGGCGCGCCCGCGTCGGTATAGGCGTCAGGGTCGATCGAATAGAGCTGCCCGGTTTCCCAATCGGCGCCGACGTTCAGGCCGTAGGCATAAGCCGCGCACGCGACGCGATGGCGATGCTCCACGCCGTCGCCATCCGTGTACGGGCATTCGTGCCAAAGCTCGGTGCTTTCGTCCCAGCGCCAGGAGCGGTCAGCGGTCGGCAGGTTCAGTTGATAGAATGTGTGGCCGCCGAACTGAAAGCAGAAGCCCTGCGCATCCGTGGTGGTCGAATAGGAGTCGAGCGCAACTTGCATCGCTGGCGTGGATATCGAGCGCGCCTGATAGCCCTCGGCTCGCGCGATGACGTTCTTGCCCGCTTGATCCTGCGCGAGCCAGAATATGCGGCCATCGGCCTGCGCGATCGAGGACCAGACCATGCTGCCGTGCTGGATGAACGGCCCCGGCATGATCTGGAATGGAAAGTCCGCAGCGCCCGCGTTGAACCATATCTCGGTTGTGCGCTCGCCGATCAACCAAATTGTGCGGCGCGTGACCACGACCCCCACGAGATTGTCGGAATATCCATTCTTCGCGGCAAAATAGAGCGCGTCGAACACGATCTCGTTGAGATACGTCGAATAGAAGTTGCGCGTGCCGGGTTGGTTCAAAAGAATGTAGCCGTCGAGCACATCCACCCGGTTCGCGCCGTAGAAGGCATACGTTGCCCCGCTGCCGATCGGTGGCGAGTTGGTCGCCGGGGTGATCTGCGAAATGACCCGCGTTGTCAGGTCGATCTGGTAGCCGTTCGGCGAGCCGTCCACCAGCACGGCCGTCGTGCCGTTGTCGGCCATGCTGACGATACCCGACGCCGTGCCGATGATGCCGATCTGCGTGCGTTCCCAGGCCGGGGACACGTAGTAGACCGACTGTCCCGCCACGAGATACAGGTCGCCGGAGTTGGCCATGTAGAGGCCGCGCCCGGGTTGGCCCGGCGACGATCCGAGCGCCACCAAGCCGGGCGCATTATAGTGCGTGAATGGCACCAACGCGTCGGGCGGATTTTTCTCGGCGTACAGGTTCACCGCACGCTGCGCATCCGCGATGATGCTGCGCGCGGTGTAGGCGCCTTGGGTGAGCGCGAGCCGCGTCATGCGGGAGGCTTGGCTCCGCCGGTTACGACGTAGCCCTGATTGAGACTCCACGCCGCATCCGGATCGATCGGCGGCGGGTCGGGGTTGGTCAGGATCACCGATGTATCACCGACATCACGCATCGGCGTGGCATGTGGGGACCATGGGCGCGGCGTCACCCGGACGACGGGGAGCATTATGCGCTCACCCCGGCCCCCAGGTTCGACAGGAACGTGTTGGTGGCAACGACGGTGTAGACGCAGGTCTTCGCGTTGGTCAGCGTGACGCCCGTCGATCCGGTCGTGCCATCGATCTTGTCGCTTCCCACCCCGAACACCGTGGCCGCCGCCGTGCTTGTATTGGCGATCGTCACCGCACCGCCGACACCGATCGCGGCGCTCGCGGGGAGATTCAACCCCTTGTTCGTCGCAGTCACGGTCTGAACGTTGTTGAACGCCGCCGTGAGCGCGGTCGCGCCGGCTGTCGCAGTGCCGGCCGCGATGATACCGGTTGCCGCGCTTCCACGGATGAAGCCGCTGCTGACGATGGTTCCGGCCGTAAGCAGCGTGAATGTCCCCGGCTCTGCGGTGGTGCCCCCAATCGTGACCGCATCCATTGTACCAGCCGTGGCGGGGTTGATGACAACGGTTCCGGTGCCGGATGGCGCAACGGTAACGGACTTGTTCGCGGGACTCAGCGTCACCGTGCTGGTCGCTGACAGCGTGGTCGCAGCGACAGCGCCGCCGGTCGCGGTCGAGAGAATGTCCGCCAGCTTGGCTTGCGTGCCACTGGTGGGCGTGACGAGCGTATTGCCAAGCAGCGTCTGCGCGAAGTTGGGACCGGTGACGGTGGTCGTATCAGGTGCGGCCATGGTAAGCGCCTCCTAGTAGGGTTGACCGGAATAGATGTTGTAGAGCAACCGCCGGCCGAGGCCGCCCGGGATTTGGAGAAGCGGTATCTGCGTATTTGCGACGCGGATGGTCTCAAGCGACGATGCCGCAAGTCCAACCACCCAGTCAGGCAGCTTCGACCCAGGATAGATCACGGCAATCCTGATCGCGAGATTCGTCCATATCGCTTCTTTGTATTCGTCCGGCAGATCGATGGTCTGCGTGTAGGACGTGAACTGCGCCAGCGTCGCTTTCAGCGTCAAATGCAGGTCGAAAAGCGATGCCTGGGCCACTGGCCACGGATAAACGCTGCCAAGAGGGTATGCGGCATCGTAAAATATAAAATACGGCCAGCTTTGCAGCGTTTTTAGCTGCACAAGGTTGTAATCCTCGCGGGATTGCAGGATTTGCAACGGATAATCGACGAAATTCGGCGCACCGGTGATCGTTTGGCGCAGGAATGCCGCCTCAAGCCTCGACGGACGTGGCGTATTGAAGTCTCCGCCGGCGCCCACCGTGTATGAAACGGCCCCCGTGGTTGGAATTGACACGTCGATGAGGTGATAAATCAGCCATCGGCGCTGATTCCACTGCGCCAGCATGCCGTTCAGCACGTCGTAAACGTCGGAGTAATCCTCGGCGAGCGCGGTTTGCCCCACGCCGAGGATTCCAGCCGATTTCAGGCCCAGCGTGATGATGGCCTGGGGCGTCGTCAGTGGCATCAGGCGGCGGCCGGCGGCTCTGGCTCGGGTTCAGGGGCAGCCGGCTCGGCAACCGACGCGGCGGCCGGCTCTTCCTCCGGTTCAGCCTCGTCCGGCAACCGGCCCCAGCGCTCGCGGAACGCCGCGTCGTGATCGCGCGTTCCATTCTCGTGCTGCTGTCGGATGGCGTCACGGATGCCCGTGCGCTGGGCGTCCTCACGATCCCACAGCGCCACTAGATCGTCCCACGCGGCCAGCCGTTCCGCGCGCTGCTGGCGGTAGAGCGCGACCGCGCTGTCCGGGATGAGCCGATACATCAGGCAGCCCGGGGCGCGGTGGCGCGCTCCAGCTCCTCACGCAGTCGCGTGGTGGACCACCGGCCATCCACCTTCACGCCGAGCGTCGCCAACTGCGCACGCATGTCTTCTTCGTCGGCGGCGGGGGCGGCCGGCGCGGCCAGCTTCGCCTCCAGCGCGGCGATCTTGTCGCGCATGGCGGCGATCTCTTCCAGCTCGGCGAGCCGCGCCTGAAGCGCCGCGCGCTGATCCGGCGCGGGCGCGTTCATCTTGTCGCCGAGTTCGCGCCGCAGCCGTACCGCCGTCCAGTTCGGATCGACGTTGATACCGGCTTGCGCGCAACGCACGATGAGCGCCTGCCGGTCCTCCTCCTGCTGTACCGAGGTCTTGCCGCCGGCGAGGACGCGCTCTTCCTCCTCCTCGGAATTGACGATGATGTGCTGAAAGACTTCCTTTGTCTCGGTCCATTCCCGCGTGCGGCGCCCGTCGCCGATGTCGGTGGACCGCTTGATCTCCTGCACGCCTTGCGAGAGGTGCAGCATCTTCGGATATTCGCGATATTCGTAGCTGTCGGTCCACAGCTTGCGTTCGCGCAGCTTGCGCAGGTGCGGCGCCACGGGGCCGCCCTGCATGAGATAGATGGTCTGGCTGTCGGACATGCGATTGCTCCGTTTACAGTGCGTCGGCCACCACGACGGCCCATTCCGGGCGCGTCCACAGCGAGCCATAGAGAACGTCGAGACGGGTGCCGGTGAAGCCACCCTGGATGACGTATTGCTGGACCATCAGCATGGAGATTCCGTCCAGCACATGACGGCCGCTCGCGACGTTGGGCGGGATTTCGAGGTCCGCCGTGACCATCGTGAACGCCTGCGGGTGGTAGACGATGTTCTTGCGGTATGCGGTGCTGGCCGGGCTGGCGAGGCTGATCGCGGCGCTGTTGGCGGGCGATGAGTCCACCGTCTGGTACTGCACGTCCGCGCCCGCGTTGGTCGGAGGCACGATCGCGGGATAGATCGAGATCGAAGTGCCCGCGTTCGCCACGTCAGCCAGCACGACGAACTGGCGCACCTGCCCGTATGACTGCTTCTCCACCCGGTTGACACCGTTCACGTTGGCGATCGTGATGATGTCGCCCTTCTTCAGCGTCCCGGTGATCGCGTTGGTGACGAGCGTCGAGCCGGTCTGCCCCGCGCCGTTCACCGTGCCGGCGGAGAAGCTGCCGGGGGTGTGCGTGATGACTGTCTGGTCGGACATCCACGACAGGCCCAGCGCGTTCTTCATATCGCCTTCGCGATACTGGCGGCTGATTTCCGTCGCGGGATTGAACAGGCCCGCCAGCGCCCCGGCCACGCGCGCGTCGGTGAACGGGTTGACGATCACACGGTGATCGCCGTCTGGCGCCGATTGCGTCTTCAGGATGGCGTTGGCGTTCAGGAACGTGGTGTTGCTCGGGGTGATGATCGCCCCGGCGGCCTGATTGTCGGTGTAGTTGCACACGCCGCCTTCGGCGCCCGACATGATGTTGACCGCGACCTTGCCAGCCAGATTGTTGACGGCGGTTGCGATGTAACGCTCGGCGAAGTCGTCGATGAACAAGGTCATGTCGCTCTGCGAAAACGACATATCGACGCCCTGCTGGGTCGCCATCGTCAGGGTCTCATACTGCTCCGAGACATCCTGGAACGATGCGGCCTGCCCGGTGCGCACCACCCAATCGACGGGCAGCCGGATGCGCAGCGAGTTGCCGATCTTGGCACCACTGCGCGCGAACTGACCATCATATTGGAAGGAGGCAGAGCGCATGAAGGCGTTCGCGTTGCGGAACATCGTCAACGCAACGCGCGCGATCATGTTGATCGTGAGAAGCGTATTGCCGGCCATTGGTGTGACTCCACACTGTATTGGAAACACGCACTAACGGCCTCACTCTTTGGAGTTCTTGGCTTGTCGGTGCGCAATACAGCCGTGGCGGAAAAGGCTATCACACGTCACAGGCTCAGGCTGGGCGTCTCACACGGGTTGCAGTCCCGGTCTGGCTCGCTTTGGTGCCGGCGAGCGCGGGGTGGGGGTTAGGCTGAACGAGAATTACTTCGAGCGCCTTCCGAGATAAGACAGCGAAGCATCTTCGCAATATCGTCATCCGATAGCGTCGTGATGCGGTAAGTGTAGTCCTCAGGAGGCCATAGTATCTTGTTTGCCGTATCGACCCATGCGGCGTGCAGCGGAGTAATATCAGCGACAGGCTGCGAAGCGGCAGCTTGCCGTTGCACGAGTTTCATCAAACAAACCAAGTCGGCCTGCCTGGGCAGCCTCCATTCCGAATCTCCATAAAAGAAGCGCGGCGCATACGACACGAAAGCCGGGCGCCATCCGGACGTGGTTGGCGGAATCACGCCGACCGCCTCGCATTCCCGCCAAGATGACGGGGCCGCGTTTTCATCCAGTGATCACGGAACGCTTCCATACTCATCTTTTCGTCGTACACATCCGGTTCTGGCGGCGTGGCCGGGGACGCAATCGGATTGGCGGGGCGCGGCGCGTTCGATAGCGGGCGCGCGGGTGCCGGTCGGCTCATCTCTGCGGCCATGCGGCCCATCTCCGTTGCCATCGCCAGCGGCGACTTGTTCAGCAGCGATTGCAGCGCGTCCACGTCTTCGGCGAGGTGCGCCACGATCTTGGTTGCGTTGGGCAGTTCCACCAGCGCGGCCATGAAGGCTTGATTGGTCGTGGCGCCCATCGAGTGCAGCACGTCGGCGTGCGCATCCCACACCGCTGCGGTGTATTCCTTGCGCCCAGCCTCGATCAGCGCATTGCGGGCGCGGGCGCTGTCACGTTCGGCCACCAGTCGGGCGGCGGCCTGCTCCACGGTCTCGGCGGGTGGTGTCGGGGCTTCGTCGGGCTTGCCTGCGTTCAGCAATGCCCGCGCGGCGGCAAGCTCTGTCTCGGCCGCCCGCCGCGCCTCGGCTTCGGTCGTCAGCCGGGAGGACAGAATGGCGAAGCGGCGATCCGCCTGCGTTGGTTTGGCCGGTTCGTCGGTGGTGTCGGCAGGGGCGTCAGGGGCGGCCTGAGTGGCGTCCGCGGTTTCGGGTGCCGGCGGATCGGTCTCGGCCGGCGGGGGCGGTGGGGCGTCGTCTGGCGCGGGCTGGGTGGGGGCTTCGGTGGTCTCGCTCATTTCGCCTCGCTCTGTGTCACACGGCTTGTCCCGCCGGGGGTTGGTCAATGCAGCCGGCTCGGCACAATCGCCACTTCATCGGCCAAGTGCCGGTTCGCGCGGAGGTCCGTATCCTTCACCAGCGCATCCAGAATTTCATCCTTCTGCTTCCTCGGCATCACGTCATCGGGCAGCGACAGGCAATCCGCCAGCGACCGGCGCGCGTCTTCGAGGAAGCGGGGCGCTGCTGCGCCGATGAACGCCAAGCGGGCGTGGTTTTCGTCGATCGTATGACCGGCCGTCATGGCTTTGTAGACCAGATTATCGCGCGCGTAGACTTCCCACATTTCGTTCGCGATCTGGATTGCGACCTCGGCCACCAGCTTGTGCGCATTGAGGCCGGGGCCGAACGGCTGGCGCTCGCGGATGGGCTTCGTGCGGATGTGAGGGGCGCGGCTCACAGCGGGCACGCCCAGAACCCATTCGGCGCCCGCTGCCGCCACTCGGCTGCCCGCTCGGCGGCTGTCGCGGCCTGCGTCGTTTCGGTGGCGACGATCGCCTGCGTGGCGGTCTGCAATGCCGCCTCGGCGCGCGCCAGGCGGTCATACGATGCGGCGGTAACGGGCAGCTCCAGGCATTGCGCACGCGCGTCAGACCATTCCTTCGCGGCGTCCACAACGGCTTGCATCGCTTCCCAACGCTCGCCCGCAGTCTGCATGATGTCCATCAAACCCCTCCCGGCTGCGCCGCTTGCTGCCCCACGTCCGGCACGCGGATCGGCAGCGCGCCAGATGCGCCCGGCGGAGGCTCGCCGGCCAACTCCAGGTCCAACCCCTGCGCCGCGCCCATCACGGCGGGACCAAGATTGTCCTGCGCGGCCTGCGCCATTTCCTCGCGCACCAGTTGCCGCAGCGCCTCGGGGTCGATGGCCAGGAAGTCCTTCAGCGCGCTCAGTCGGCGAGTGTCGGCGTCGAACGCGTCAATCACGGCATCGGAGTCCTTGGCCTTCACCTTCAGCCGTTCCTCGGTAAGCGCCTGCATGGCCTCGCCAAGCCGGGTGTTGGACGCTCGAAGTTGCTTCTGCAATTCGTCGATTGCGGCCTGTGCCGCAGTGGGCATTCCCGGCTTCAGCCGTTCGGCGATTTCGTCGGCCAGCGGGAAGTCAGCCACCTTGAACAGCAGATCGCCGATCTTTTCGATGAGTGCCGGCGCCCGCGTGATGATCTGCACGATGGCGTTGAACGCCTCTTGCCGCTGCGTGGCATAGTCGGGGCCAACGTCCGGCACCACGTCGAACTTCCCCAGGTTCGGATTGAAGATCGCCGCCGCGCCTTCCTCGGCCGCCTGGTATGCCTTGTCCGCGTCGGGGTCGATTTGCAGATGCACCTCGCTGCGATCCTCGCCCATCGTCTTGATCACGCGCGGCGTGTCGTAAATCTCCCGCACCCATTCCTGCACGATCTGGCCCTGGCGGCGGATGGCGATCGCCTGATTGTCGATGAAGTGGTATGTGGCCCGATCGCCCTGCCGTTGGCGTTCGTTGATGGCGCGCCCGCTCTTTTCGTTGCCCGGCGCGCCCATCTCCGCTTCGTACTGCCCCGACGCCGACAGCATGAATTGCCGGGCGAGCGCCACGCCGTCGAGATAGACCGGCGCGGACATCGGCGGTTGCTGGCGCTCGGGCTTGGGGATTTCCCGCCCTTGGTCATCGCGATGCTTGTACGGCAGGAACGCATGGTTCTCGAAGTTCGCCGTCGCGTAGTAGGTCATATAGTCGGCGACAGTCTCCGCCGGCACGAGCCATGGCGACTTGCTTTGCAGCGCGCCGAACTCCACCGACGCGGACCAGTTGTAGTTCTCCATCTGCTGCGCGCTGATCAGCGCCCGCGTATGGCCCTTGCGATCGAGAATGCCGTCAATGACCGTGACCTCACCGACCCATGGGATGATCGGGATCGATGTGCCCGGCACGCGTTCGTCATCGACCACACGGTCGCCGATGATCTCGTAACGATGCACCCGCTTGGTCACGACGGGACGGCGCTTGAGCTTGCTGCCGTTGGCCTCGGCCTCCGCTTCCCACCGCTTGACCAGCGACGCCGGCACCTTACTGCGCAGGATCGTCACGCCTTCGTCGTTGCCCAGCAGTTCATCGGCTTCCTCGGTGATCTCGTAGTAGTTGGCGACGCGGATATGATCCTTCCGCACCCATTCGGTCGCGCCATCGTCAACCGCGTTGGCCAGCGGCATTACGCCGCGCAACTCCGGGTGCTTCAGCTCCACCTCATCGCGCGGGCGGTCGGCATAAATGAAACCATATCGCGCGTCGGAGCCGTCGGTCTCGGTAATATCGCAGTCCATCATCACGGTGAGCGGATTGGCGATGCCGCGAATGAACACGTCCTGGTCGAAGCTGTCTTCCGACGTGAAGTCCGATGTGACCCACGTATAGCCCAGGCCGGCACGCACCTGAAAGCCGATTGCAATGCCTTGCGCCATTTGCACATTGCTGATGTTGGCGATGTGCCGATAGATGCCTTCCCACGCCTCGGCGGCCTCTTCGGTCGCCTCGTCACCGACCGCGCGATATTTGACGCCGGACTTGTTCTGCTTCGCCTCGTTGATGATGTGGAGGTTGTGTTGCCGGGTCTCGTTGACCGTAAGCGTGACCTTGCCGCTGCGGGTGCTGGCAATCTCAACCGGCCATTGATAGTTGTTGTAGCTGTCTCCGGAGTCGAACTTGAGGTCCATGATCCAGTTCGTGCGGGCCTGTGATTCCCACTCGTAGCACCGCTTCCAACGTGCATGTGCCCGGCGGATGACGGCCGCGAATGGCCTCTCCCCGTCGAGCTGATCGTCAGTGGCGGTGGTGTAGTCGCTCACTTTTTGGTCGGCTTCTTCCGGTCAACGCCGCTGATCTTGCCCGCGTTGCGACTGGCATAGAATACCTCGGCGCCTTTCTTCGCGCCGTATTCCTTGGTCATGGCGGACTTGATCGTGGTGCCTTTCTTTGTCAGCGGCATCGTGCGGTCCTATCGTGTCATCCATGCGCCACGGTGCTGCATGACCGGGGCGGGAACGAAGGGGGGGATTACAGCCGTGGATTTCGGCTCACTGAGTGACATTGCCAGCGTCATGAACGCGTCGGCCGCATGACTATGCTGATCATGTAGCGGTTCTTTGCTTCGCTGGCCGGTATCAGCCTCTATCTCGTATTGGTAGTGCCGCAAGTGCTGGATGCCGTCTGCGGTTTTCTCGCGATCAAACCAGCATTGTCCGAACACGGCACGGCCGGCGTCGATCTGTGTTGATTTTGCAGTGCGCGGGACCACACGAACAGAAGAGAATGCCGCGCGCATTTGCTGAGTTATGGTCCGTTCACTGGCTAGGAGGTCGTGATCCGCATCATGCGGCAACCAGTGCGTGCCGTAGGCGTATGGCCGCTCTTTCAGTGTCTTCACATAATGCGCGAGCTGCTGCCCGCAGTTCTCATAGAAGTCGAGCACGCGGTACTCGAAGCCGATCACCTGCGCGAACCAGATAGAGCACATATCGCGCTTCCCGAGGTCCCAGAAGGTATCAACGGGCTTTGCTGGGTTCCACGGCACCGTTGTTATACGATTGGCGACATCACGTAGTTCGTTGGCGAACACAGCGCCGTCGAGGGCGTGCTTGCATTGTCCGCCATAAACATGCAGATAATCGTCTAAGTTGCGCTCGCGAAGTTCGAGGGCCTCAGTCTTCAGTGTATCGGGAAACCACGGATTATCCGCAAACCCGATTGGGATGAGTATTGCGCCAGCGGGCGGTCGCACCACGAACCGTTGATATGTCTCATCGGTTTCCAGTTCCGGATTGAACGAGACCCAAATCTCTGAACCGTCCTTGCGGATTGTGGGAATGAGCGTCATCCATGACGTGCGGGAGACGTTAACCGCTTCCTCAACCCAGCAGATATCGATCCCCTCAAATGATTTGATTGCCCCGATGTTGGTCCGGATACCGGCGAACCGAAACTCTGTGCCGTTAACGCCGTATATTGTCGCCTTTTCAATCGTATAAAAAGCGCCCATGTTGTTTTCGGCAATCTGATCGCTCAGCAGTTTATGCACGCTGTCGGCAATCGATGATTGAAACTCGCGCGCACATAGAATCCGTAGCTTGGTCTTCGCGCCCAGGATCAGTAGCGCCCGAGCAAAGCCCCACGACTTCCCGCCGCCTCGACCGCCAAATGCAACCTTGTACCGCGCTGGCGTAAATAGGGGCGCCATCTTCTTAGGCACTTCAAGATTGAGGTTCGGTCTCTGCGTTGACAAAGGTCACCGTAATGCCCGCGAACAACGGCTCGCCATTCTCTCCCGTGACCTCCTTTGGTAGAAGGCTCGCGATAACGCGCAGGTAGGCAGAAGGATCGGTCGCGCGCACCCGCTGCACTGCATCGACTCCATGTTCTTGAAAGTCGTTAAACATTGCAGTGATGAAAGATTCGCCCAACTTGTTACGCGAACCTTTCGGTCTACCGGGATTGCCGACCGCGAATGGGCGGCCGGGAACTCGCTTGTCGGACATGCGTAATCCAAGCGTAGTTTCGCGTCCTACAACCGGAACGGCAGCAGCAGCGTGCCATTCAGCGCGACGGTGCCCTGGTTCTGGATGATCGCGACGAAGGAACCAGCGGCCGGTGCGATGGAGACGACGGCGGCGGGGCCGTACTGGTTGGTGCCGCTGTGCACGTCGATCATGATGTCCGAAGTGGCCGTTACCAACGAGTTCGTCACCGTGAACGCCTGGGTGACATTGGGGGCCGTGGTCAGCGCCTCGGTGAGAATGCAGCCGGTCGTGGTGGCGAGCGTGCCGACGTTGCTGGCGAGCGTCGCGCGGTTGCTGAAGAACGCGGCGCTCAGCGCGGCGACCTGAAAGGAACGCGCGGCAACCGACTGCGGCGACGCGCCGCCGGCGATCTCGGTATCAGTAACGATCTGCTCGCGGCCGGTCATGTGCTGATAAGGAATTGGCGAGACCGCCGATCCAGCAATCGTGCCGGGCTGCACGAGGGGTAGCCCATAGGTGTCTCCGGCCATCGTGGTGGTGTCCTTTCAGGGGTGGGGGTGGACCAGCGCGACAGCGGTGCGCTTGAACTCAATTTGCGAGGAGCCGAGGACGTTCAGCAGCACCCAGACGCGATCGCGGGCGGTGCGGCTGCAAACGCCACGGAACGAAGCGAAGGGGCCGCCCGTGATCTCCACCTCATCGCCGCGATCGACCTCACGCGGCTCGGCGGGTCGTATGATGCCGTCTGCCCCACGCTGGGCCATGAGGGTGGCGACAACCCGGGGTGGCACAACGAGCGGCATACCGGCCGGCGAGCGGAGGACTGACGCCATTTCCTCGCCGCCCGCGTTCCGCACGACCATCCAGCGGTAGTCCTGAACGAACAGGTAGCGCGGGAAGATCGGCCGGATGCGCGTCTGTCGGTTGGCGAGGGCGACGGCTTCGAGGGGCAACCATGCCGCCGCGCCTTCCTGTCGCACCCTAGCCTCGGTGGCGGCCTCTTGGTGGGGCCGGGTGTAGACGCAATGCCAGGGGGCATCCGGAATGCTCGCGCAGGGCACAAAGCGGCGGGAATCGGTGCCGCGATGACCCTGTAGGCTGGCGTCTATGCTCATTCCGTGGGCACCGTCAAGTGGGTTTGTGATGGTTTTTCGGGCTTTGCTTGGGAAGTGGGCACTATGGCATAGGGCGGTGCCGCTGGAATGGGCAAACGATCGATCTCGGCGCGGGCCGCGTCGAGGTCCGCCTGAAGTCGCGAGAGCAGAGCGTGCCATGGCTCCGCGATGCAGAGCTGGGCCGCATTGTCACCCCCGCCAGCCGCCCCGTGACCTGCCTCCGGGGTTGTGCCCGCTACCCCAGGTGCGGCGGGGGCGGCCGGGGGCTGTACGGGCTTCCTGGCGGCCGTGGCGAGGGCGGCGTCCTGTGTTTCCCTGATGCGGGCCAATACGTCGGGCCACTGCTCGGCGTTGAGGGGCTGAAGCGCCGGCCCGGCATGCGCCTCCCGCTCCACCACCTCCCACGCCTCGAGGCAGCGCCGCCACCAGCTGGCCCGCAGTCCCGCGTCGGCGGGGGTGAGGCACAGCACGCCGACGGCGTTATGGAGGCAGGCGAGGTAGTGGCGTTCAGCGGGGGTCATGGAATGCTCCTGGTTCGACGGTCAGACGTGTCCAGACGTGCCACACGACTGAGCACGACTGGATGTCACGGTTTGGACGGATAGTGTCACGCTTCGGCCCCGGAATCCGGCCAATCCCGCGCAACAGGCGGCCCGGCATGTCACGCTTCGGCCGGGGACGGTCACGCATCGCGGGGCTGCTCGAAATTGCCCGAAAGTCAGCAGGGGTTTTGAGCAGGCTGGGGCACCGGGCAGGCGGTGATACCCCCGGACGTGGCGGCGTGGCTTGAGGCGGCCGCGCGGTTCCACGAGCGGCATCCGCCGCCGAGGCGGGGGTAGTCACAACTTTCGGCTGCAACTTTCGGTTGTCAGCCCGGAAAAGCGCCGGGTCGGCGCGTCCCACGCGCGCCCGCTCCCGCGCTGGGGGGGTCTGGGGGGGGAACCTCCGCAACAACCTCCGCACAACCTCCGCAGCCAAAAATCCGGCCATTTCTGCGGGTTTGGCCGGGATGTTACGATGCGGCAAATACCAACCTCCGCAAATGCAACCTCCGCAACCTCCGCAACCTCCGCAACTCGTGTGTAGGGCTGGAAAGATTCCCGAGAACCCCAGTTCCAGACCTCCGCAAAACGAAGTCACTTTTCAGACCTCCGCACAACCTCCGCAGCAACCGGAGGTTGAAGACGGCGGATTACGCGAAGCCCGATCGCCTTCGTCCGTTTGTCGTACACCTCCGATCGCAGGAAGCCTCCCGCCAGCCAATTCTCCACCTGTTGCGCAACCAGCCGCTCCGGCAATCCGAGGTGGATTTGCGCCCAGAGCGGCAAATACCGTCCATGCTTCCGTGTCTGCGGCACTGATGACCACGGTTCATCTGCGTCCCACGCGCGCGCGATTTCCCGGAAGATGGCGTCGATCTGATCCCATTCGATGCGGCGGGCGCGGGCCGGCTGGGTGCCGTCTTCGGCGAGGAAGGCGCCTTCCTGCCAGCGGAAGGTGATCTCGCCACCTTTCGGCGCGTAGTTGGCCTTCATGCGCGATATCAGCCGCGTATCCCCGGTGGGGTCGTCTTCCGGGCGCGTTACGTAAAGCCGGGAACGGAAGGTGTTGTTCCAGGCCGTGTTGCCGCTGGTGCCGGCGCCGGTGGCAAGCCCGGCCGCAGACGGATGGCCGGCGATGACCACGCCGCAGTTCCAACGTCGCGCGATCTGGCCGCCGACGCCCTGCACGAACAGCCGCGCATGGACACGGGCGATTTCGTTGCCCCCGAAGATGTCGGCGAGCGTATCGAGCACGACCAGGGTCGGCGGGAACGCGTCCAGCATCCGACAAAGGTCGGCGAAAAGGGGCGTAAGGTGCGGGTGGTTGCTCTGGTCGAACGTCATCAGGAGGTTGTCGAAACCGAGCCGAGGGGCCAGCCGCAGATTTTCCAGGTGCTGCATCCCGACTTGGTAGGCGCGGTTGATCGACTCCTGCCGGCGATGCAGTTCGTGCCGATCGTCCTCGCACATCATGCCGAACGCCCGGCCGCCCTTCACGGTCAGGCCGAGCCAGGGCAATCCGAGCGCCACGGACGATAGGAGTTGCTGCGCTAACAACGACTTGCCCACCCCGCCATCACCATACAGGCCGGTGGCATACCCGCGTGGAATCCAACCGTCCACGATCCATTCGCGCAGCGGTGCCGGCGCCGTCCAATCCCGGGGCGGATTGATGATTTGCGCGTCGGGATCATCCTGCGGAGGTTCGACGGAGGTTGTAGTCTCGGCGTCGTCAACCTCCGCAGGCTCCTCGCCGAGCCGCGCTTCCAGGGAATGCCACCATCCGGGGTCTTGTGGGGTGGCCGGCGCTGCCTCCTGATGGTGGTGCCCGTTGAGCGGGCGATCGGGCAGTTCGATCGGCTTCGCGCGGCCTCGCTCCAATCCCCAGGCAATTGTCTTGGCAGCGGCCTTCCAGTCCTTGACCCCGGGCGGCAGCGCCGCGAGCAGGAGCTGCGTGGCGGCGTCGTCCGACAGCCCAGCGGCGTCCTGGATGCCGCCGAGCGAAAGGGCTGCGTTACGGAGCGCGAAGTGCTTGGCGCCGTCAGCGGCGCGCCCCACCCGGTCAGCGACGCCACGAATGAAGCCGTCGTACCGTTTGGACTCCACCGACACCGCTGGGTGCGCGACTGGCCGGCGCGGGGGTTCGGGGGGCGGGAGCGCGAGTTCCAGCAGCCAGTCCGGCCACTCGGCGATATCGGAATCGTTGATGATGCCGTATCCGAGCGACGGCGGCATGACGACGTAGCCACCGTCGCCGCGGACATCGACGCCTTGGGCGATGCGCCCGGCGCTGTTGCGGACGCCGGGGGCATGCCGGAACAGATAATGCCGGCCGCCCGATTGGGTCTGGTGAATGCGGGTCTCAGGCAATCGGTGCGTGTTGGCCGATTCCCAGTCCTGAGCGCGGTGCCGGTAATCCAGGTCCAGCACGTCGAACCCGGTGATCTCGCCCGTGGGCGAACCGACCAGATCGCCCGCCTGCCCGAACATGACCTTGATGCGCTCGGGATCGGTGCTGGCGTCGAGAAACCCCCGGCCGCCGCGCTCTTTGCTGATGGCCGGCTGCTTGTTCCGCGCGCACGGGAATACAGGGAAGCCCTGCGAGGCAATCGAGAGGGCAATGTCGAGTGCTGTTGGCACGGGTTACACCACCACATCGGTCGGCGCCGTGACGGTGCGCGGGCACCATTCGTCTTGTTTACCGCCAACATCGGCGTGCAACCGGTCGTGGCATGCCTGGCACACCGCGCGCAGTTCCCACGCGGGCGGCAACAGTCCAAGCGCGTACGTCAGGTGATGCGCGGTCACGGCTTTGGCGGTCAGGCAGGCTTCGCAATATCCCCGCGAGCGCCAGAGCACGCGGTCGCGCAGGCTGTGCCACTCGGGATTCGTGCGGCAGAACTCCGCGTAGCCTGCGCGCCGTTCACTGCGGCTCTGAAGGGCCGCAACCCGCGACTGATCAGCCGCCGCATAAAACCGCCCCGCCCGATCGGCTCCCCATTGTTCCCGAAGTGCCGGGTTCCACTCCGCGTAAGTATTCCAGTGCCAATGTTCTGACACCGACAGCGGGCCATCGGTTCCCCGCCCGCAGCCGTCGCATTGAAGCCAGACCGTCCAGTAGCGCGGGCGGCCCTCCGGCTCTATCTCGCGTCGCACGAGAGTTGCCGTGTCCCCGCCGCATGAGCACACACCGGCGAGCGCTTTTTCAACGCGCCGAAGCGACGGGATCGCCATGTCCGGCATCGCATGCGACAACTTCACTCCGCCGCCTCCCGCCACGTCACCCGTTGCGTCGGGAGGTCGTCATACAGCGTGAGCGTCAGCATCCGCGCGTCGGCATGGATGCGAAATTCGTAACCGTCGATGCGGCCGGTACCGCGGAAATGCGCTGGGATGGGTGCCAGATCGTCGCTCAGATGCCGGGGAATAAACAGCATCTCGATAACGCACGGCATGCCCCCAGACGTGGGCCGCGCGGTCAGCGTGGCGCCGGCAGGGGTGCGCTCGACCGACACGAGGTATTCCGGCCGCCCGGGCACGCGGAGGTGCCCCACACGCGGGCTGGTGCCGGAGAGGGTGGTGGGGATCGGGGGGAGGCGGTCACTCATGCGCCACCCGCCTTTCCCGCCGCCCACGCCCCCATATGCGCTGCTTATCCACCTTGTGCGTCAGCCGGTCATGCTCGGACAGCACCGTCACGACCGCAGCGCTCGCCGGCGCGTAGCACACCCGGATGCGCCGTTCGCACGCGGTGACGAACCACACCTCCATCCCGTCCGGCTGCTTCCGCTGAAGCACCGCGTCGAACCGCACGCCCGCGACGGCATCGGTGATGTCCAGCATGATCTGCCGGAAGTCGGCCACCGTGAGCCGGATGCCGAATCGTTCCAGCGCGCGTGATGCCGCATGCCCAGGCGCAAGGTCACTCATGCGCCACCTCGGCGAATAGGCCGGCGTCGCGGGTGAGGCGATTTGCAGCCATTACCGTGTAATCGGGATTCAATTCGATGCCGATGCAGTCACGGCCGAGCCGATCGGCGACAAGGCCGGTGGTGCCGGCGCCGTAGAAGGGGTCGAGAACGACGCACGGAACGGGATGCGCGGGCGAGCAAGCGCAGGATTGGTGCCATTCGCTTATTCGCTCACGCATCCCAGCGAGGATGCGAGCCTTAACCGCGCTGGCGTCCTGAACCCCCGCAGCGGCGTGGTCCTTCGTGGAGCGCCCGTTGTAACATCCCAACGCATCGGCGCCACACGCGGCCTTGTGCGCTTCGTCTGGCGCCCCCTTTGTGACAATCCGCACCCACGGCGCGCCGCAGGTAGGACAGGCGCCACGCTCGCTTGTGCCAGCCTTGATGCATCGGTCGGCGAGGTCGGGCGGGAATGTCGCGAAGTGGGCGTCCGTAAAGCTGCGGGTGGTTATCGTCCAAACGTTACGGAGATTGCGGCCGGCTGGGTTCGGTCCTCTTTGGTATTTCTCCCTAGCCGCCCGCTTCATATCTCCCCCAGGCTGCCGGCTCGCGGGACCGGTCCCCATCATCGCATAATTATACCTGCCCACACTCGCTTCGTTGTATCCCTCCCTCACCGCGTCCCCGTCGTAGAAGTACCGCGCTGCCTTCGTCAGCAAGAATACGTGTTCATGCGCTGCGGTAGGGCGGTCCGTGACGCTCTCCGGCATCGGGTTCGGCTTGTGCCAGATGATATCCGACCGCAACCACCAGCCATCCGCTTGTAGTGCGAGCGCAACACGGGCTGGGATCATCAGGAGGTCTTTTTCCTTAATGACACCGCCCAATGCCATGCCGCCCGCCGCGCGGCCGTTGCCGCGTTCGATGATGTAATTGTGCTTCCCCGGGTCGCCTGGCTTGTGTTGCCCCTTGCCTGCGTCGCATGCGTAAGAGTCGCCCAGATTCAGCCAAACCGTCCCATCCTCCCGCAGAACGCGGCGCACTTCCCAGAACACCTCGCGCAATGCCACGACGTATTCGCTCGGCGATGCCTCAAGGCCGATCTGTCCGCTCGCCTTGTAATCGCGCAGCCCGAAATACGGTGGACTCGTTACCACGCACTGCACCGACGCATCCCCGAGCGTGCGCAATACCTCCCGGCAGTCGCCACGCAGGATGCGGATCACCGCCGCGCCCCCAGGCCGACCTGCATGGCCGTCGTAATCCCCCCGCTGCCGTAACGCGCACGCCCAGGCTTGGCGCGGGTGGGCTTGCGCACCACGGCCGGCGCACGCTCCTTCGCCACCACTCGCGCCTCATACTCGGCCGCGAGCGCATCCGCGTTGCCGTGCACGTCGAATCCGTAATTGCGCAACGCCGCGACGATGCCGGCCATCGAGCTACACACCGCCACCGACTGGCCGGCGCGTCGCATCGCCGTGTGCACGCCCTCCTGCGCCGACGACACACGCGAGCCGCGCTTCAGCTCGATCCACAAGTCTACGCTGCTGCCACCGTCCTGCGCCGCCTGGCACACGAACACGTCCGGCAGTCCGAACTTCACGCCACGCCCCTGTAGCGCCGCGCGTCGGCCTATGTGCGCCATGTCGGCAGCCGCATGGTCGATCGCCGTCGTGAACATCGGCGGCACCACGACCCGGTCGAGCAACCGATCGGCCCATGCCTGGAACGAATGCTCCGGGCTGCGGCGACGCGGCTTCTGCACCTGCGCCCCACCCGCCACGCCGGCCGGGCCGTCTGGGTCGAGGAGGTCGGGGGTCAGCATCCCAACGCCCGCCGGTAAACGTCGAGCAGCGTTTCCTGCTCCTCCACCTCCGCCGGCTCCTGCCTGCGAATGCGGATCAGCTGACGCAGTACCTTCGTGTCGAACCCGGCGGATTTCGCCTCGGTGTATATGTCCTTGATGTCCGAACCGAGTGCCTTGCGCTCTTCTTCAAGCCGCTCGATGCGTTCCACCAGCGATCGCAGCCGATCCGCCGCGATGCCGCCCGCTGTCACGTTGTCGGTTTTCTCGATTGCGCGGATTGCCGGCAATTTTATACTTGACTTACCCAGCGGGAAGGGGTAGGACTTTGGGCATAGGAGGCCCCCATGACCAAGTCCGTCCTGTCCGCCGACCATTTCCATGACGAGGCCGCCGCCCTGGCGTTCGTCGAGGCGCGGCTGTGGCCGAACGGGCCGGTCTGCCCTCGGTGCGGCGAGACCGCTCGCGTCGGGCGGATGAACGGCAAGAGCACCAAACTCGGGCAGTGCAAGTGCTATGTCTGCCGCAAGCCATTCGCTGTAACCGTCGGAACCATTTTCGAGTCCAGCCATATCCCGCTGCACATCTGGTTGCAGGCGATGCACTTGCTCGGCAGTTCGAAGAAGGGGATCAGCACCCACCAACTGCATCGGACCTTGGGCGTCACCCTCAAGTCCGCATGGTTCCTGTCGCACCGCATCCGCGAGTGCATGAAGGAAACCCGCGACCTGTTCACCCCGCAGATCGGAGGTGCCGGCATTACCATAGAGGCGGATGACACCTATATCGGCGGCAGCGGCGAAAATCGCGCGTTCGGGCCGATCCCGCCGAAGCAGATCGTCATGTCGTTGGTTGAGCGTGGCGGGAAAGTCCGCAGCTTTCATGTCCCGAATGTGACCGCCACCACTCTGGCCCCCATCCTCGGATTCCACGCCCATAAGGACAGCCGGTTCAATTCCGATGAGGCGGCGGTCTATCGGTACCTTGGCTGGAACTTCCAGGGCGGTCATGGCGCCGTCAACCACAGCGCCAAGGAATATGTCCGGGGCGAGGACTACACCAATTCGGTCGAGGGCTACTTCTCCATCCTGAAGCGTGGGATTTACGGTTGCTACTTCCACGTGTCGGAAGCCCACCTTCACCGCTACCTGTCCGAGTTCGATTTCCGATACAGCAATCGGATCGCGCGGGGCATCGACGATGTGCAGCGTACCGACCTGATCGTGAAGGGCGCCAAAGGCAAGCGGCTGACCTATCGCACGACTAGTGGAAACTGGACAGTCGAGATTGTCCCACCCCAAGCGGGGGCGTGAGAGGGAATGGAGACGCGGATCGGTCATTGCCGATCCACGGCAGGGGGAGTTGGCGCTTGACGCACTCCCAGCGAAGTTCGGCGACCCGTAGCAGGGTCGTAATGCCACAACTCGAACGGAGGGCTGTTTGCCATGCCAAGCATACCAGAAGACAAACCAATCCCAATCATTGACAGCCCGCTGGCACCGGACGTCTTCGCAGATGATGCGATTGGTGTCTTTTTGAACAATGGGAACGTCCACATTACATTCACCTCACGTCGTTGCGATTACACGCAGACACCTAGCTTCTTCACCAATGTCGTGATTGGTAGATTGGTAATGCCATTTTTCGGCGCTGAGGGCATGGTGAAATTCCTTGCGGACTTTGTAGAACGGATGAAAAAACAAGCCGCAAGTCCTCCGTTAGAAGCCCCGAAGACGCTCCAATAGTCAGCGAAGTGAAAGAGACCATGCCAGCACGCAAACCCCGTCCGCCCGACGAAAAGCCCCAGCGCGAACGGTTCATCGAGACCGCGCGCGAGATCGGCGCGTCAGAAGACCCGGAGGAGTTCGAGCGGGTGTTTCGAAAGGTCATGGCACCTCAGATGCCGAAGAGGCCACAGGTAAAGACCAAATCCGATTGAGTATGTGGTCTTTCACTGAATTGCAGAACGGATGGCTGACTTGGGCGTTTGACATATCAGCAGCACCCAAGTTGCGCCGATCTACGGCGTGGTCGATTTGGATCGAGTTCTTGTGAACCAGGGCACCACATAACGCGCACCTCGCACCAGCCGGAAGAGCTGCTTCAAAGTACGCCGCAGTCTTTGTCCCACGGTTGAATGACTTCTTCTCCTTCGTTGACTCAGGCCGAGCGTCGGGCGGTCGGGCCGCAGTCAAAAATGCAAAATCGGGCGCCGCAGAAAACTCGGCCTGAATCTGTTCTGCGCTCTTGCCGTCAAGCAGCCCTCTAAACACGCGATTGTAGTACTCCCGTAGCCGCGGAATATGCCTTGTCCCGCTACCAAGTTGCTTGATCAGGAGTGTTGTTGCCTCCTTGTGTTTAATCAGAAAGTCCTCAAAGTGCCGCCGGTGCAGAGTGAAATCAATCAGTTTTTCAGTTGCAGCTAGTTCCTCTAGGAAGCCAGAAACAGCCAGAAAGGTGGACGGCTGAAATGCTCCGCTTCGAGTATAGAAATACACAACCGGATGCAGGCCAAGCGACCGGGAACTATCCCCTGCGATCCGGTCGATGCGGCGTCGTACTCCTCGCAGATATTCCACGGTAACGCTTCCGTCGGCGTCGGGCGGCAATTTCTCCTTGTCGTCCCCCGTGGATGTGCTGTCCGCAATCCTGACGTTGTTGGCTTGGTTTACGAGGTCAAACACAAATGGCAGAGCGTTGTACCCCCTCCCGCCGACGGGGACGTCCAATGTAGTTAATGGCATGCCAGTGATGGGCGGCTGGTATAGCGCCCGATAAATGTCTCTACCTGCCGTTTCGATTTGAGTCTGGACCTCTCCTCCGAACGCATTCCAGTAGCGGTGGCCAGACCCAGCGTGTGTAATTGCGCGAGCTGAAATAGCACTGGCAGAACCACGCGACCTCAATAGCCGCCGTTCGGTTGGGTCGATGGGCGTTCCCTGCTGATTGATCTTAAAGAAAGAGTCCTCGGCGGATTTTGCGTCAGTCGCAGTAACCCACTGGGCAACCAAGGAATTGTCCGCAAGGTTGCTAAGCCGCTTCTGCATGTTCTCCGGGGCGCCCCCTCGGTTATTCCGGAACGCTTGGTACTGCGCGTAAGAACCCACCAGTTTTAGCGCAAGTTCCCTCGTCCGTTCTGCGACCCGCCGCTGATCGTCGGTGATATGACCGCCAAAATGGTCGATTGACGTGCGTCTGTCCCCATAGTCGTCCAAAATCCATGCCATCAGAGCGCTCAGACGGTGGGCACCATCAATAACGAATATGCTGCGCCCCGCTCGCCAAAGAATTATGGCCGGGATTAGGTCCGCATCGAGGAATGACCGAATAAGGTCTACCACTTTGGCGGGGGTCCAATGGGCCGTTTCCCGCTGGAAGTCTGGTTTCCGCAGATCGCCAGCAAAAAAGTGGCCATCCAGGTGCGCTATCGAAATTCGATCTGGCGGAGTAGCTTTCGATGCGGCGTCGTCCACGGCAAAATCATCGCGCGGGATTAGCGCATCCAAGTTAACGACGTTCGTGCTCATTGCTTCGCCCCCCAAGGGTAAGGGCCGGCGGCGGGGTTCCCAAGGCTCGCAACGGCCGGCGGCGCTCACGATTCGCCCCCGATTGTGACAGGATTCCGGCGGGTAATGGAAGTATAAAATTGCCCGGATTGCCATCACGCCACCTTCCCGATCCGCCGATATCGCGTTTCAACGATGTAACCGCACGCGTTGGCCAAACTCTCCGGAACCGCCCGATGGCCGCTCAGAGTCAGCGACACAGCGGTGTGCGACACGCCCGCCGCACGCGCCCAGGCCACGACGCCGCCGGCCGCTTCGGTTGCGCGGCGCAGATCGGCCAGCACGTCGGCTGCGGTGTGGGGTTCGGTTGTCACGCCGGTTGCGGTGTTCATGACCTGCGCCTCCGTTCCGCTGCCAGACGCCGGCGTCGCTCGACCCACCACGCAATGGCGAGTCCGATCGCGCTAACATTGCCAAGCGCGTGAAGAACAGCCGGGATATCCGTCACGCCGCCTTCACCTTTGCCCATTTGCGCCATCCCGCCTCCAGATTGCGAAAGAACTCGGGGGATGTGCCGAACGCGCGGGCGAAGTCCTCGCCATCACCAAGCAATAGGTCCGGTTCATCTGGCCCGACCGCGATGTACAAATCGAGCGCGAGGCGGTTGATGCTGAAGTCGCCGCCCATGCGTAGGGCGAGGTCGTCCAGCGTCCACCCGCGCGCCTTCAGTTCGTCCAAAATAAACACGCTCGGATGAAACATTTCGGCGGGTATGCGCTCGGCCTTTATTTCGGTTGTCACGCCGCCTTCCTCCCCGCCAGCATCCAGCACCCCGCGCACCACCCCCGCGCCGGGCGTCCCTGCCCGATCACAACCCGCGTCTCCCCGATGGCCGCGTATTCCGGCGCATCGCCGGGATCGACGGCGACGAGATCGGGCGCGCCGCACGCGCAATGGGTTGGGGTGGGGAGGATCACGCCGCGTCCGCCTGCCTACTGCCCGCCGGCC
>Ga0134125_10000759_pt1 | contig 42329 bp, 40 predicted proteins | sample KB31751_FD_96464 | JGI IMG/M metagenome (GOLD analysis project Ga0134125, IMG submission 96464) | Terrestrial soil microbial communities with excess Nitrogen fertilizer from Kellogg Biological Station, Michigan, USA - KB3-175-1 | ecosystem: Environmental > Terrestrial > Soil > Unclassified ...
ACCGAATCAGGCCGACCACTAGACCCAATAGTATTGTTATGTTGATGAGAGATCGGGTGTTCCGGTTTTCACCCAACGTTCGATGCGCCATATAGCGCAGGCCACCGGATCTAAGATCGCAGAATTGATGTTCTGTTTGACAGCCCGCGCGATACCCGCAAGGGGTCCGCCCGCGATCACTATCACATCGGCCTTGTCCACTGAGATCGCATAACGCGAAGCCTCTGTTGCGGCAGCGATAAGCCAGGCTCGGTCTGATATTGCAGCTAATACGGAACGATTGCCTTTTTGAAGATACCGAATTGCGACAATCTTTTCGGCAACACCTGACGCGGCTGCGCGCTCTCGATACAATTGTTCGTTGTTTGGATTCGAGGAAACAATTGCGATTCTCGAACCGATCCGGTCAGCCTCCTTCAATGAAGATTCGCCGATGCCAACAACCGGAACTTTCAATTGGACGCGCGCAAGTTCAAGCCCGGGGTCGCCATATGCGGCAATGATCGCAGCATCCCACGGGCCTTTTTCAAGCATCTCCAGAACGACCGGGACCTGAGACGCACTCTCGGACAGGGATCCAATATTCGGCGGGCCGCGTGGAGCGGTTCGGGCAATAACTTCAGTTGTCGCCCCAGCAGCTAATAAAGCTTCCGCATTGATTGCTTGCGTAGCCTCAGCGCTCGTATTCGGATTCACAATTAGTATTCTCATTATCGCTGCCCTGCAATTTTTTCGTAAGCCCGCCCTAAAAGAAGACAGACTAAATGGCGGCGATTAGTCGCTCATTTATCTTCAAGATCTTCAAAGGAGTTCAGCACCAAAGCAATTGGCAGGATCAATGTCCGCTGCGCGTCTTGCAGTTGCGGTTTTTTCGTGCGCTTGCCGGCTTATAATTCTTCCCTCACCGCGGAGCGCTCGCAACTCGCCGTCGCGCACAATCACCTGCCCCCGCCGGATAACGATTACCGGCCATCCAGTAAGACGGCGCCCCTCGTACGGAGAGTATCCGACATTGTCGTGCAATAATTCTTTGGTGACCGTTTTGACAAGAGAAGGGTCCCAGATCGCAATATCGGCGTCACTGCCTACGGCGATGCAGCCCTTTTGGGGAAACATGCCGTAGAGACGCGCCGCATTAGTCGAACTAAATTCTACGAAGTCATCAAGCTTTAGACGGCCTTTGGAAACCCCCTCTGAAAAGAGAAGTGGCAACCGAAGCTCAATGCCTGGAATTCCACTTGCGATTTCTTTGAAGGTTGGCGTTGTGGAGCGAGCGAATTTCCCAGATTTATCCATCCGGTATGGCGCGTGATCGGAATGATAAAGTCCAATCTGTCCATTTTTGAGAGCCCGCCACAAAACCTCCTGATCCTTTGCCGACCGCGGCGGTGGACTAAAAATAAGTTTGGCGCCCTCGTAACCCGGTAAATCTCCGCTTTCTTTTGTAAAGAGCAGGTACTGCGGACAGGTCTCTGCTGTTACATCCAAACCGCCCGCCTTCGCGCGCTCGATCGCAGCCAGAGCTTCTTCACACGTAACATGGACTATCACCAGTGAGGCGTCGACAAGACGCGCCAACATTAGCACTCGGTTGACCGCCTCCACCTCCGCGAGGACTGGGTGACTTACCGCGTGATACTTTGGCTCGATATGACCGCGATCTAGAAGCTGTTTTGTTGTCCACTTGATCATGGCGTTGTTTTCGGCATGAACCATGACGATCGCGCCGTGCTCACGGCAGACCGAAGCGACACTCAAAAATTGCTCGTCAGTTACGGCGATCAGATCGTAAGCGGTAAACAGCTTAACGGATGGGAATCCGCTTTTGATCGCAGCAGGTAAGTGTCCCAGAAGCAGTTCTTCAGTCGGATCTGAAATAATTAAGTGGAACGAATAATCCAGAACTGACTTTTCAGCGGCACGACGATGGTAATCTTCGAGTACTCGAGGAAGTTTCTGACCTCGATGCTGAGCAGCGAACGGAATTATCGTTGTGTTCCCGCCGAATGCCGCGGATACAGAGCCGGTATAGAAGTCGTCCGCGCCCATCAAGCCGACAGAAGACGATTGCTCTATATGGCAATGCGCCTCGATCCCACCGGGCACCACTATCAATTCGGATGCATCTATTTCTTCTTTTCCTGATGGAATTTCGCCACCCACAGCGGCGACAAGTCCGTCCTTGACGGCAACGTCTGCTCGGCGTGGATCGCTACCGTCTCCGGAAATGAGAAGGCCATTACGAATAACAAGGTCAAAATTCCGCATTTTCTGCTGCTCACGCTCCGCCACAGCACCTTGGGCGGGTTTAGAGAACTCGACAATATATGTGACTATACGAAAAACCGCCTTTCCGATAACATTTAGTGATGAACCTAAGACAACTTGAGATTTTCTGCGCGGTCATGCGTTGCCGGACGACAATTGCGGCTGCTTTCGAACTGGGTATTTCCCAGCCAGCCATAAGCAACGCAATCAAACACCTCCAGATACAGGCCCGGATGCAGCTCTTCGAGCGAACCGGCAACAGGCTAATACCGACGGTTGAGGCAATAGAATTATATCGTGACGCCGAGCCTCTTTACGCCATGTCGAAGGCCGTTTCTCGCAAAATGCGGGATATGCGCGACACAAAGCGTGGGCATTTTCGCGTTCTTACTACGAATGCCCTGCTTAGGTCGTTTATGGCGGCCGCCTTAGCTGATTTCCTGCGAACCAGAAAAGATGTTCAGGTGTTCTTTGACGTCCGTAGGATGGAAGGCGTCATCGAGGGAATCGAAAGCGGTTACGCCGATCTGGGTTTTGTTATTGCGCCGCCGACGAGGCCCAATATTGCGATTGAGCCCATTATTACGGGCAACATGGTCGTCGTTCTTCCTGTTGAGCATCCGCTCGCAGCCAACAACAGATTAGAGCCGAAGGACTTGGCACAAGAAACTATCATTGGACTAGAGGAAACCAGCCGCCTCGGAAGTATCGTGCGGCAACAATTTGCAAAATCGGAATGCCCGTATATGCCGAGCATAGAAGTACGCCATTGTGTCACTGCCTGCACATTGGTTGAGCGCGGCCTCGGCATCTCCATCGTCGACCCATTTTCGGTTCACGATCATAATCGCTGGAAGATTGCCGTCCGTCCGTTTAAACCCGCGATTTCCGTCACCGCCAGCGTTGTCTATCTCAATGAAAGGCCGCTATCGCGCTTAGCATGCCGCTTCATCAGTTACGTCAAAGACAGTGTTCGAAAAGAAATATGCTAACCATACTTGAAGCTACAGCGCCATTCCTCGGATATTTTCTCGGCAATCATAATCGTGGGCAGCACTGTATTGCCCCGCGTAATTGCGGGCATCAACGATGCGTCGCCGATCGAGAGCCCCTCTATGCCGTAGACCTTTCCGCTGGAATCAGTCACAGCGTTTATGTCGTCGCTGCTACCCATGCGGCAGGTTGAGCAGGCGTGCCATGTCGGCGTTGCACCCTCCGAAACAAATCTAGAAAGTGCATCTTCGTTAGAAACAAGTTCGGCGAGGCCAGCACCGGGAGCGACAAGGTAACGAAGAAGCGCGCGCCTCAGTGGAGTTGGCCCTTCCAGAAGGAAAGCTGCGGCGGCAGTTAGAAGTTGATTTGAGACCTTCAAGGCTCCAATGCGCCTGACCTTGGAAGAATAGCTCGATGGGAATGGATCCAGCGCGACGGACTTCAGCGGTTCTTCTTGCAGAGCCAGCGCCATTAGCCTCATGGCCTCCATGAGACGCAAGTGATCACGCCGATCAGAAAGAAGTTCAAACCTCACTTCTGGCGCAGTGCGCCAATCCCCGGATAATATTTTGACGCTACCTCGCGAAAAAGGCTTACCGACAAATAACTGAAAAGAGCCGATCTGTTGGCCCAGCGGATGCCACGCAGAACGGCTCGCTGTATTAATGACCATATCAAGCGGCGAACCGCCTTCAACATTCGAAGAATAACGCAGATGCATATGGATGTGGCGCCGAGTTCTTTCGTCGAAACGATCTTTTCTTTGGAGGAATGCCGATATCGAAACCGCCGCATGGTCCTGTAAACCGTGACCGACGCCGGCGCGGTTTGCGACTACCGGAATTCCAAATTCCTTTAAGAGTAATGCCGGACCAACGCCCGATCGCTGGAGTAAAGCCGGAGTATGAATGGCACCTGCTGTAACGAATATATGCCGGCCACGAATAGTCTCGCTTAGGCCGCCCGCGAGTTCTAGCTCAATCCCGACGGCCACGCGGTGCTCGAATACAATTCGCTTGACTTGGCTGTTGCAGCGAATGGAAAGATTTTTTCTCCGCCGTTGATTTGCTCCCAAATATCCAATAGCCGTCGACACTCGCTGCCCATTTTCATTTGTGAACGGCGCAGGAAAAAACCCTTCATCAAACATCGCGTTCATATCTTTGCGGTAGACGAATCCCAGATGTTCGAAAGCACCCGCTGCCGCCCTGGTGAGGCCGTCCCACTCATTGCGAAAGATACGTCTTATCGGAATGGGGCCATCTTGCCCGTGATCGGGGCCGTTAAAATCAAGGTCCCGTTCCAATTTGCGAAAGTAGGGGAGGACGTCCTTCCATCTCCAGCCATTGGCGCCAAGTTCAGCCCAGTCATCGTAATCCGCGGGAAAGCCTCGCGCCGCTACCTGACCATTTATACTCGAACCTCCACCAAGTATGCGGGCCTGCTCGTAACGAGCGAGAGGCGGGCGCTCAGGTGAATTGTGTGGGACTGGACGCAAGTAGCCATTTAAGTCTGGCCACGTGTAGGACGGATTCAAATAGGCCCGGCCAGGATAGCTGTCGAGGACGTCTAGAGGTACTTTGTCCGGTGGAGTGTCTGCCCCCGCTTCCACCAATAGTACGCGACGATCCGTATCCTCTGAAAGACGGTTGGCAATCACACATCCTGAAGCGCCGCCGCCAACTATTATAACATCGAAACTCTGCATCTCATTATTTTCGCTACAAAACATTGCGGGTGGATGGGACGTCAGGCAACCTTGAAATTGCGCCGATGCGTTCGACGGAGTTTTTTGGTGCCGTAGAACTTTTGCGCAAATGACAACCGCCACGCATTCTCACTGTGCGATATGCGCAGCGACTCCAGCGATTACGTTCCGTACTTTCGTCTGCCCGTTGTTGCTACAAGATACGCACAACTTCGCTAAGGCTTTAGTCGGGTCAATATATTTGCTTGGCATTTTCTTTGCTCTTTCGGCCAACGCTAGGGGGATTTCCGTACAAGCCATGATGACCGCATCGCACTCGGCGCGAAAAAGTTTTTCCGCCGCCTCCTCGAGCAGAAGGCGCGCTGCTTCGACATCCCCCATTTTGACCGCTGAAATGCCTCGGGTCACACGATCCTGATCAAGTGGCAAAACAATTTGGAACGCTCTCAGCCGCTCCTGATAAACCCGTGCTGCTATGGTACCTTGTGTCGCTAATAAGCCGAGCCGGCTTGAGCTATTGAACCTTTGCCTCAACTCCTCGGCGCACGCATCGACAATATTAAGGACTGGGACCCGCGCGAATTTGGCGATTTGCGGATACCAAAAGTGCGCTGTGTTACACGGTATGGCGATCATGCTGGCCCCCGCTCGCTCCAGCATATCGATGCAACGCAACATTGCCGGCAGAGGATCTTCTCCAGCGTTAAGGATCGCTTCCGTGCGGTCGGGAATTTGAGGCACCGACGCTACAACCATTGGAATATGGTCTTGGTCTTGTTTGGCGTCGGTCAGGGCAACGATTTTCCCCATCAAATCAATGGTTGCTGAAGGGCCCATGCCACCCAAGATGCCAAGCATATCCGCCTCGTCCTTTATTATTTCACCACTAAGGCTTCAGCCGGAGCAGACGAATGGATCGACAGCCAGAACGCCAGAACAGAACAGGCATCTAGGAAGTCGGAGATATCCATGGCTTCATCGGGGTTATGACTGCCGTTACGGTTGCGCACAAAGATCATACCAATCGGTATTCCACTCTCAGCGAAAGCCGCTGCGTCGTGTGATGCCGGGCTTCCGAGTTTCATCCAAGGAATATTCAAAGCTTCTGCACTAGCCGATAAGCCTTGCTGGATCTGAGGATCTGCATGGCCGATTGCAGCGGAAGCCCTCACACCCATCTCAAATCTAACCGAGCGCTTTGCCTCAATTTTGCGAATCAATTCCCACACTTGTCGCTCAATCTGTTCTAGCTGTTCTGCATTGTAGGCACGAACATCTAAGCTGAAATGAAGCAGACCCGGCACATTGGTTAAGCTGTGATAGGCTGCATCAGTATAAAATCGTCCAAGCGTACAAGCCATCGGTTGGCCTGCCACTTCGTATTCTTCCCATAATCTGTCCAGCGCGTACGCAAAATCGACACCTGCCATCACAGCATCACGACGGAATCGCCGCGGCAGTCCGACATGAGCTTGCTCACCATGAATGATCACATTGCTGTAGCGAAAGTTGCCGGGTATCGCCGTGCAAATCGCGACCGGCAGCCCCGCTTCAACCAAGCTCGGCGCTTGCTCGATATGGACTTCAATGAATGCGGTGACCGCCGCAGGATCGATGTACCGCTCTCCGCGGTGAATGGCAGCAGGACTCCCGCCGCTCGCTGCCAGATGGTCGGATAGTGTGCGGCCGGTATCGACCCGTTTTGCCTCCAAAGCCCCCTTAGGAAGCGCTCCAAGCGCCGATCGGCTGCCAATGTATGAAACCTGAAACCAAGCACTTTCCTCCGCTCGGATTGCCATTATTTGAATGTCTCGGTGCGGCTTCATTCCCATCAAGCACAGAGCGGTTACGCTGACCAAACCGGCAACTACTCCGGCGGCGCCGTCAAAGTTTCCTCCTTCGCTAACCGTGTCGAGATGCGAGCCTATAATCAAGCGAGGGAGTGAACGATCTGCCCCCCGCCAAGTCGCGTAGCTATTGCCAACGAAATCAGTCGAAACCTCGAACCCTAGCGCGGATGCGTGCTTGGCGAAAAGGTCGTGAGCAAAATTCTCTCCACGCCCAAATGGGTCGCGAGTCACTCCTCGCCTACCGCGACTTCCTTTCTCTAATTCGTCGAATAGTTGTTGCGTAAAATCACGCTGGTCGAGAATAGATTCGCGAACAGCCTGAGAGAGAGGACGCACAGACACTTCCCTGTCCATATCGATTTTCAACAGTTAATAAATGCTGCGCCTAGAAGATCATAATCAATAACTGCGCGCTTTAAATAACAACATGTTATAGGCGACCGCCAACAGCCGAAGTCCGATTTTGAGTTGAGTCTCTTTCAGCCAAGGCTTGTCTCGCACACCGCATCACAGTGCGCGAAGCTATGGGGCGGTCAGCTCGCCATCGATAACAAGCTCCGCGGCGGTGACACACGACGATCCATCTGAGGCGAGATAAAGCACTCCGTAAGCGACCTCTATCGGCAAGCCCGTGCGCTTCAATGATGGGGCATCGGTTACACCCGTCCTTTTTCTTCATGCCATTAAAAGGTCACTCATTGAATGTTATCGAGCAGCGTTAGACCCGAAGCATTTCGGCATGCTCCTTTATTCTTTCAGTGTCATTTTAGCGGATCGCAAGCGTAACGATTGATGTGGAAATCCATTTGAGCGCACACTCTGCATGCGTTCCGCAAGTAGGGTTGGATGCGACGCGAAAGCTCAATGGCCTTGTCATTTTCATTCATCAGCCGATCCACTGCACGCTGAGCTCGTGCGTATATGGCGTCTTCGTCAATTGTGAGAATTCGATTGCCGGAAACCACCAGTCGTCCCGCAATATAAACACGCTCGATGTCTGAACCAGTTTCGCAATAAACAATCGCGTTGGTTAGATCATTGAGTGGCCTTAAGAAGACACTTTGCTGGCGAAGGAGCACAATGTCGGCCTTCTTCCCGGGTTCGATACATCCGATCTGACCTTTCAGACCCATCAGATCTGCCGAACCAAGCGTTGCCATATCAAACACTTCAGATGCGGAGACCCAACGTTCGGGATCGTGAGCAAATCGCACCTTACTCACGAGCGCCGCAAATCGCATCGCTTCGAACATGTTCTGATTATCCGAGCTCATCGAGCCGTCGGTGCCCAACCCTATCGACACTCCGCGATCGAGCAGTTCCCGAATTGGGGCGATGCCGCTGCCAAGTTTGAGATTGCTCGCTGGATTGTGTGCAACTTTCGTCCCGGTTCCTGCGAGACGAGACATGTCGTCATCGTCCACCCAAATACTGTGCCCGCAGGTTAGCTGCGGACATAGAACTTCGAGTTCTTCCATTCGGCGAACTAGAGACCGGCCGTACCGCTGAAATCCGCCGATTGCTTGCACCTTTGTCTCGGCAAGATGCGTATGCATTGGCGCGCCGTATTTCAGCATAAGCTCCCTGCACCCTCGCCAAAGCTGATCGCTGCATTCGCCCGTGATCACAGGCGCCGTTGCCACCGTGATTCTGCCGGAAGCAGATCCGTGCCACTTCCGGATCGCTGCAGCTGAGATTTCCAAAAGATCATCGACCGGATGTGCGGTCATCCTCGAAACGAGTCTACCGAGGTCATCCGGAAGGAGCTCCAGGAGCCCTGGTACCGAATGATAAAATACAATATCAGCAATTGCTGGTGCGATAAGCGCTCGCATGCCGACGTCAGTGTATGCTTGGACAACAGCATCCACGCCGTCATGAGTCTGAGCGGGAACAGCGACGAACTGTTCATACGCCGCTGTACAGCCGGTCTTAACCATCTCTATGGCGCCGATTGCAGCGGCCAAGTACTGATCGTCTGGTGAGCGGCCTGCGTACAGTCCGCCTCCGTTGTTACGGAGATCTTCAAGTGTCCAATTGTCGCCGCGTCCTTTGGTCAAGTTGTTGTGGGCGTGGGTGTGCGCATTTACAAGGCCAGGCATGGCAACTAAGCCGTCTGCATCAAAAACCTCGTCAGCCGCAGACTGCGATATTTCACCGCCTACGGCGACAATAGTATCGCCTTCTATGAGAATGTCGCAGATGCGCTGATCATCTCGTTGCGGGTTGAGAATTCGAGCCGCTCTGATCAGTAAGGTCGACAAAAGACAAGCTCCTATGGCGGTAGAAGTGGCGAGACACGCAAGCGGAGAAAGACAGCACCGGAAAATGCCGGCTTGCCCTCGGGCTTAAATCCTTTTTTCGACTTGACTAAGGCCGGCAAAAGCTAAGCCATAACCAAGAGTTTCATGTATTTCGCGTTTGAGACGATGCGTCAAAAGGATACGCGTGTATCGCAATACAAGAATGGAGCGACTTGCCAGCTCGACTGCAATCTCTCGCGCTCGCGGAAGCAAGCGGTCTGGCGGCACAACCTCACTGACAAGGCCCAACTCCTTGGACCGCTGGGCATCTAATGTTTCTCCAGTCAGCAGGAAATATCTCCCACGATTTGCGCCCAACAGCATGGGGTAAACGATGTGCACAGGATCGCCAGGCACAGCTCCAGCTGCAAAATGTCCCGAGTCCATAAAAGAAGCATCGCTAGAGGCCAGGACGATGTCACATAAGAGCGCCAACTCGGAATGCCTAAGAGCAGGACCATTCACTGCGGCAATCATAGGGACCTCGATATCAAGCATCCCCAACCCCATTTTCATTTCATTTCGAATGGTAACGTCCCACTCGCTGGGTGTTCTTCGAGGCCAAGATCCGGGGGTGGCTTTTGGTCCAATAAACTCAGGTCCCGTACCTGTGAGAATAATGACTTTGTTTTCTTGATCTCGTGCGATGTCATTGAATGCATTTGGGAGCTCACCTGAAGGCACGGGACCCCATTGTAACGGGCCATCGGCCGTGTGCAGCACGAGCTCCAGAATTCCATTCTGTCGCCGCATCTTCACGCATGAATAGCGCTCACAATAATCCTTGAATTCTGTCATTGGATTTTATGCGACTCCGCAAAATCGACGCCTGATCATTAGCACGCTGAACTATTCAATGCTCACCAAAGCGAATATTATAATTGAGGCCTTGGCGGCAGTCGGAGTTATAGACCGGCATTATAGTAACTAAATTGAGGGGCGTTTTTTCGGAGTCGACGGTCTGCAAGCCACTTACACCGTGTAACCTCCGTTTATGTAACCGCTGCGGCAATCAAATTTCCTGCATTGATTAGAGACGGCAACAGGCTTTGGGCGTGATCGAAGCTAAATCGAATTGAAGGAGCGGCTACTCCTAAGCCGCCGATAAATCGATTGCGAGTATGAATGGGGACGGCGCATCCAGAAACGCCATCGACGAATTCTTCGCCGCTATAGGCCCAACGAGTTTTACGAATTGATTTGATGTCGGCATATAAGGCGTTCTTGTCGGCGATTGTATGTTTCGTAAACGCCTTGAGATCGGCGATAGCAAGCCAATCTTCAAATCTCTTTGGGCTCATTGAGGCGAGAAAAAGCTTTCCGATAGAGGTGCAATGTAATGGAGCCCGGCGGCCTGGATTGAACTGCAAGCCATTTCCTACGGCGACATGCGCCGTGTCGACGTAGAGCACTTCGCCTTCCGACACGATTCCAATTTGGCAGTGTTCGGGGATGCTTCGAGCGACTTCCATTAAAATCGCATGGGGTCGGTCACCAATCATGGCGTTGCGCAAGATGCTCGTACCAAATTCGACAAGCCGCGCACCGATCATCACTCGCTTCGAGTCCAACGCGCGCTTCAATAGCCCTCGTGCCGACAACTGCTCGACGATACGATGAACCGTAGGTGCAGGAAGACCTAACGAGGCAGCAATTTCAGCAATACTCGTGGGGCCGGCTGCTTTGCTGATTGCCTCCAAAACATTGAATACCCGGTCGATTGGTTGATCAGGTGCCTCCGCCATAACCCACCCTCAGATCGAGCAACGAAAATTTGGACAACGGAAAACCCGATTGACAGCGTTCGCCTATAGATGTGATATATTGGAATATAAAATTCCATAATTTGGAATTTATGGCAATCTCTTTTGCTACCGTTGCGAGGTGCTCTCGTGGACCGATTCCGCGCTCGCCCATCGTCTGACGGACCCTTGAAGGGTCTCCGAGTTATCGATGCGGGATCGATGATCGCCGGTCCACTTGGCGCAACACAGCTTGCCGATTTCGGTGCCGACGTAATCAAGGTTGAGCTGCCGGGAGTCGGCGACTCGATGCGACATTGGGCCCCGATGAAGGATGGTCTTTCACTTTGGTGGAAGGTTATAGGCAGAAACAAACGTCTAATTACACTCAAGCTGTCGGATCCGCGGGGGCAAGATCTATTCAAACAGCTCTTGCGCGACGCTGATATCGTTATTGAAAATTACCGCCCCGGGACTTTTGAACGTTGGGGGCTGGGCTACGAGGCGTTATCAGCGATCAATCCTCGACTTGTCATGGTGCGCGTGTCCGGCTTTGGACAGAGCGGACCATATTCGACGCGCGGCGGGTATGGCACCATCGCGGAAGCTTTCAGCGGAATCCCGTCCTTTACTGGTTTTCCAGATCGACCTCCGACCCTCCCCGGCTTCCCTCTTGCAGATTCTGTTGCCGCCACCTTCGCTGCAATGTCCGCGATGTTTGCGATTTATCACCGTGACCAAGGTGGCTCAGGTGTGGGGCAAGTCATAGATCTCTCCCTCTACGAGCCATTATTTCGGTTAGTGGAAGCGCAAGTAATCGGATTCGATCAGCTTGGCATCGTGAAAACACGACAGGGCAATCGGCTCGCCGAAGATTCACCTCGTAATACGTATGAAACCGCCGACGGTCGATGGATCGGAATTTCTGCAAGTTCGCAAAAGAGCTTCGAACGGCTTGCTACGGCCATGGGCATGCGTGAGCTTCTGACCGATCCTCGTTTTTTAGACAACGCCCTGCGATGCGAAAACGCTGAACCGCTTGATGCGGCTATCGCAAAATGGTTTTGCGAGCGTTCCGCTCAGGAAATTCTTGATCTCTTCGAGCGTGCCGACGTAGTAGCAGGTCGGGTGTTCGACATCCGAGATATTTTTTCTGATCCTCATTATGCGGCGCGACAAAATATTTTGTCGGTGCCAGACGAAGATTTCGGTTCAGTGCGCATGCAAAACGTTACACCACATTTTAGTCGAACGCCTGGCGAAGTGCGACATGCGGGACGAGCCATAGGCGCGGACAATCGAAATATATTTGTTACAGAACTTGGCCTATCGGAGGAGGTCTTTAGAAACCTCCAAGCTGAGCGCGTAATTTGAGGAGCCACTCGTGCAACGTACGTTTGACGGCGTTTATCTCGTCGGAGCAGGCCAGGCACCTTACGCGAAGCGATCGACTAAAACCGTTCACCGGCTTCTCTTCGAGGCAGCAGACGCCGCGTTACATTCGGCGGGCCTTCCTTGGGAGCAAGTGGATGGTCTTGCTGTTACTTCGTTCTTGCTTCCTCCAAATAACGTTACGACGGTGGCCGAACATTTCGGCGTGGAGGCGCGTTTCCTCTTCCAAGGGGTCTATGGCGGAGCGTCAGGCATCATTGGTATGATCCATGCCGCGCGTGCCATTCGTGACGGCGACGCCGACGTCGTATTGTGCATTGCCGCTGACTCTTTTGACGTTGCTTCTCACAATCAGACATTGGACCATTTCAACGGTCCAGTTCACGATTACATGTCACCGCAAGGGTTCGGAGGCGCGAATGGAATGTTCGCCCTGCAAACCAGACTTTATATGGAGCAGTGGGGCACCAAACGAGAAGATTTCGGAAACTTCTGCGTGTCGTTGCGTGAAAATGCTCGGGCCAATCACAACGCACTGCTGCGCACAACACTTACGATGTCAGATTATCTCAATGCAAAAAAAATCGCCGATCCTCTGCGCCTTTACGATTGCGTGATGCCCTGCATCGGCGGTGACTGCATAGTACTTGCATCGGAGAAGATCGCGCGCAGCCTAACCGCTCCAAAGATTGCAATTGCCGCAGGGGCAGAGCTTCACAACTATCCGGCGTCCGACATCTATTCGCTCTATGCCGGATGGGCCGGCTTCTCGGACAGGCTGTACACGCGCGCGGGCATTCGGCCTGACGAGCTCGATTTCGCTCAGCTTTACGACGACTATCCGGTCATGGTGTTCATGCAAATGGAAGGACTCCGTTTGTGCCCGCGCGGGAAGGCCGCCGATTTCGTGCGTGACCGCGGGATCACTTATAAAGGGTCCTTTCCCATCAACACTGGCGGTGGGCAGCTTTCGGCCGGTCAAGCAGGTGCAAGCGGCGGAATGATTGGCGTGGTGGAGGCTGCCATCCAATTGCGTGGAGAGGCTGGTGAGCGGCAGATCGATTGCCGTCGGGGCGTTGTGTCTGGATATGGAATGATCGCTTACGGTCGTGGTCTCTCCGCCAGCGCTGCCATCCTCGAAAGAGTGGAGTAAATTTATGCTCGCTAAACCCATTCCTCGGATCGACGAAACCAGTAGGCCGTTCTGGGACGCGTGTAATAAGGAGCGTCTCCGCATTCAACGCTGTGCGGACTGCAGAGATTTCAACTATTATCCGCGTGTCTGCTGCCCATCATGTCGTTCCGGGACTCTTGAGTGGGTCGATGTATCGGGGTCGGGCCGGATCGTGACCCATACCACCATCTACCGTACGCACCATGACAGCTTCAACGCGGAGGCGCCGTATGTATTCGCGGCCGTGCGTCTCGATGAAGGGCCAATCATTTATGCGCAAATTCTCGGTGCACCAGCGGAAGCCTCGCTTGTGGGACGCACTGTACGAGCAGTTTTCGAGACGCTTACCCCTCATCAGAAGATTCTCTCTTTTAAGCTCGTGTAATCACGATCAAGGGCCGCCCGATGACAACCACAGCTTCGACCTTCCGCGTCGGCTGCGACATCGGAGGTACGTTTACAGACTTCGTCTTGTTAGATGAAACTTCAAGAGAGGTCCGCATCGAGAAGTGTCTGAGCACACCGCGAGATCCTTCTCAGGGTTTAATGAAGGGCCTGCAACTCCTCAAACACCAGGTAGGAGAGTATTTCGGCGCGATTTCCCAAATTGCCCATGCTTCCACACTCGTGGCAAACGCAGTGATAGAACGGAAAGGCGCGCGATGCGCCCTACTTTGCACACGTGGCTTCCGTGACATCCTTGAGGTACGCCGCCATGTGCGCGTCACTACCTATGAATTATGGTCCGATCCGCCGGAGCCTTTGGTCCCACGCTATTTGCGCTTGCCAGTTTCCGAGCGCGTCTATGCGGATGGAACTGTCGGACGGCCGGTGGATCCCGACGAAATCAACTCAATCGCTGAAGTCTTAAAGCGGGAGAGCGTCGAATCGGTCGCGATCGCGTTTCTTCATTCTTATAAAAATAACGTCAACGAGCGCGAGGCTCAGCGTCTGCTTGCCAACCTTTTACCTGGCGTTCCGATCACCCTATCGTCAGTAGTTTTACCTCAGATCAAGGAATATGAACGCACCAGTACTACGGTAGTGAATGCTTACGTGCGCCCTATCGTGGAAACGTACCTCACTAACCTGACGAACCGACTGGCCGCGTCTCAAATTAACGCCCCGCTGCACATCATGCTCTCCAACGGCGGTGTCGCATCGCCGCGGACGGCAAGAGAATTTCCTATTCGTCTCATAGAGTCCGGTCCCGTGGCGGGTGCCAAGGTGGCCCAGCATTATCGCAATCTTTGCAATCTCGAGGACGTTCTTGCCTTTGACATGGGCGGTACGACCGCAAAAGCATGCCTTATTCAGGATGGCGAGATTCCGATCACAGAGGAGCTGGAGGTTGCTCGCTCGCAGCGCTTCACCAAGTCTAGTGGATATCCTATTGCGGTCCCAGGCGCGCATCTTATTGAAATCGGCGCCGGCGGCGGGAGCATTGCTGAGGTCAATGCTCTTGGGCTCGTACAAGTCGGTCCGCGTAGCGCGGCGGCTGAACCAGGCCCGGTTTGTTATGGGCGGGGCGGAAATCTCCCGACCGTAACTGATGCTGATCTGGTGCTCGGCTACTTGAACCCCGCCTATTTCGCGGGTGGTACGCTGTCTCTGTCGTTGGACGCCGCCCGAGCGGCAATCGACCGCGACGTAGCCAAGAAAACCAATCGTGATTCCATCACCGCCGCGTGGACTATCCATGATGTGATTAATGAGACAATGGCTTCGGCCATTCGGATGCATATGACCGAGCGCGGCGGCGCAACGGAGCGAGTCACTATAGTCGCATTTGGTGGCGCCGGACCAGTCCACGCCTACAATCTCGCGCGTAAAGTAGGGGCACGCCGGCTGCTGGTTCCGCTACGAGCAGGTGTGCTGTCGGCTGTGGGATTGATAATCGCGCCGCCGGGGTACGATTTGGTGCGGACTTTCCGCGTCAACCTGTCCACGCTAGATCCAAGCATGGTGGAAGCTAGTTTCGCGTCAATGGAATCCGAAATTACGCAAATATTGCGAGATGTGCAGCCACACGGCGAGGTGCGTTTCATACGCAGCGCTGATGTTGGATATGTGGGTCAAGGCTATCAAGTAAATGTAACGATCGATGGCTGCGATAGCTTATCCGGAGAGCAACTCTGGCGGAAATTCGGCGACATCTACAGAGCCAAGTACGGTTATTTTTACGACGACGTACCAGCCGAGCTCGTCAATCTGCGAGTGAGCGGGCAGATTTTAGGCGGACAATTTCAGCCCGAGCGCCTGAAACGTCTTGACGAAATCAGTCACCGCCAAGTTGACACGCGCGAGGCCTATTCTGCGTCCCTAGGACAGATGACGGGGTTCGCGGTCTACGACCGCACGCGTTTACAGCCCGGTATGACTCTTGAAGGACCTGCGATGATCGAAGAGGTTTCCTCAACCACGGTGATCGACGCCGGCGGCTCGCTCACAGTCGATGATCACGGCTCGCTGCTCGTTCGCATCGGCTAGGCCTAAGTCTCGGACAAGGGACGCAAATATGGGAATCCAATTACCACTTGAGATTTTGTGGCCACGGCTCATCGCTATTGCTGATGAGATGGCCACGACGTTAGTGCGGACCGCGTTCACACACGACGTCATTGAAGTCCATGACATGTCCACGGGTCTATATGATGACCGCGGTCTTTTGATCGCCCAATCGTGGCTCGGCGCAATGGGCCACGTTGGCGTCATGCCTGTCTTCGGTAAGTCGTTACTTCAAGCCTTTCCTCCATCAGAAATCCGCCCCGGCGACGTCTACATTTGCAACGACCCTTGGCTTGCAAACGGACAAACCGCCGACGTTTTCATCACAATGCCTGCGATCCTCAAAGGCAAGTTGATCGGATTCTCAATTAATAGCGTCCATCATATGGACGTAGGAGGCCGCAAAGGATCTGGTCTTAGTGAGGAAGTCTACGAAGAGGGAATGATCATCCCTCACATGCGCCTCTATCGGGAAGGCCGCCCCAATACTGATTTATTCGAGCTACTGAAGCGCAACGTTCGCTTTAGCGAGAAGGTGATTGGTGACATCCGGGCCCAAATTGCAACCGGCCACGTGGGTGTGGAACGGCTCGTGGCGATGGCGCGAGATTACCGTCTAGAAAGTCTGCGGCCGCTTGCCGACGAAATAACGCATCGATCGGAAATGGAAATACGCCGAGCCTTGGCTGATCTGCCAGATGGTACGTATTCCGCCGACATGCCGGTCGAGGTTAAAGGTGTAGATCGCGAGCTAAAACTCGCGCTAAGCGTGACGATTCGAGGAGATGAGCTAGAGGCGGACTTTGCAGGCACGTCGCCGCAAGTCCCACGACCTGTGAATTCACCTATAAACTATACGCGTGCATACGTAGTGGCACCCACGAAATTCGTCTGCGACCCGCATTTGCCCAACAACGAAGGCACGTATCGTCCGGTTACGATCAAGGCGCCAGAAGGATCTCTCGTGAATCCTACGTATCCGGCGGCTACATTCTGGCGTTTGAGTATTGGACAGCTCGTCGGCGAGCTTATGTTTCGAATCTTTGCGGAGATGGTCCCCTCTCGAGTGCCTGCCGACTCCGGCGCGGTGCCAACTTGGCAGTTCTACCTAAACGGTTCGCGCCAAGATGGAGCACCATTCGCTCTTCACCAGCACGCTTTTGGAGGGATGGGCGCGCGACCTGGGCGCGATGGGCTCGCTTCGGTAAGTTTTCCCTACAATGTTCGTGACGTTTCAGTGGAATGGTCTGAACATGAGACCCCCGTGATCTTCGAAAAGCGCGAACTAATTGTAGATTCAGGAGGGGCCGGTCAATGGCGTGGAGGGCTTGGCGAAGAGCTTTTAATTCGCGCCAGGCAAATTGGGCCAGAAGCTGTCTCGAATGTACCCATGGTGCTGTCTGGGAGCGCGGGCCGCATGCGCACTCCCCCGCAAGGGCTGCTCAAGGGACAGCCGGGCTCACGGGGTACCATTAAGGTCGGCACCACGGTTCTTGACGCCACTGCCTCACCTGCCGCTGCGGTTGCGGCTGGCGAGAGCTTGCAATTTCTACTTCCGGGGGGAGGAGGCTACGGCGATCCCAAGCTACGGGATCGAAAGTGGATCGAGTCTGATTTGCGCGACGGTTACATAAGTCCTGAAGCCGCGCGCCGCGACTACAATTACAGGAAGTGATCAAGATTACGGTTTTCCTTCCAACCCTCTGAAAGATGTTGTCCGATCGGCGCTGTTCCTCCCCTGACGAATTGCGCATACTCGCCTCATTCTCAATTTCAAAAGTCGAATGGTGAAGCCGTGGAGCAAGCTCGTCCCGCCGTCATTGTCACGGGAGCGGCCGGAGGCATCGGTCGAATCGTCGCCGCAACATTTGCGAAGCAGCGATACCGTGTGATGCTGACCGATATTCGCGGATTCGAGGCTGCAAAACTGGCAGATGACATATTGGCCGCAGGCGGGGACGCAACATCCGCGGCGGTTGATATCACGTCAACGCCGTCGATTGTGAATATGGTCGAAACCACTGTCGAGCGTTTCGGCACTATCGATATTCTCGTTCATGCCGCCGGTTTGGATGCACCTCGAGCAAACTTGTGGGAACTTGATGACCAACTTTGGGACAAGATAATCGAACTCGATCTGACGTCAGCGTGGAAATGCGCAAAGGCGGTATTACCGACTATGGTTGGAAACAAAACTGGACGTATCATCTTCATCGGTTCTATCTCAAGTTGGCGCGCCTCGTTCGCAACTGCGGTCGCTTACAACGCTGCCAAAGCGGGCATTAATGGATTAACGATTGGCCTCGCCAAACAACTTGAACCGCACGGCATCCTGGTCAATGCGGTCGCTCCTGGTCCGACTGGAACCGGTGAGCCTATGACCAGGGCGGAGATCGATACAGACCGAACGCTTTTTCCGATTCCAATTGTTGGCGCTAAGCCCATCGCCGACGCTTGCCTCTATCTTGCGGGTCCTGGTGGATCATGGATTAGCGGCACAACGCTGAATGTCAGCGGCGGACGATGGCATGGCTGACATATGCGTGTATTACTCAAGCGAATAAAAACTAAAGCCTTCACGGGTACGCGTTCGCTTTTGCATCGCCGATATCGATGATTATAGAAAGCGGTGATAGGTCGCGTACTAAATAGAATAACTTTGGGAGGTTCATTCACATTGACCTGGCATTCAACCGGCTGACACCTTGTGACAGTCGCTACCATTGGTGCGATGGCCAATTGGGAGAATGCACATGTGGATGAAGATAGCTGGATTGTTGGTCGGAATTGCAGTTGGAATCGGCGGTGCAGGTGCCGCTTTTGCACAAAACGTAACTTTGGCGGATATTAAAAGTCGCGGCACAGTCACCGTCGGGACCGAGGCGGCTTCCTTTCCGTTCGAGTTCGTCGAGAACGGGAAGATCGTTGGCTACAACAAAGATATTCTCGATCGTGTCGTCGCTTCCTGGCACGTAAAGCTTAACCAGCTTGACGTGCCTTTTGCTGGGCTCTTATCGGGGCTTGATCAAGGCAAATACGATTTTGTTGCGAGCAATCTCTTCATCAATCCGGAAAGAGCTTCCCGCTATGCTTTCACACTTCCGACGGCCGCCGTTTATATGGCAATGGCCAAACGAAAAAGTGACAGTCGTCCCATCACTACTGACAATATGACAGGTTTAGTTGTCGGTGTTGCGGTTCCACCATCCGCAACACACACGATGTTTGTCGCACTCAATGGAGAATTGGCGAAGCAAGGAAAAGCCGCGGCCGACATGAAAATGTTTCAATCCTCTCCGGAGATGTTCCTCGCTCTTCAAAACAAACAAGTCGACATTGTGGTCCTCCCGTTGACCAGCATCATGGGCGCGATGCGTCGATTGCCAGATCAGTTTGAGGTTGTCGGTCGATTTGGTGCTCCGAATTGGACGGGTTGGGTTACGCGGCCTGGCGACACTATGTTGCGCGAGGCAATCAACGCGGAGCTACGCAAACTCCGAAACAGCGGAGAACTGAAAAGTCTTCAAGAAAAATGGTTCGGCTTCACAATGGATATTCCTGACTCCGGCTACCTGCCCGCCGGCGCGAAGTGACAGTTCGGTCTGGGTTATGACTTTCGATATAGCATTCGCTATTTCTCAGTTCCCTTATCTCCTTCAGGCAGCAGGGACGACTATTGTCATAGCCATTTCAAGCATCATTTTAGGTTCTCTTGGAGGTACGTTTCTTGCGATAGCGCGCGAAACAAAACCTCAGTGGTGTGGACGACCTATCGCTCTCTACGTAAGCTTTATACGGGGCACTCCGCTCTTTATACAGATCCTGTTGGTATATCTGTCGATACCTAAATTCGGAGCCGATATACCAAAGATCATTGTTGGAATAATTGCTCTTAGCCTGAACGCTGCCGCGTACGTCGCCGAAATTGTTCGCGGCGGATTGAGCGCCCTCCAGCCAGGTCAAATCGATGCCGCTCGTGCGGCAGGGATGCCCGTTTCCCTCATTTGGATGCACATCAAGCTGCCACAGACTTTCGCGCTCATTTTGCCGCCTCTAACGATCCAATTCATTTCTATACTAAAAGGCTCCTCTCTATTGTCCGTCATTGGCGTCGTAGAGCTCACTCGCCTATCCCAGACAATTATCTCCGGGTCGTTTCGGCCCGTAGAAATTTGGATCGCCACAGGCTCGATCTATTTTATTTTGTGCTTCACACTCGGCGCCTTCGCCTCGCACCTTGAACGATACGCTTCGCGGTTTAGGCGATAAGGAATCGTCCGCATGAGATACGATCTTTCGGTTCTCGCGCCATTCTATCTTGTTTTCCTTGGCGGCCTCATCAACACGTTGTTATATTCTGCCGTTAGCATCGTTCTGGCACTGATAGTTGGATTTAGTGCCGCACTTGGAAAGTCATCTAATTCTATACTCTTAAGATCGATCGCGACCATCTACGTTGAAATATTCCGGAATACACCGTTTCTGGTTCAGGTGTTTGTGTTTTATTACGTCCTGCCGCAGTTCGAACTGGCTCTACCCGTCGCGCTAGCAGGTATCCTGGCCCTGTCACTATTCACTGGCGCCTACATGTGCGAGTCGATACGCGGAGCCGTTGACGCGGTCCCGAAAGGCCAAGTTGACGCTGCGCGCGCAAGTGGAATGTCGCACCTGAGGTGTCTATATCGCGTCGTTGCGCCGCAAATGATTAGGTACCTGTTGCCGCCGCTGACCAACAATATGATCGGAGCGGTGAAAGATTCCGCGATTCTTTCAATCATAACTGTTCCAGAACTCACTATGGCGACTCAAATTGCTGTCGGCGAGACATTTGGGGCGATGGAAGCTTTCACCGTCTCGGCCATTCTTTACTGGTTGGTTTGTGGCGCCATTGAGCTTGGTATGCAACGTTTGCAAAGAGCCAGTTATCACCACCGCCTGTATCCGGTTTAGCGGAGAGATATTTGTTGTCCGAAGCCTCTAGAAACTTGATCGTAGCTCGCGGCATCGAGAAACGATTTGGGCAGCTACATGCCTTGCGGGGCGTCGACTTGATTGTTCGCTCGGGCGAAAAGATTTGTATAATTGGGCCGAGCGGATCCGGAAAAAGTACGCTTCTTCGCTGTCTCAACTTTCTTGAGGAGCATGATGCGGGAGAAGTTTGTGTCGATGGAGAGAAGATGGGTTTTATCCTGGATTCTCACGGCCGACGCAAGCGACAGACAGAGAAGAAGATCAACGCACTCCGTACCCAGTTTGGAATGGTCTTTCAGTCCTTCAATCTCTGGACTCACATGACAGTGCTCCAGAATATGCTTGAAGCGCCCGTGTACGTTCGCGGTGTCGACAGGAACGAGGCCAGAGGCCGAGCTATTGAACTTTTAGAAAAGGTCGGGTTGTCGGACAAATTGAACGCTTATCCGACGCAACTTTCTGGGGGCCAACAACAGCGAGCGGCCATAGCACGCGCCCTCGTTATGGAACCTAAGATAATGTTGTTTGATGAGCCGACATCGGCCCTCGATCCTGAACTAGTCGGTGATGTGCTGGACGTGATGAGGGACGTTGCCAAAAACGGCATGACAATGATTGTGGTCACTCACGAAATGAATTTCGCGGCGGATATAGCAGACCGAATAGTCTTTATGGATGAGGGACGGATACTGGAAGAAGCCAGCCCCGGAGACTTTTTTTCTCGACCGAAAACTGCAAGAGCCATCCAGTTTCTAGCGCGACTTCGAAAACGCGAATCCTTTGCAGATTAAATTCTGGTCGTGACCGCTTTAAGAAGCGGTAGGTTCGAGATTGGCAGCGGCAGGAGAATTCGAGGGATCCAATGCCCGCTGGACGTAACCATCGGAAAGAAACCTCCATCGCTGCCATAGAGTACGCAAGGCCTCTAAAGGCTTTTCGGAATAGTCAATTCTCAAATCAGTAGGCGTGAACGGTATTCCCGGTTGAGCTAACCGGATACCGGCTGATCTTATCGGGCCGCGCTCCCCACCGCATGTCAAGCCCTTCTCCAGCGCATCAAGAAGTCGATCGGCGAGTTTCTGAGTTGAATTCGTCGCATATCCCTCCAGCATCGCATCAATGACTTCTTCATTCATTAAGCCATTGCCTAAGCAAAGTACGCCAGGTCGAGTCTTTGCAGCTTTGGCATCCGTGCACTTATCGCCGGTGAAGTCAGCGAAGCGCCCTGTAACGTCCATTACCGCAAGTTGGCGCCACATAGCATCCTGGGTCGCATCGATCATGTCGGCCAATGCGTCTTGCGCGCTACTACCGGAGCGGAGGCTTGCAATTCCTACCGCGCCCAATCGCGGATCCGAACGGCCTTGCGACAAAACGACGCCAAACTCTGGTACAATGAACGCGACGCGTGCGCCGACTGCAGTACTTGAGGTGGCGAATGCGCACCCGAACTCACCGGTTCGCTCGCACGTCGCAATAACAGAAAACGTCATTTTCCTTCCTCAGTTTAAGTTTGACGAGGTCATTCTTCAAAGTGCACTATCTGGCCGTTAGAGAGAGTTAGACAATTACAAATCCGGCAGGCGCATAATCAGTTCTTATAGAGCTATGGCTTGCGGGGCGCCCCTCTGCTGATTCAAGAACTTCGAGCGGCAACGCTGTGCTGCGGATTATAAGTGCCACGAAGGCTCGACGCTAAAAAATTATTTTCACGAAGCTTGTCTTCAAGATAATTTCCGGTCCGGTGCTTCGACCTTCGTTGAAGAGAAACAGATGAAAAAACGACTTGAAAAGAAAGTGGCTATCGTGACCGGTGCTGGCCACGGAATGGGCGAATCAATAGCCCGCCTTTTCGCGGAAGAAGGCGCGCAAATCGTCCTTGCAGACATCAAGGATGATCTCGGTCAGAAAGTGGCCGACGAAATCGTCAAATCGGGCGGCGCGGCACGGTACGTGCATGCCGATGTTACAATTGAGCGTGATTGGGAGTCGCTAATTGACCGCACGATCTCATACTTTTCAAAATTGGATATTTTGGTGAACAATGCCGGCATTAGTGCAAGCGCCTTTCCCGACAATGACAGTGTTGATGGATGGGAAACGACAATGCGTATCAACGCGACAAGCGTTTTTTTGGGAACACGTTTAGCGGTACGCGAAATGAGGAAATCTGGCGCCGGATCGGTAGTGAATATTTCTTCTATTATGGGGATTGTTGGCGGTGAGCAAAATCACCCCGCATATCACTCATCTAAAGCGGCCGTGCGACTATATACAAAGGCTGCAGCCTGCAGATACGGAAAGGAGAAGATCCGTGTCAACTCAATTCATCCGGGCATAATGCCTCCCATGCTGTCATCTCGAAATTCACACTCGGTACCCGGAAGTCTCGAACGTGTCATTGATGACACGCCTCTAAAGCGAACTGGCCTGCCGATAGAGGTCGCATATGGGGCGCTTTTTCTCGCCTCCGATGAAGCATCATTTGTGACGGGCGCGGAGCTCGTAATCGACGGCGGTTTGACGGCTCGGTAGCAATAAACTTTTTAGTTTTCCATAGCGAGCGAGAGAGGGGCAATCATTTCTGCCTCACGGCCGGCGTAGTCGCGCAGAGGCGCGTCGACCAGCATTCGTTCTTGCTCTTGCGCAAGAATGCCCGCAGCCTCAACAAAAGAAAGCCCGACCGGCCGATAGTCGCGCACGATCGCCCGTCCATCTACATATACATGCCGGATCGGACGATCCGCTCCGGACCATACAAGCGCGCGCAAAGGATCGCGTGCTGGAGTCATGGTCGGATGCTGAAGATCTACCATCAAGAAGTCGGCCTTTGTCCCAGGAGCCAGTCTTCCTAGATCCTCGCGGCCCAGCGCCTTTGCACCTCCAATAGTAGCGGCGTTGAATACGCTTTGCGTGTTGGCAGCTCTTATGTCTCGCGCATGCACGCGGCCGAGGACAATGGCTAGTCGCATCTCCTCTATTAGGTTGTGAGGTGAGACGTCAGTTCCAATGCCGATGTTCACACCGCGCTGTTGGTATTTGCCAATATTTTCCAGATGCTCGCCATAGCGAGCAAAGGGCGAAGGACAGTGAGCAACCGTCGTACCGGTTTCGGCCAATAAGGCGATGTCTGAATGAGTATGCCAATGGATCGAACTATGCTCATCAATAAAAATACAATGACCTAGCGACGCGTTCGGTCCAAGAAACCCAATCTTGTGTAGCCACTGCACTGGGGTCATCGCATGTCGTCGAGCTATCTCCCAGAATTCGATTATGGACTGGCTAGCGTGTGTCGTTATCGGTCGCTTAGTGGCGCGAGCATAATCGATGCCCTTGCGAAATAAATGCTCCGATGTGGTGTCGATTTGTGCAGGATAGACCATTCCCCGAAACAGTCCTGATGAGTCTTTCTCGAGCCGCTCAATCAATCCAACGGCTCGCTCAAACAATAACTCACCCGCTTGCTCGTCCCACTTATAGCCGATTTCCACCTTGTTCTTCATTACCCAACGCCCCGAGGCGTAACCAGGCGCCACATAAACTCGCATGCCGCTGCGTCGAAGTATGTCGTCCCAACCCGCAATGGGAAACGTCAGGTCACAAACTGTAGTCACGCCGGATTGCATCAATTCGCCGTAAGCGATTTCAAGTGCGGCCTTGCGACCTACTTCACTAAGTTGGAACGCCTGAAATCGCTCGTAAAGGCTCGCCATATGGTGTTCGAGATTCCCATGATCCTCTCGGACGCCACGATATCCAGGCTCCGTTGCTGGATGCGAGTGAAGATCGATTAGACCGGGCATGACCAAGAACCCCCGTCCGTCAATCTCATTTACCAGCTTGGCAGATTGGAGCCGAATCTCAGGCTCCAGTTTTAAAATGTGATCATCTTCGATGAGGATATCGATATGGCGGCGATAAGCATGACGTTTGCCATCCCACTCAATGACCCAGTCAGCATTTCGAATGATAGTGTGGTGCATTAAGTCTCCAATCAAACGGACGCATATTATTGCGACACTTCTGCTGCAGCTCAAAAAGAGGCTTCATTGATCCTATGATTTGATTGGTGCGGTCATTATTCGAATGCCAGGTCGCTCTATAATTCAATGTTATTTATTTGCGCGCGAATTTGCAGAAGGCCCTCGCTTATCTGATTAGCGAGAGACTCGGTTGACCTCTTACTCGACGGATCGGGATGCTGTCGCTCAGCCGGCTGAGATAGGATGATGTTCGCCCTTATAAGGGCTAGTGATAGATATGTCGGCTTTATTATAAGTTGGGCTCTGTCCCGCAGAGACAAATGTCAGTAGCGTTATTTGCCAACCGATTTTTGGATCTAGGCCGAAATAGTGGATTGGCATGAACGCTCGCAGCATTCCTGTTTTCAAAAAGAGGCGGGTTAAGACCATGGGAACAATCAAAGTTAACCGACGCGAGGCCGGGCTGATGGTTGGCGCAATCGGTTTCCTTTCCGCGATGCCACTTGCTCGGGCCGCGGATGACTCGTTGGAAAAAATCAAGAAAGCCGGAATCGTACGAGTCGGGTGTAGCGCAGAAAATCCGCCTTACGGCTTCCGAAAGAACGGGGAGATTGTCGGATATGATCCGGATTTAGCCACGGCAATTTTTAAGCCTATCAACGTTCGCCCTGAAATGATCGGAACCGAGTGGGCTAGCGTCATTGCCACTCTGTACGCTGGACGGTTCGACATAATTATGAGCGGCATGACATATACAAAGCCACGCGCTGACCGTGTTATGTTTAGCATCCCTTATTCTGATGTTTCCTTTGCGATGCTGGTGCGTACAGCTGACAAGGATAAATTTAAATCACTCAATGATCTGATCGGGCACAAGATCGGTGTAGAACTTGGCTCACCGGGCGCGACTATCGCCAACGCTCTCGATGAGGATCTAAAAAAGAGCGGCCGCAAAAGCTTCGAGGTAATTCGCACGTATAGCGACTATCCGCCGGCATATCTGGCGCTGGGACAAGGGTCTGTTGACGCAGTACTAAATGCCGGGTCGGCTTTGAGCACGGTCGTCAGAGATGCTCCGGGAAAATATGTCATCGTTCAAGGCGTTGGGCCCCAGAAATGGGCAGGCATTGCGTCCAATAAAACGAATGTCGAGCTCATTAATTATGTCAACAAACGCATTCGCGATCTGAAGGCCGACGGCACAATTTATGCTCTCCAGCAAAAATGGTTTGGATACAAAATGACCTTGCCGGACGAAATCCCGCAAGCACAATTACAGTGACTAAACTGCGCTCCGCAAACCGTAAGCGACGTACGAACATTCACTGGTCAGTGCCGACAGAGCCAAAAAGGTCTGGCTCTCCCTTGCTCCTGGTCGAAATCCGGCTGCGGCTCGCCGGCGTGAAGCCGAATTCTGACGCAATCCGCATCATGATTTCGGCCTGACGATTGGCAATCGATACATACGGCGATTGCATCGGAAAGCCCGCCGGCGATTTGACCATCGTGCCATATTTGTGGATCGCTTCCGTTGCTTCTGCCCACAACGCGTAGGCGCCGCAGTAAGCAGCCAATGCCGCTCGATCGAGCGCGGTGAGAATCCTTAAGGCTCCGAGCTGGGTGGCAAGACGATCCCACTCGCATCGAGCAGCCGCGTTAAGTTCGGGAGGGCAATCCGAGATTTCCGGCTCCGGCCGCGGCTCAGCGCCATTCAAGGGCCGTTTGCCCGGATTACCGGTGAGAACCTTGATGCGCGTGGGCTTGGGCCGCCGGCCTCGCATGTCATGCCCTCGCTTTTCGTTCAGCTTCGACGTCGGCAAATGAGCGATCATCCGAGGCACGCTTCGCCGACTGTCCCGTGAAGACCTGCCACCGGCGAATGATCAGATCGACGTAAGCGGGCTCGAGTTCGATGCCCAGGCAATACCGTCCGGACGTCTGGGCTGCAATCAGTGTCGTTCCGCTACCGAGGAAGGGGTCATAGACGAGCTCACCCGGACTGGTGTTGTTGAGCAATGGCCGGCGCATGCACTCAACCGGCTTTTGCGTGCCGTGCTCGGTGTCTGCATCCTGGCCGCCAGCGGGGATCGCCCACAAAGTCGTCTGCTTCCGATCGCCGGTCCAGTTGCCCTTCTCGCGGACGGCGTACCAGCATGGCTCATGCTGCCAGTGATAATCGCCGCGTCCGATCACCAGACGCTCTTTCGCCCAGACGATCTGGGCGCGAATGGCAAAGCCGTGTTTGATCAGGCTTTCGGCGACAGTCGTCGCATGCAGCGCGCCGTGCCAGACGTAGGCGATATTGCCAGGGAACAGGGCCCAAGCTTCTGACCAGTCCGCACGGCCATCATTGCGCACCTTGCCGGTGCGTGAGGACTGGTTGATTCCGGCGCGATGCCGCCAGGCTGGATCGTATTCTACGCCGTAGGGCGGGTCGGTCACCATGAGATGCGGCGCGCCACCGGCAAACAACGCGCCGACAACCGCGGCATCAGTGCAGTCGCCGCAGATTACGCGATGCGGGCCCAGGTACCAGGTATCACCGAGAGCGGAAACTACGTCTTTTTTTCGTTCCGGAACCTCGTCTTCGTCGGTCAATCCGAGAGTATCGGCCGGTGTGAGAGCGCGATTGAGCTCGGCTTTGCTGAAGCCCAATGTCGAGAGATCGGCCCCCAATCGGGCGAGATCCCTCATTTCAAGTTTGAGCATTTCGAGGTCCCAGCCGGCATTGAGCGCTATGCGGTTATCGGCAAGGACGAGCTGACGTCGCTGGGTCTCGCTGAGGTAGCCAAGCACAATGACCGGCACCTTCTGCAAACCGAGATAACGGGCCGCCGCGAGGCGGCCGTGACCGGCTATGACATCGCCTGGCTCGCTCACCAGAATCGGATTGGCAAAGCCAAACGACCGGATGCTTCCTGCGATTTCTGCGACCTGGGCGGCGCTATGGGTTCGCGCGTTGTGCGGTGAAGGTACCAGCCGCGCGATCGGCCACGACTCCAGCCGCAACTGGTCCGGCTTGCATTCGTCTGCCGGCGTTGTTGGTGCGTTCATCTTGCCTCCAATTCCGTTTGCATTCTCCTACCCCCCCTCCCCCCACCCCGAATTTCGCGGCGCTTTTTCGCTCCCGGCAGCAGCGGTAGGAAAATAAATCGACGAGCCGCACGCGACGAGGCCGGAAATGGGCAGCAAAATGGGGGACCGTTGTTTGAATTCTTTGAATCCGGGAAAATAATTCAAACCTCTGGCGACCATAAAAAACCTGCGCGTGGAACGCCCGCCGGTCGGCAAGCTGCAAATACAGCAGAGATTTGAGGCCCCCCCAGGGGCTCGAATCGTCATCATTGTAATCCGCCCTGTTTTGCGGCGAGCCGTGCGGCTGCCAAATCGCGCTCGCTTAGCGCGCCTTCAGCGGCGGCGCTGCAGAGAGCCGTGATAATGGAATCGTCGATCGCACCAAGCTGCGCGAGAATTTCGAAGCCATCCCGACCGAGCATTTCGGCGACCTTCACCTCGTATGCTCCGCGAGAACTACGAGAGAAGCTGCCAACCTTGCCGCTGCTTATCTCGGTTGCCGTTGAGTAGGATTTAGAGCGGATTCCTAAGAAGGATTCCCTGACTGGTGTGTCCCCGTCGGAGGGACCGGATTGTCCGCCCTCTGTGACAGCCATGTCTTCGGGCAGGAATATTGGCGAATACCGATACTCGGATTTCCCGTAGCGATTGTTCGTTATCGTAATCAGTCTGTGCTGCTCGAGGGTACGAGCCGCACGTTTAATGGTTTTTGTGCAGGCATAGCCCAAGAGTCGCGCCAAGGTGGCTTGGGCCGGCCAGCAATCCATGGTGACGCAGTTGAGATGATCGCTTATGGCGAACGCGAGGCACTTTTCGGTCGGCGTGAGCAATGGGTAATACATAATCCGCCTGAGCCATCGCGCCTTCCAGCGTCGCGCCCTTTCGTCGAGTGACTGTTGTGTCAAATGTGACTTGGCGCGCGTCATCGTTTGGCAATGGCCACGTCAATCGCTCCAAGGCAATGGCTTTACCGATTTTGCAGAAATGAGAGCTTACAAAGGTAAGTCAACGAATGCGATCGCACTGCCGAAAAGAAGTCGTTCCCGTCGAGTTCTTTGACAGCGTCGCCTCACAACGAATCGGTCAAACCAAATGCGCAGCAACCAGTCGCACATCAACGCAGTGGAGCGGTTTCACGTGAAGCATGATGAACCGAAATCTTTTCACTTCGGTCTATCTTTGATTGGATCCATTCGATCAATTGCGCTCGCGGGTAACGCACTGCACGGCCGAGCCGAACGAAGGGGGGACCGCATCGACGCGAGCGCCAAGCTTGCAGTGTTCTCATCGACACAGAAAGAAGGCGAGCGGCATCCCGCTCATAGAGGACGCCGTCCGGATCGTCTCGAGTATTCATGGCTGCTGCTCCACAGGAAACTAAACGGTTTCGCGATGGAACATGGATAACGATTCGGTGGCGGTACTGCAGCTATCAGAATTTCCGAAATGGCCAGTGCCGTTTCCAGAATCGCCATTTCAGAGAATCTTTCCACTTAGTCCGTCTCGAATGTAATCGGCCAAGGTCTTCGCCTTCAGTCCGACATCAGTTGATGACAGCAGACCTTGGGAGCGTAAAACTTCATTGACCCCGTTTACAATGTGCTGAGCGGTGTTGCTTGCATCACCACGCAAAGCTGGCCGTTCTGACCAAAGCTTTTCAGCGTGCTCGAGAGCAGTTTTTCGCTGTTCATTTGCCTTTCTGCTGCGTGCCTGAGGCCCGAGTTGACGCGACTTTCTGGCCTTCATGCCCTCACTTGCCGCTGCATTGAAACGGCTAACGCGAAGATAGGCAAAAGCGCACATTGCGTCGCACATGCGGGAAAGAAGCTCGTCGTCAATGCGGGGGTCCTGTAAAACGCGAGAGAGGGCGCGGAGCGCGAGGGCAATGTGCCGTTCAAGTGACAACGGCTCTGTTTGTTCTTCAAGTCGCGACATCCAATGTTGTGCCTTGACGCCGGGATTACCGCGTCGCGAGTCATCAGCCTTTTCTGGCTCCCATTCTCCTTTGTCGGACAGCACCCAATAAAGCGGCCGGTCGTGCGGCAATCCTTTTTGCGTCAGCTCGTCTCGGAAACGGTCGCAATAATTTTCGAGCCATCTCCGGGGCGGTTCGGCGGCCAACTTTTCGAATATCGCCTTTACGGCTAGTGCCGACCTTGCCGTCCGTACCTCCTGTTTTAAGACACCTCGTTTGTGGCGAGTAACGAGAAACTCGCATCCGCTCTCAGGATCAATTTCAATTGCCTCCTCCCGTATAAGTGGAGGCTCTTTGGGTTTGAAAACATTCGGTTTCATCGATACTAACCCCTCAAACTGTGCGTGTGCGGAAGCAGGGACGCGAATCATTTGTCTTGAAAGTTTGCTCCGAATGCTGGCGCCGATTTGCGAACCAACTTCTTGGCGTTCACACACCTTTTAATACGATTCGTTTCTTTTGATCACGCCGGTCCGATTTAGCGTCTCGTCAGATGCGGATAGACGCAGGAAAGTCGCGCTCCATGGACGAACGCGACCAACGATTCGCTGAGATCGCCGAAATCTTGGCCCTCGGCCTCACGCGTCTTCGGCAGCCGAAGTCCAGTCAAATCTCGGCTTTGCCAGCAGAGAATTCGCTCGACATCTCGCAAAGCGAGAGCGGACATGGCCGTCCCAGTACGGAGAGGGGCCGTCATGACTGAGTCAGTTTTTGCCCAGATCGCAGCCCTGAAGACAGCCCAGATTGGCGATCTCAAGCAGAAATGGCTCGATCTCTTCGAGCGCGAACCGCCGCCCTATAACCGGCGGTTTCTGGAAAGTCGCCTCGCCTACCGCATCCAGGAATTAGCCTATGGCGGCCTGAGCGCGGAGACCATTGAACGGCTCGACGTGCTGGCTGACGAACTTGAGGGCAAACGGCCACGCCGGCGCTCAGCGATGGATAACCGGCCGATCGCCGGAACGCAGCTGATCCGGGAATGGAAGGGCAACAGCCACTGCGTGACAGTGCGCAACTCCGACTACGAGTATCAGGGCCAACCTTTCAAATCACTCTCGGCGGTCGCCAAGCACATCACTGGCACGCAGTGGAATGGCCATGTGTTCTTTGGGTTGAAGAATACGCGGAGGCGCTCGTGAGCGAAGCGCCCGCCGTCAAACGCAAACTGCGGTGCGCGGTCTATACTCGCAAGTCGAGCGAGGAAGGCCTCGAGCAGGAATTCAACAGCCTCGATGCCCAGCGCGAGGCCTGTGAGGCTTACATTGCAAGCCAAAAAGCTGAGGGCTGGCTCCTGGTCGGCGACCGCTATGATGACGGCGGGTTTTCGGGCGGGACCCTGGAGCGGCCGGCCCTGCAGCGCCTGCTTCGGGACATCGAAGCCCATAGGGTCGATATCGTGGTCGTCTACAAGATCGACCGCCTGAGCCGCGCACTCATGGATTTTGCCAAGCTGGTCGAGGTCTTTGACCGCAACCAGGTGACCTTCGTCAGCGTCACCCAGTCGTTCAACACAACGACTTCGATGGGCCGTTTGACGCTGAACGTGCTGCTGTCGTTCGCCCAGTTCGAGCGCGAGGTCATCGGCGAGCGCATTCGCGACAAGTTTGCCGCCTCCCGCCGCAAGGGCATGTGGATGGGCGGCTGGGCGCCACTTGGCTACGACATCAAGGACCGCAAGCTGGTCACCAACGAGCCTGAGGCCAAGCTGGTCCAGTCGATGTTCAAGCGGTTTGCCCGAGGGCTACAGCCGCAACTGATCATCGAGCAGTTAGCCAAAGAAGGTGCGCTCAACAAGAACGGCAAGCCGATCGATAAGGGCTACCTTTATCGGATCCTGCATAATCGGGTGTACCTTGGCGAAGCCGTGCACAAGGGCACATCTTATCCGGGCGAACATGAACCGATCGTCGAAAAAAATATCTGGGAGCAGGTCCACACCCTGATCACCGCGAGCCCGCAAGCACGCACGAAGAGACCTCTGGGACGAACGCCGGCTCTCTTGAAGGGTCTCATTTTTGGTCCATCCGGTTGCGCCATGACGCCGGCACATACTCAAAAATCCGGTCGTCTTTATCGCTACTACGTTGCCGTCGACACGATCAAAACCGGCTCTCGCGCTAACTCCATTCGACGGATCGGCGCGGCCGAAATCGAGGCCGTTGTGATCGATCAGATCAAAAAGCTAGTGCAGAGCCCGGAAATCGTCGTCGCTACCTGGCGCGCGGCCAGAAAGACAATAAAGGGCATTACCGAACGGGAGGTCGCAGATGAGTTTCGGCGCTTCGACGAGCTATGGGCAGAGCTGTTCCCCGCCGAGCAGGCGCGGATTGTTCAGCTGCTCGTGTCGCGAGTGGAAATTACCGAAGCTGGAGCCGATATCACTTTGAAGATCAAGGGCCTTGAGAGCGTGCTTAGCGATTTGCGTGGCACACTCGATCGACGGAACGCAGCATGAAGGCTATGGCACACTCGGCTACAATCACTGTTCACGTTCCGATGGCGTTTAGTTTGCGTGGAGGCCGGAAGACCATCATCTCGGACGCCCCTCCCGCCAATCCAGCAGTTCGCACCGAATTTGCCGTACTCAGGGCTCTTGCTCGTGCGCATCGGTGGCGCCAACAAATCGAGGGCGGTGAATACAGTTCCATATCGGAGTTGGCCACAGCACAGCACGTCAACGAGTCTTACGCCTGCCGGCTTTTGAGGCTGACATTGATATCGCCCGCAATCGTGACAGATTTTTTGAATGGCCAGCATTCCTCACATCTGACACTCAAGGAACTGATGAAGCCGCTGCCAAACCGCTGGGACGAACAGGCTTCTCTACTGGCCGGCCCTAAAACTTCATTGTAATAAGGACAAGCAGCCCAAACAGTGTCGACGTCCTCACTGCCACGGAGCAAATCAGCGTGTCGCTCGGCTTTTGGACATGCGGGAGAACGAGCGCGATGCACTCGCAACAGCGCGGCGTTTTAATACGAAACTTGCGAGTGGGAAAAGATTTTGGCCGAAAATCGGCACTGCCCTTACTGCCAAACATCCTTGGCTAGCCATCGCATGTGACGCCTCCAATTTGAATATGGAGCTGGATTGAAGAATCAAACTTCGCAATCCGGAGGCATCTATTATTCGCATGGCTACGCGACGTACGTTGCCTGTGTTGCAATGTCATGAGCGGCCCCGGATAGCTGGGCTTGTCGCGAAGATAGGCTAGCAGCTCTTCCTGGGACTAGTTTTCGGCACGCCGGTCCATTGCGACGCTCGTGCTTCATCGAGTGCACGCTCAATTAAATAACCCACGACAGGCTGGCTCGCTTGTTCGGAAAGAGTGAGCGCACGCTCGAGATACTGAATCATTTCATCGCGATATTTCGCCGTTTCGCGCATGCGTCGTTACTCGTTTTCATCAGAGTCACGCGGCACAGGTTCGCCGACCTCATGCCCTTGATCGTCCGTATCGGCATCTTGGGTCGAGTCTTGCGTATAAGCTATGCACCCCTCGTGGAACGACTCGGAGTTACCTTGAGGGCAATCTCCATCGCTCTCGATATTGTGTCTATCTGCCCACTGGTATCCGGCGGCGTGTCCCGAACAATCGTCGGCGCAGTCGAACCCGCCAAAACTTCGATCTTGCCCATACGTCGGAAGACCACCTGCTACGGTGAGCAAAAGCCCAACGAATAAAGCCCGTTTCATTTGTAAAATCCTGCAGGCCGCCGCCTCAAATCATCGTAATGATTCCGCGCTCCGAAAAGTAGTTATTTTTGTTGCCTACGTCTCCAAGTTGTTGGATGATTTAGCGGGCAAGTGTGGGGGTTGTAATGCGTAAATGGGCGGCGCTTTGCGCAGCGCTTTTGTGCGCAGGCTGTGTCACCACGGAACCGGTCGCTTTTCGACCTACATCAAATCAGCAGGCAGTAATTCGGGACGGTTCTCCGGCAATCGTCTCGACGAAACCGAGTTCAATCGTGATCGCGCGGCCAGCGGCTCGTCAATTGCAAATTGGCGAAAGGCCTGTGTTCGTGCTGGGCATATATAATCGCAGCAACGTGCCGCAGGAATTTCGTATTTCAAACGTCCAAGTGACGCAAGTTGTAAATGGTGAAGCTGCTCCGCTCAAAGTCATAACTTACGAGGAGCTAGTCCAAGAGGAGCACACGCGACAGATGTTTGTTGCGGTGGCCACGGGACTGGCGGCGGGCGCTAATGCTTATTCCGCATCACGCGCTGGATATTACAACGCCAGCTCCACGGTCTATACGCCACATGGCATGTATAACGTTCAGACCACCGGATACAGTCCAGCGGCCGCGGCTATCGCTCAGCAAAATGCAGCCTCTCAGAACGCCGAAATGATTTCAGCGACGATCGAACACGGGCAAGCAAATCTCGTAAATCTCGAAAGAGCGGTGATCAAAGACGACACGCTGATGCCCGGCGAATGGTACGGCGGCCAACTCCATATCGCACCGCTTGTTTCGGGCAACAGCGCAGAGAAAACGTACACAATCGTTGTCCAGGTCGGATCTGATCGCCATGAACTGAACGTAGTCCAAGGCGGCAAACAATGAAGTGGTTTGCTGCACTTGCGTTCGCGACCGTCAGTGCCGCGGCACTCGCGCAATCGCTTAGCGACATCGAAATCCAGCAACTAATAATCAAAGACAGTCGTGCGGCATACTATGCGACAGGCCATCCGTGCGCGTGCCCTGAAGATTTAGCGCGGAATGGAAGTCGCTGCGGTCGACGCAGTGCATATAGCCGACCCGGCGGCGCATTGCCAAAATGCTATCCGCAAGATGTGACGGCATCCGACATTGCCGCATACAGAGCTAAGCATTAGGCAGTCTCGCCGCGATCACGCATAAGCTCCATTATGGAATATTTCATAAGACCCCAGAGGTCTCCGACTTTAAAGTGATTTTGCGAAGTGTAGTTTTTTATCGGGCGTTGCCGAACGGCTTAGCGCCTTGCGTCCTTTTTGGATGGGTTTTCAGCGGAAAAACGGCGTTGCACCGCTTCCCGACCTGCTTTGCCGGATCTAGGTCCTCGCGGAAATTACACCGGGTGTAGACACGTAAAGCTATCGTAATACGCGCATCCGTTATAACACTTTAAGGTTTCAAAACCAGTTCCGCACCGGGTGATGAAGTGACCAAGCCGCTTCCCAAGCGCGAATTTTCCAAGAGCAAGATGTCGATGTATCTGCGCACGCTGTGCGACAGAGAACTCTATTTGTCTCTTTTTTCTAACAATCCGGTCGAACTCGAGAAGGCGGGCCTGCCAGTGCCACTTAAATCCCGCCCCGGCGTACAGCTCATCACTGCATCCGGGCGACAGTTTGAATATGAACAGTACAGCATTCTGTGCAGCTCGCTCCCGAACAATGTGCTTGCCAAGAGCAGCGGCACTGCGCCGGTAGACCTTTCGGATGCACTATCAAAAATTTCGAAGCCGACATTTATCCTCCAGCCGCAAATAGAACCGGAAAAATTTCGCGACCTCGCGCTTACTAACATCGGGGTCGCCAAGGATGATTTGAAATTCATTCCAAAAATGTCGGGCCTGCGCCCCGATGTTATCTTTGCGGATGGCCGCAGGGACATCGAATTTGAAATCCTGCCCGATGGTACCCGCCGCCAGCTCGCGGACGACGACAAGCGCATGGCTTTGTCGGTCATTGACCTGAAGAATATCACAGAGGCAAACGCCAGTTATTCGGCTGAAGTCTGCCTTTACGCTATCTTTGTCGCCAACTGGCTATACAACGAAGGCAAGGCGTTTCTCGATAGGTTTTTCGTTTCTGATCGTGTCTACCTCTGGCGGCATATTGAAATGCCGACTTTCACCAAAATTCTCGGGACGAAGGACGGCGGCGACCACGCCAAACGTATGGCAGCACTCCGCCAAGACCTGGAAGATGGTCTCGTCCATTTCCTCATTTACATGCCCAGCGTTCGCAAGTTCTTCTCCGAAGATTTACCGCGTGTCGTGCAGCTTGGCGATACTAAAGGCTGGGATGCCGTTCCCTATCACGTCAATCCTCGATGCAGTTCGTGCGACTGGCTTGGAAACCGCGTTTGGCTATCGGATGACGACCGCAAGCATTTTGACGCGCACAAGACTAATTACTGTACGCCTGCCGCCGAAAGCTCTGACCATCTCTCTAAGATGGCAACGCTCACCAAAGGTGCGAGCAATGTCTTGTTCGCGGGCGGTCATACAAAGGTCGCGACGCTAGTCGGCATCAAGTCGGATGCAGTGGTCCTGCGCAAGCACTCCTTGCTCAAACAGGACCGTGGGCAGATTTCGCACCGGGCCGAGTCAATAAGCACCGGCAAAATCACTGTGGACGGAGTGTCTAAAGTTGGCGGGTTGGCAAAACGCTTCGGCGCGGAGTTCGACATTGTCGTCAATTTTGACTCCGGCTCGGGGCTTTTGACCGGCATCGCAATACGAGGCACGTTATTCTCGCCCTACGGCCAAAAATTTCCGGCTGTCGAAGGCAAGGATGCCTCTTCCATCAAATCTCTGGGCGAGGACGCGTTCGTAGTTAACAAGGACGCCCTAGTTGCTGAATGGGCCGCGGTGCTGTCGTTCATTGAACGATTCGCCGGCTGGATTGAGGAAGCTGAAAAACAATTTACGGCAAACAAATTCGGCACCCTGCACACACAGATTTGCTTTTGGGAGGTGCGCCAGTACGAAGAGCTTTGCAACGCGTTCGGAAGACATTTGCTTAGCATTCTCGAATTGCCCGAACGCTCGCAACGCGCGTTGGCGTGGATATTCCCGCCGGACGAGCTTTTGGAAAAATCGGACCACATCTGTCCGAACATCGTCTTCATTCGCGATATCGTTGCCGATGCAGTGCGGCTGCCGCAATTCTTTGCGGTGACATTGCTCGGTACGGCGGAGCATTACCATCACGAGCGGATGAAACCGCGCAAGGTCGATAACTACTACTTGGAGCCGCTAGGCAACGCGATTCCTCGGGAAAGAATTTTCGAGATTTGGAAATCCACGACCGGAACCGTTCGTATATTCGGCAAAACGAGACCTATAACCGAGGCCATCACCCGATATGGCGATGTGCTCAAGGCTCATACGTGGGCTCTTGCCAGCATCACGGCGCGTCTACGCACGGACCTCAAGAATGCCATAAGCGGGGACGCCCCGGCCCTGTCCATGACGGTCCCCTCAGGCATGGGGAATGTGGCCTACGACTCAAAACTGTGGGACCGTTGGTCGAGCGTTTCGGTAGCAGTGGCCAAAACTGAATCGCTTGGTTCGTTCATAGCACGCGCGGAGTCCCTTGAGGCTTCATACAAAGCAATCCTGTTGATCAAGCTCGTCAAGAACCACGGAAGTAATAAGTACGAATTTGAAATTAGCGACGACTCTTCCGAGGCCAAAATCGAAGAGGGTGACGACGGTTGCACGGTGGGCATTGTCAATTGGCCGGGTTTCCCGTTGTCCAACTGCAACTCGCTCGGGCTGGGGTTGGACCCAAAACTTTCTTATGTGCCGATGCACAAGGTCATCGCTGTCCACATCGAGGAGTTCGACCGGGTCAAAAAGCGGCTGACATTAACTCTGCAACCAAAGTGGTACGGAGTTGAAGAGCAATTTAACGCGGTGATGAGCAAAGGCATTCTTCCCATCGGGAAGGAGCCGATTTATCTGCTCGAAGGCTCAGCCTTCGACGACTCCGGTATTGTAACGGCTATTCTGAAAAAAATTGGCAACCCGAAGTGCTCTATCGCGGCGCCTGAGGCCTTGGCTGCCCTAGGCGCCTCTGCCGCAAAGAAAATTCCGAAAGGAACCGACCCCGATACGCCGATTGCAGAAGTGCTCTGGCTGGCAAACAAACTGGCCTCGAAGGTTGTTAGAAACGACAAAGAGGTCGACAGCATCGTTGGCTTTGCCAAAGGCGCTAATAAGTACGAGCTCAATGATAGCCAGATTGAGGCCATCACGTCGTGTGCCAGGAACCAACTTACCATCGTCTGGGGGCCTCCTGGCACCGGAAAAACGGATACCCTCGTTGCATTCCTGCATTCGGTAATTCGCCAAAAAAAGGCGAAGAAAATTCTTATCGCAGGTCCAAACTACCGGACAGTCGAAGAACTGTCCGAACGTCTAGTAAAAAATCTTGAAGGAGACGCGTCGGCTGTCTGCGACTATTATTGGCTGTACTCAAAAACGAGAGGAGCTAAGCCAATTAAGACGACGGCGAAACACCTAAACCTCAAGTCCACAATTCGAGACAAGGACGACCCTGACTATCAGGAGCTTTTGGCCAGCCTAAGCGATGAAAGTAAGATTACCATCGTTTCTCACACCGCTCACTTCGTGCACCTGGTGACAAAGGCCGCAGGAACGAAGGATTCTGTCTTAGATGAAATCTTCGACCTCGTCGTTTTGGACGAGAGTTCTCAAGTCCCCATAACGCTTGCACTGCGGCCTCTTGCCGCAATGAAGTCAAACGCGCAACTCGTCATTGCCGGCGACCATAAACAGATGCCGCCCATCCAGCATCTCGAACCACCGAAAGGCGCCGAGCATCTGGTTGGAAGCATTCAGGCGTACCTTATCCGCCGCTTCGATGTTCAAGCGGTTCCGCTGCTTGTGAACTATCGCTCGAACCAAGACCTTGTCGAATACACCCGTTCGCTTGGATATCCGGCCAAATTGCATGCCGCTGTTCCGACTCGGGACCTTCAGCTCTTGCAGCCGATCGAAGCCGTGACGAAATCTACGCCTGCCGGGCTTCCGGTTACAACGGCTTACCTGGAGCTGCTGAAACCTGAGCGGCGCGTTACGGCTCTGATTCACGAAGACCAGACGTCATCGCAAGCAAACGAACTTGAAGCTGGCCTTGTCGCAGGCCTCGTCTATGTGACTCGGCATGCAATGGCGAAGGAGCTCCACGAAGGCAAAAGCACAAGCAAAACCGCGTACACCGACAACGACTTCTTCAAATTTGGTATTGGCATCGTCACGCCGCACAAGGCGCAGAAAGCACTCGTGGTACGCAAGCTCCTTGAGCTCTTCCCGATGGCCAATCCTGAGGCAGTCTTCGACGCTGTCGATACTGTCGAACGCTTTCAAGGTGGCGAGCGCGACACTATCATCGTCTCATTCGGCGTGGGCGATACGGATATCATCGAGGGCGAGGAAGAGTTTCTTCTTCAGCTCGAGCGCACCAACGTTGCCGTCTCGCGTGCGCGAGCGAAATGTATCGTACTAATGCCTAAATCTCTTGCCTATCATTTACCGACCGACGAAAAAGCCGCCGAAACGTCCATCGCCATAAAGTCTTATCTCGAAGAATTTTGCGGCCAGCGTACGAAGGTAATCGTCGATGCCGACGGAAAAAAGCGAAACGGAGAAGTTCGCTGGCACTAATTTAGTACGGCGTGGAAGTCGTATTCGCTGGCGGGTTCTGAATCGCCACCCATATAGTCGGCCTGACGCTTACCGAAACTGGACGTTTTGGCATTCCTGACCGAGACAAGTTTCCAATCTCCGGCTGCTTCGAGAGAAGCTCTCAAAATCTTGCGTGCGTCACTTTTGGCGGAAGGGATGCTACCGAAGCGGATGTACATGTGCGCTTCGTCCTGAGCACGCTTCCCAATATTGTTCCATACCTTCGCCAGATCTTCGATGAATCGGTCATGACCGCCGTGGCAGAGCTGGTTGGCATTTTCATAGTCAATTTCTTCTTCGCCGCCGAGAAACCACATCCTTAGCCACTGATCCTGAACGTAGGTTCTCATCCCGTAATATGGCGGGGACGTAACGGTGACGGTTGCGCCCCTAATTCTATTGAACGACATCGCGTTTCTGGCATCCAAGCACTTCACGTTTTGAATGTCGCTGGGCGATTCAGAATTCAGATCCGCGATGCGTTCGAGCTTCTTGGTGAGGACATCCACGACGGACACTTGCGGCGGAACCAAGCCCCGGGCACGCCAATACTTCACAGAATAGTCCGGCTTGGACGCGAATGTTCTCGGCATCTGATTTGAGAAGTAACTTGCCGTGCCTCCGCGGAGCGGAAGCGGCCCATGCAAACACCCCAGTGCGGCAGCGCGAAGGATGGCGGACTCGTTCGTCACCTTTTTCTGCTTAAGTAAACCTTCGCGTAGACTGCAAATTTCCGACAGTGTCTTCTTGGAAAACGCTCGCCTGAAGAAACTGCTCTTGGGAACATGCCGGGGAGTCTTCGCAATCAGCCTCCCCGCGAGCGCTATAACATTCTCAAGGTCGGCACTGGCAAGTTTTGCCTGGGCAATCGCAGTAGCGATGGGTGACGTGTCCAGACCGTATGACCGCAGGCCGAGCTTGCGCGCGGCGTAGATCGTTGTCCCACGACCGCAGAAGGGGTCATAAACTGTGGGGGATTGCTCTTTGTGCTTTCCCAGTTGGTACATGGGGAATTCGAGCGGAAACATCGTGTAATACGGGCAGATAGCGTTAAACGCGAAATCCCTGTCGTATGCGAGCGCGATCGTCATTACCCTCATGCCGGTGTTTTCCGACGGTCCCGCCTATCGGCGTCGGAATCAGTCGGCTCCTTTCATAGCTTGTCGAACACGGAGCCCATTCGTGGGCTAAAGAGTCGATCATATGTCTTCAGCAGGAAGGCATCCGTCATCCCGGCAACGAAGTCGCAAATAACACGCACGTCATGTTCGGATTGCTCATAGAGTCGATGCGCATCTTCCGGTAAAAGCGAAGGCGGATCAGACAGCAACGCCTCGAATACCGAGACGACCATCTTCTGGCCCTTAAACTCAAGATGCTGAACGCTCGGGTTGCGAATTACCTTCTGCACGACCAACCGCTTCAAAGTGCTAAGGAAATGGGCTTGCTGTGATGCGATTACCGCGCGATACCGGATGAGCGGCTCATTAAATAGGTCAATCGTTTCGATCTCGATGTTCGTGACGAAATGGTGCACTAAGCGGCTGATAAAATGCTTACGTTCCTTGCTTCTGCCGAAAATGTTGGAAACGAAGTGGTCATAGACATTGTTGCCGCACTCGCTCGGATATCGCTGTTTAAGTAAATCGAGAAAGACTGCACAATCGGCGTCTTTGACGAAGTCGCGAAAGTCCATCTCACGAATGAGGCCAAGCGCGATAGCATCTTCGAGGTCATGCACACCATACGCAATGTCATCCGACAGATCCATGATGCTGCAATCAAATGACTTATGAATTGGCCTTCGATGCTGCCCAGGCTCTCCAGCCGACGACTGGAAGCTCGTGCGGTCAGCCGCATCTAAGGGTTGCAATATCCAGTCGACAACATCCCGTTCGACGTCAAAATAGCACTTTGGCGGCCTGCAGGATTTTTGGTCGAGGATCCGTATTGACGTCGCGGCATCGTCGAGTCTGGGCACGATCTCGGGGCTTGCGACCGCACTGAAAGGCGCTGGATATTTCATCACTGCAAGTAGCACGCGCCGCGTGAGGTCGGACCCATGTTGCTCTGAAAAATTTTCGAGCCGCGAGAGAAGCCTGAGTGTGTGCGCGTTACCTTCGAACCCGCCAACACCTCTCATGCAATAATTCAGCGCGACCTCCCCCCCATGACCGAAAGGCGGATGGCCAAGATCGTGGCTAAAGCCCGCAGCCTGTATCAAGCTTAATAACGGCAGAAAATCTCGAGCGGGGTGATTTGGATATTTACCAGCCAACTGACGAACGACACTTCCGGCAATCTGGGCAACTTCGAGCGAATGCGTGAGTCTCGTTCGGTAGAAATCGCTATCGCCCAAGGTCAGGATCTGGGTTTTACCCTGCAGTCGGCGAAAGGAGCCAGAGTGCACAATACGAGCATAGTCAACATCGAACGGGTCTCGCGCATCGTCGGCGTGCTGCTTCCAACCACTTTGCCGCTCGACCCATCTGTTGGTCATGGACAATCTGCTCAAGGTCTAGCCAAACCGGTGGCCCATAAACGAGGCCCGTCTTACCATGGTGGGGTCGGTTTGCGCAGCAGTACGGTCAAAGCGAGCGTGATTCGAACTCGGCGCAGATTGCCCCTTCAGAAAAGCCTGAAATCATTGCTCCAAAAATTCCGTACTCTTCGGCCGAAGTACAGAGCTTCAGAGAAAATCGGCCGTCAGAGAACGCTGCGACCCCCAACCGCAGCCGCCGAAGTACTGAGCTTGATCTACGATGCGGCGCCAACAAAGGCCAGTTTGCGATCGCCGGCCATGCCAGAGAACCCAGTCACCTAAGGGATTGGCGGAGGGAGTGGGATTCGAACCCACGTTACGGTTTCCCGTAAACACGCTTTCCAAGCGTGCGCCTTCAGCCACTCGGCCACCCCTCCTCACCAACGCGCGTCGATACGCTTGCGGAGGCG
>Ga0134125_10000760_pt1 | contig 42314 bp, 37 predicted proteins | sample KB31751_FD_96464 | JGI IMG/M metagenome (GOLD analysis project Ga0134125, IMG submission 96464) | Terrestrial soil microbial communities with excess Nitrogen fertilizer from Kellogg Biological Station, Michigan, USA - KB3-175-1 | ecosystem: Environmental > Terrestrial > Soil > Unclassified ...
CTGACCTGCGAGCCCGCCCCGCCGCCGCCGGGCTTCGTCAAGATCTGCGGCGTGACCAACCGTGAGGACGCCCGCATCGCTTGTGCCGCTGGCGCCGATGCCGTGGGTTTCGTGTTCGCGCCCTCGCCCCGCCAAGTGACGCCGGAGCAGGTACGCGCCATTACCCCCCATTTACGCGCCGACGTGCTGCGGGTGGGGGTCTTCGCCGGCACGCCGGTGGCGGAGATTCGCGGCACCGCGGCCGCCTGCGGGCTGCACGCGGCGCAGTTGCACGGCGAGTACGCGCCCGCCGACGCCGCCTGGCTGGCGCGCCGCCTGCCGGTGTGGCGGGCGCTGGCTATGCCGGATGAGGCCGCCAGCGCGGCGGACTGGGCGCCGGTGGCCGAACGTTTTGTCCTCGATGCCGCGGTCGCCGGCCGCAGCGGCGGCACTGGCGCCACCTTTGATTGGGAAAGCGCCCACACCCTGGTGCGCCGCTTTCCCGCTCTGCCGATGCTGGTCGCGGGCGGGCTCAACCCCGGCAATGTCGCCGATGCCATTCACGCCTCCCATGCCGCCGGGGTGGATGTTTCCAGCGGCGTGGAATTCGCCCCCGGCAAGAAAAACGAGCGCGCCGTGGCGGACTTCGTAGCCGCGGCCCGCGCCGCCTTTACCCTGACCGCCTGCTCCGGATGATTGATATGTCCAGCCATTCCCCATCCGCCGGCCGCTTTGGCGCCTATGGCGGCCGCTACGTCCCTGAGACCCTGGTCTACCCGCTCGAGGAGCTCGCCCAGGCCTACCAGGCGGCGCGGCAAGATCCCGCCTTCCAAAGCGAGCTTGACAGCCTGCTGCGCACCTATGCCGGACGGCCCACGCCGCTCTCCTTCGCCCGCCGCCTGAGCCAGCACCTCGGCGGCGCCCGCGTCTATTTGAAGCGCGAGGACCTGCTCCACACCGGCGCCCACAAGATCAACAACGCCCTCGGGCAGGCGCTACTCGCCCGCCGCATGGGCAAGCACCGCATCATCGCCGAGACCGGAGCCGGGCAGCACGGCGTGGCCTCCGCCACCGCCTGCGCCCTGTTCGGACTGGAGTGCGTGGTCTACATGGGCGCCGACGACATGGCGCGCCAGGCGCTCAACGTCGCCCGCATGCGCCTGCTGGGCGCCGAAGTGCGCGCGGTGCACTCCGGCAGCCGCACCCTTAAAGACGCCATCAACGAAGCGATGCGCGATTGGGTGGCGAACTGCGACACCACCCACTACCTTTTGGGTTCGGTGCTGGGCGCCGACCCCTACCCCACCATGGTGCGCGACTTTCACGCCTGCATCGGACGGGAAGCCCGCGAACAAATCCTGGCCGCCGAAGGCAAGCTGCCGGCGGCGCTGTTCGCCTGCGTGGGCGGCGGCTCCAACGCCATCGGACTGTTTTACGCCTTCCTGGGCGACAGTCAGGTCAAGCTGATCGGTGTGGAAGCCGGCGGCAAGGGCGACGAGTTGGGCCTGCACGCCGCCCGCTTCCGCGGCGGCAGTCCGGGAGTGCTGCAAGGTACGTTCTCCTATGTGTTGCAGGACGCCGCCGGCCAGATCGCGCTGACCCACTCGATTTCCGCCGGCCTCGATTATCCCTCCATCGGCCCCGAACACGCCCAGCTCCACGATCAGGGCCGGGCGGAGTACGTCAGCGCCGGCGACGCCGAAGCCCTCGCCGCCTGCCAGCTCCTGGCCCGTCTCGAAGGCATCATCCCCGCGCTCGAATCCTCGCACGCCGTGGCCGAGGCCTGCGTGCGCGTACCGCGGTTGCCGCGCGACGCCGCGGTGATCGTGAACGTCTCCGGGCGCGGTGACAAGGATATGGACATCCTGACCCGTGAACTGGGGTTGCAACAATGAGCCGCTTCCCCGAAATTTTCGCCAAGGCGAAAACCGAGTCGCGCTGCGCCTTGATCCCCTACATCACCGCCGGCGATCCGACGCTGACCGCGACCGAGGAGATTGCGGTGGCGCTGGCCCACAGCGGCGCCGACATAATTGAGTTGGGCGTGCCTTTCAGCGACCCGGTAGCCGACGGACCGGTGATCCAGGCGGCCAGCGAGCGCGCGCTGGCCCGCGGCACCCGCTTGGCGGACGTGCTGGCTGTAGCCGCGCGCATCCGCCAGCGCTCGGATGTGGGACTGCTGATCTTCAGCTACTACAACCCCATCCTGCGCTACGGCCTGGATGCGTTTGCGCGCGAAGCCGCCGCCGCGGGCTGCGATGGTGTGCTGGTAACTGACCTGGTGCCCGAGGAGGGCACGCCTTACCGCGTGGCCGCGCACTCCGCCGGCCTCGATACCGTTTTTCTAGCCGCGCCCACCTCACCGGAAGCGCGCCTGAAGTCCATCGCCGCCGCCAGCTCGGGGTTCGTATACGCGGTCTCCCGCCTGGGCGTGACCGGCGCGCGCCAGAGCGTGGCGGCCGGTGCGGAGGACTTGGTGGGCCGCTTGCGCGCGGTCACGCCGTTGCCCATCGCCTTGGGCTTTGGTCTCTCCCAGGCCGCCCAGGTCGCCGAGGTCGGCCGCTTCGCCGACGGCGCCGTGGTGGGCACCGCCTTGGTGCAAGCCATCGCCGCCGCCCCACCCGGGCAAAGCGCCGCCGCCGCCGCCGCGTTCCTGCGCGGCCTGCGCAACGGGAAAGAGCACGATTAATAACGACCCGTAGCAGCCCGTGGTGCAATGAATTTTGACCTCCGGTCCAGTACACGAGATCCGCTCTGGGCGCGGGTCTCGCACGTCTCCGCCACCGGCCTGAGGCGTTGCACCACGGGCTGGTAGGGGTGACACGCCCCGGGGATTGCAGTAGAGTGACTGGGTTGGAGTCTACACATATGCGCCCCACCCTCGGCGTCCTTCTTGCCGCGCTTATGTCCCTACTGGCCTGCTCTCATGCGGCGCCGGTTGCCGCCGCCAATCCCGATGCCGCCCGCCTCGCCGGTGCCTACCGCAAGCCGCCGCGGAATAACTGGGTTTTCGTGCACCTGCACGGTTCCCCGGCCCAGATCGGCTACCAGAACGGCTACCTGCTCGAGCCCGAAATCGTTGACTTACAGCGGGTGGACGCGCTCGAGGAAGAGCACAACGATCATAAGAACTGGAACTGGCTGCGCGACCAGGCCCGCGGCGTGATGTGGCCCCACATCGAGGCGCAGTACCAGCAGGAGTTGCAAGGCATCGCCGACGGCGTCGACGCGCACGGCGGCCATCTCGACGTGTGGGACGTGGTTGCCATGAACGCCATGCTGGAGTGGAGCTACTACATCGAGCAGTGGGATAAACAGCATCCTTCCGCCCAGAACGCCGCCTTGCGCCTGCCGGCGGCCGGCGATCATTGCAGCGCCATGGTGGCCACCGGCGCCTGGACGCGGGACGGCAAGATCGTAATCTCGCACAACGACTGGACTTCGTACCTCGACGGCGCGCGTTGGAACATCATCTACGACATCGTGCCCGACCAAGGGGAGCGCTTTCTCATGGACGGCCTGCCGGGCGTGATCCATAGTGCCGACGACTTCGGCGTCAACGCCGCCGGCATCATGATCACCGAGACCACCATCGACAACTTCCACGGTTACGACTTCAACGGCATCCCCGAGTTCGTGCGCGCCCGCAAGGCCATGCAGTACGCCACCTCGATTGACGGCTACGCCCGCATCATGGAGCAGGGAAACAACGGCGGCTACGCCAACGACTGGTTGGTGGCCGACCGCAAGACCAACGAGATCGCCAGCCTGGAACTCGGACTCAAAAACGTGACGTTGCAGCGCAGCAAGAGCGGGTTCTTCGTCAGCTCCAATTTCCCCATCAACCCCAAACTGACGCGCGAGGAGACCACCTTCAACCCGCATGACGCCGGCTCCAGCGCCAACGCGCGCCACACCCGCTGGCTCCAGCTCATGCGGCAGTACAAGGGGAAGATCGACGTCGCGGCGGCGCAAAAGTTCGAGGCCGATCACTACGATGCGTTCCTGCACCGCACCCAACCCAGTGAGCGCACTCTGTGCGGCCACGAGGACCTCTCGCCGCGCGGCCACACCCCTTACATTGATTCGGGCGCGGTACAGAATAAAGCGATGGACTCCACCATGGCCGCGAACTTGTCGTTCACCGCGGCCTCGGGTCATGCTTGCGGCATGAACTTCGACTCGGCCGCCTGGCTCAAGGCCCACCCCGAGTTCGGTTGGCAGAAACCGGTACTGCGCGATCTGGATGCGTTTCCCTGGACGACGTTTACCGCCGCGCGCTGATCCCCGCGCCGCCTTCCAGGCTGCGTCGGATGGCGGAGTTGATGGCGGAGTAGGCCTCGGTGGCGTGATGCTGGAACCACTTCACCACCTGCCGTCCCTGCGGGTCGTCGCAGCGATGAATCGCGTGATCCTCGGGATGCACGGTCGAGTCCACCACCACCAGCACGTCGCCGGCGCGTAGTGTGGGGGCGTTGTCCACCACTTGGCGCACCGCCACGTTAAATACAAAGGCGCGCGCCGCCGGGCCCGCCCCGGCAATGGCACTATGGCAGTAGGGGCAGTGAAACTTTTCCGGACGAGGTTGGGTGGCGGGCTCCATGGACTGCAACCATCCTACCAAACAGTCGGGCGGGCGCGTAGATACAAGTCGCGCGCACAGAGCAGCAGGCTCGCTCCGGTTCGCTCGCTGGGCTGTCGCCGGAAGGCGCCCAGCGCCACGCCGAGTTCACGCGGTATGACCGGGGCGGCAAGAGCGGCGGCAAGCACATACCGATCAAAACCGCTCGCGGGCGCCTGCACGAAAACCTCACGGCGATCTCCGCAAAGCGCAGCGCCGGCATGGGGCATCTGGGGCCCCCGTGCCGGTGCGAGCACACGCCGAAGGCGTGAAGAAGTGCCGGGCGCGTGGCGTTCCGCGCTGGGGCCCGCGCCCAATCTAATGGTAGATGGTGACTTGCGAGCTGGGCGGCTTGAGCTTGACATGAACGGCCTCGTCGGCTTTCTTCATGATGAAGGCTTGGCCGTAGGTCTGGAACCCGTGCGCGATCACTTGTACCAGCACCACGCCCGGTTCAAACCCCTGCACTTGGGCCGACCCCTTCTCATCGGTGTGGAGCTCCACGTCGAAGGGGTGTTTGGGCATCCGGCCGCTATCAACCGCGTCCTGCTTCAGCACCACGCCGGCGCCCGGCACCGGCACGCCCTTGGGATCGAGCACCGTGACCGTGACGCGGATGGTGATGGGCGAGGGCTTCTTGTTGTGCTGGGCCCAAGCGCCCAAGGCGCCCAGACCGCATAGCCACAATACCAGCACCCCGACCCGCCACCGCATCGCTTGCATGCCCCCAGCATAGCGCAGGGTGAGGCATTGAGGCGAGAGTCGTATCGAATCGCACCCCGGCCTCGGCCACCCGGGCCAGGACCGCTGTATGCAGCGCCGGGTGGCCGCCCAGGCACTCGCTGACCGCGATCCCCACTTCGGGCCAGCGCGCTCGCGCCGCCGCCACCAGTTCGGGAAGATCGCGGGTGACGTGCAAACCCGCCGCCAGGAAATACGGCACCACCACCAGCCGGGGAACACCGGCCGCCGCCGCCGCGGCCACCGCCTGCTCCAAAACGGGCTGCGCCGGCGGCAGATAAGCAACCCGGTAAAACTGACCGGGTAGCGCCACTTGCCGCGCCAGTTCCTCCACCTGTTGTTGCCATCCCGGCAGCGGCGATCCGTGCGCCAGCAGCACGAGCCCGGGAGGCGGCACAGCGGCGGCCACCGGGAGCACCCGCCCCAGACGCCGGCGCCAGGCCACGACCTCGCCCACAATGATCAGCGCCGGCGGCTGCATCGCCGCCCGGCGCACGTTGGCGGCGATGCGGGCAAGCGAGCCGGTGCGCACGCGCTGGCCCGGCAGAGTCGCCCGCTCCACCACCGCCACCGCGGTGGACTCCGCCCATCCCTGCGCCAGCAGGGCGGCAACAATATCTTCCAGCCGTTCCAGCCCCATGTAGATGACCAGCGTATCGCCGCTCCGCGGCCCCACCGCCGCCACACCGGCGTGCCCGGTTACGTACCGTACCCCCGGCGCCACACCGCGCAGGGTTAACGGGATACCTGTTGCCGCCGCGGCGCCCTGGGCGGCGCTCACCCCGGGCACGATCTCGTAGCCAATACCGGCCCGCTCCAGCGCTTCGATCTCCTCGCCGGCGCGGGCAAACGTCATGGGATCGCCGCCTTTGAGCCGCACCACGCGCAACCCGCGCCGCGCCCGCTCGATCATCCAGGCGGCGATCTCTTGCTGCGGCACCGAGTGCTGGTGGGAACGCTTGCCCACGCTGCAGCGCTCCGCCGCGGCCGGAACCAGAGCGAGCAGCGCCGGGTTGGCGAGCGCGTCGTAAAGGACCGCATCCGCCGACTCCAGCAGGCGCTTGCCTTTCCAGGTAATCAGTTCCGGATCGCCCGGTCCGGCCCCCACCAGATGGACGATCATGCCGGCACGCTCTCCCGGGTGCGCACCTGCACCAACTCCTCGCTGGCCGCCGGCAACTGGCCCAGCACCGCCTCCAGCGCCGGGTTTCCCACGCGCAGGACGAAGTCGCGGAAGAGTTCCTCCCCCACGCGCCGTCGCAGGTAGCAGCGGAACAGCGCCTCCAACCGCTCCGGCAGCTCCGATGCGCGCACCCGCCCCAGCGTCTTGCGGGCCAGGGTCGCGCCCGCGCCCAAGCCGCCCCCGAGATACACGTCGAAGCCGTCCACGCTGCCTTCCGGCGTCTTGACGCGCATGCCTTGCAGCCCGACGTCGGCGATCCAGTGCTGCCCGCAGGAATTGGGGCAGCCGTTTAGGTTGACCCGCAACGGCACGGGAAAGCCGGGAAGGCGGCGCTCCAATTCCTCGACCAGATCCGCGGCGAAGGCCTTGGTCTCGGTCACCGCCAGCTTGCAAAACTCCTTGCCGGTGCAGCTCATTACACCGCGCCGGAAGGCGCTGGCATCGAGCGGCAGGCCGACCTGCCGCAGCCGGGCGGCGAGGGCGGGCACGTTCGCCGCCGGGATATGCGGAATCACCAGGCTCTGCATGGCGGTGGCCCGGATCTCGCCGCCGGCCAATTCCGCCGCCGCCGCGGCCACCTCATCCAACTGATCGGCGTTCACCCGGCCGCGCAAAACGCTCATGCCGGCATAGAACAAGTCCGGCTGGCGCTGGGCATGCACCCCGGCGTGGTCGCGGAATTCGGGTGCGGGCGGTACGTCGGGCGCGGCATCAGGCAGAGAAAAGCCCAGTCGCTCCTCAATCTCCAGGCGGAACCGTTCCTCGGTCCAGCCGTGCTTCAGGAACAGGAATTTGAGCCGCGCTTGCGCCCGGTTCTGCCGCAGTTCGTCGCGGTCGCGGAACAGCCCCGCCACCGCCGCCGCCACCGCGGGCACATGCCGCCGGTGCACCCGCACCGGCAGCGCTTTGGCCAACATGGGGGTGGTGGATAACCCGCCGCCGACGCGCAGGCCATACCACTCTTCCCGGTCGCCGAACGCGCCGGGCGGATGGGCGGTGAAGGCGGCGTCGTTGATCTCCGGGTTCGGGCACCAGTGCGCGCACCCGCTCACGCACACCTTGAATTTGCGCGGCAGGTTATAGAAGTCGCCGCCCGTCAGCAGCCCGCGGTTGACCGCCAGCGTCAGCGCGCTGGCGTCGGCGTACTCGGTGGGGTCCACGCCCGCCAGCGGGCAGCCGGTCAGGTTGCGCGGATCGTCGCCGCAGGCCGACTGGGTGGTCAGCCCTACGTCCGCCAGTTCCTGCATCACGGTGGGCAGGTTCTCCGTCTCCAGCCAGTGCAACTGGATGTTCTGACGCACGGTGACGTCGGCCAGACCGCGCCCGAAACGGCGCGCGAGCGAGGCGATGCGCGCCAGTTGCGGCGAGGTGAGCAGGCCGTTGGGAATGCGCACGCGCAGCATAAAATACGGCGCGGCTCCGCCAAAGGCGCCGGCGCCGTCGCCCTGGGTGTAGAGTCCCCACCAGCGCAGGCGCGTGCCCAAGTCCTCGGGCGCGATGGCGCCCAAGCCTCCCCGCATGGCCTCCCACAGCCGCGGCAGCTCGTCCCAGGGGTTCTGCTCGCGCTTGAGGCGCTCGTGTTTTTGAACTTTGGTTTCCATGGTGGTTTGACCGAATGCACACGGACGGACAGGCATACGCCGGCTCCGGGGCGTAGGCGCCGCTCGCTGCGATGGATTCTGTTGGAAATGCTTAGAAGCTCTGCCAGCAGGTCCGCTCACACCGAGTCGGCCAAGTACACATACAGCCGCAAGCCGCGGCGGTCGTTGCGACCACCGGGGACATGCCACAACAGCGGCTGGACATGAGTTGGGCGTGAGACATCACTGCTAGAGGCAGCATAGCATGCCGCCCGCCGGGAGGAAATTCAGAGCGGGCCCGGGGATGCAATTTTCCAGTAATCCATCCTGCCCTGGGCGACATCCAATCAGTGATTGCGCCAATTGTAGTGCCGCCTGGAACCGGATGCCGCCCACGGGTGCAACGGTTTACTGGCTGCATCCTGGTCCATGCCCGGCTTCACCACAAGAACTCGCAATGCCCACCCGGAAAGCGCCTCGTCCCGCCACTTCCCGCATTCCTCCCAGCCTGCGGAAGACCGCCACCGGTATTCAAGGTTTGGATGAGATTCTCGGCGGTGGTCTGCCTGCGGGCCGGCCGACCTTGTTCTGCGGCGGCCCCGGGTGTGGCAAAAGCCTCTTCGCCATGGAGTTCCTGGTGTGGGGCGCGTTGGATCAGGGCGAGCCCGGCGTCTTCGTCACCTTCGAGGAGACGGCCGCCGACCTGGAGAAAAACTTCGCCTCCCTCGGCTTTGACCTGCCGCAATTGATCCGGCGCAAGCGCATCGTCATCGAACACATCAATGTGGACAGCAGCCAGATCGAGGAATCCGGCGAGTACGATCTCGAGGGGCTGTTCATCCGGCTCGAGATGGCCGTCGCCTCCATCGGCGCCCGCCGGATCGCGCTCGACACGCTGGAGTCGCTGTTCGCCGGGCTCTCCCATCATGCCGTGCTGCGCTCCGAGCTGCGCCGCCTGTTCGCTTGGCTCAAGCAGCGGGACCTGACCGCGGTCATTACCGGCGAACGTGGCGACTCCGGAGCTTTGACCCGCCAGGGGCTGGAGGAGTACGTCTCCGATTGTGTCATCGTCCTCGACCACCGCGTCGCCGGCCAGGTCTCCACCCGGCGGCTGCGGGTGCTCAAGTACCGGGGCTCGGCCCACGGCAATAACGAGTACCCCTTCCTCATCCGGTCCCACGGCATCTCGGTCTATCCCCTCACGTCGCTCAGCCTGAACCACGCGGTCTCGCGGCAGCACGTCTCCAGCGGCATACCCGCCCTGGACGCGATGTTGGGCGGCAAGGGTTTTTACCGCGGCAGCAGCGTCCTGATCAGCGGCACCGCGGGCAGCGGCAAAACCACCCTCGCCGCCTCCTTCGCCGCCGCCGCCTGCGCGCGCGGCGAGCGCTGCCTGTATTTCGCCTTCGAGGAGGCGCCCAGCCAAATTGTGCGCAACATGGCCTCGGTGGGTTTGCATCTCGCGCGCTGGCAGCGGGAGGGACGGCTGCGGATCGTCAGCACCCGCCCCACCTACTTCGGCTTGGAAATGCATCTCGTGATCCTGTATGGCGAGATCGAGCGCTTTCGGCCGGCGGTGGTGGTGCTGGACCCGATCAGCAACCTCATCGCCGCCGGCACCCTCGAGGACGCCGGCAACATGCTGCTGCGCATGGTGGATTACCTGAAATCGCGCGGCGTGACCGCGCTCTTCACCAACCTCGCCCATACCCAGCAGGGCGTCTCGGAGGAAACCGAGATTGGCATCAGCTCGCTCATGGACGTCTGGCTGCTGAGCCGCGACGTCGAATCCGGCGGCGAACGCAACCGCGCCTTGTATGTGCTGAAGGCGCGCGGACTCGCCCACTCCAACCAGATCCGGGAGTTCCTCATCACCCGGCGCGGCATCGAATTGCGCGAGCCCTATTTGGGCGAGAGCGGCTGGTTGACCGGTTCGGCGCGCCGTCTGGAGGAGGCCCGTACCGCCGAAGCCCGCAGCGAAGCCCAAGAGCGCGCCGACGAGCTGCGGCAGGAGGCGCGCCGCACCGGCGACCGCCTGCGCGCCCGAATCGCGGCGCTTCAGGCCGAACTCGAACGGCGGCACGCCCAGGCCGCCCGCCTCGATCGGCGACGGAGCCAGCGCCAGGCGCGCGGCGAGCGCGGCCAGCTTGCCCTGGCCGCCAGCCGCGGAGGCCATCCAGAGAAACCATCCCTGCATCCCCGCGCTTGAGGCGCGCCCTTCCATGTCATCCCTAACCAAGGCCAAACCGAAGCCCAAGCCCGCGAAGCCGCAGTGGGATTTGCGGCTTTATGTGGCCGGCGAAACCTCGCGCTCCGCCGCCGCCATCGCCAACCTGCGCACCATCGTCGCCGAGCACCTGCCCGGCGTCTGCCGTCTCGAGGTGATTGATCTGCGCGTCAACCCCACCCTGGCGCGCGGCGACCAGATCGTCGCCGTCCCCACGCTGGTGCGCAAGATCCCGACGCCGCTCAAACGCATCATCGGCGACCTCTCCAACACCGAACGGGTACTCGTCGGACTCGATTACCGCGAGGCCGGGCGGCGGCCATGAGCCGGCCGCTGCGCAAACTCCGGCCGCCGCCGCCCGCCGCCCAGCCGCGTTACCTCCTGCGGCTGTTCATCGCCGGCCACTCTTACCGCTCCAAACAGGCGATCGCCAACCTCACCCGCATCTGCGAAGAGCACCTGCCCGGGCAGTACGAGCTGGCGGTGGTGGACCTGTACCAGCAACCCGAACTGGCCGGCGCCAGCCAGATCGTCGCCGTTCCGACGCTGGTCAAGCAACTGCCCGCGCCCGTGCGCCACATTCTGGGCGACTTGGCCGACAAGCAACGCGTCCTGCTCGGACTGGATATTTCCACCTCGGGGAAGCCATAGCCCGCCCGCGCCAGCCCGCCGTTCCCTCCGCCGCCAAGCTCGCGGCGACGCGCGCGCGGATCGCGGAGCTGGAGGAGACATTGGCGGCAATCCGCCAAGGCGAGGTGGACGCCTTGGTGGTGACGGCCGGTGGCCGGGAGCGCCTCTTCTCCCTCACCACGGCCGAAACCCCCTACCGGGTCCTGGTGGAGCAAATGCAGCAGGGCGCGGTCACGCTGCTGCCGGCGGGACGCGTCGCTTACGCCAATCGCCGCTTCGCCGAGCTGCTGGGACTGGAACTCGAGCAGGTGTTGGCGCAGCCGCTGCTGGACTGGGCTGACGGCGAGCCGGACCGGCGCCACCTGCGCAAGTTGATTGAAAACGGGCGGCGGGGGCGCTCCGCCAGCGCCGAATTGTACCTGCGCCATCGGAACGGAGTCCCCGTACCGGTGCTGGCTGCCGTAAGCCTGCTCACCCGGGACGACGGCGAGGGCGAGTTGTGCGTGGTCGTAACCGATCTCTCCGGGCAGAAGGAAGCGGCGGCGGTCGCCGCTTCGGAGCGGAAGCTGCGGCTCACCCACGCCATCAACGAGGCCGGAGCGGAGAGTGCGGCCGCCTTGGGCGATGCCATGGCGGCGGTTCTGGCGCGCGAGTTTCAGGCGTCCCGCTGTGTGCTCGCTGATTTTGCGCCGGGCAACCCGCGCTGGCGCGCACACGGCCGGCACCCCCCGTCCGGCGGGCGGGTTACGCCGCCGCCCGGCGCCATCATGCCCGAATTGCTGGCGGGGCATCCCCTCATCGCCGCCGAGGGCTCGCTGCTGTGCGTTTCCCAACCCTCCGGCACCGCCACCCGTCACGCTATCCTGCTCTACGCCAGCCCGAGCCGGCGCTGGGGACGCGCCGATGCGGCGCTGCTGGATTCCACCGCCGACCGCGTCTGGGCGGCCCTGCAGTCTGCCCAGTCGCGGGCGGAGTTGCGCCAAAGCGAGGAACGCTTCCGAAGGCTCGCCGACGCGATCCCGCAACTGGCGGTCACCGCTCGCCCCGACGGGACCCCGGAATGGTTCAACCGCCGCTGGTACGAGTTCACCGGCTTAACGCACGAACAATCCATTCGCGAGGGCTGGCAACAGGCGGTCGAACCCTCCCGCCGCGCCGCCATTCGCGAACGGTGGCAGCACTCGCTGGACACGGGCTCCGGCTTGGAGATCGAGGTGCCGTTGCGCGGCGCCGACGGCCGCTACCGCCTTTTCCTGGCGCGCGCCGTGGCCGTGATTGGCGCCGACGGACGCATCGCGCAGTGGATTGGCACCTGCACCGACATCACCGCCCGCCACGAGGACGCCGAGCAGCGCGCCCGCTTGCTCCAGGCCGAACGCGAGGCGCGCGCCGAGGCCGAGCGCGTCGGCCGCATGAAGGACGAGTTCGTCGCCACCCTCAGCCATGAACTCCGCACCCCGCTGCACGCCATTCTGGGCTGGTCCCATCTCCTCGCCAACAGTTCCGTTTCGGAGCAGGATTTGCGCCAGGGCCTGGCCACCATCGAACGCAACGCGCGCGTTCAGGTGCGGATGATCGAGGACTTGCTCGACCTGAGCCGCATGATCTCGGGCAAAATGCGCTTCGAGCTGCATCCCCTCGGTTTCCGCGCTCTGGTCGCCGGCGCACTGGAGACCCTGGCGCCCACCGCCCGGGCGAAACAGGTGGAAATCATGCAGCATCTCGCGGACGCGCCTGGCTGGGTGAGCGGCGATCCCGACCGGCTGCAACAGGTGGTCTGGAACCTCCTGTCGAACGCCATCAAGTTCACTCCGGCCGGCGGCCGGATTACTGTCCGCCTCGAGACGGTGGAGGGCGCGCTGCGGCTGACCGTCGCCGACACCGGCGTCGGGATCGAGCCCGCCTTCCTGCCGTATGTGTTCGACCGCTTCCGCCAGGCCGATCAGTCCAACACGCGCCGGGCGGGCGGCCTGGGACTGGGGCTGTCCATTGTGCACCACTTGGTCGAACGGCACGGCGGCACGGTCCGCGCCGAAAGTGCCGGCACCGGTCAGGGAGCCACCTTTATTCTTGAGTTGCCGGGTTGCGCCGCCCCCACCGGCCCGGCCACGGACAGGACGCCGGCCCGAAGCGCCGCTCCCGGCGAACTGTGCGGCGTAGCCGTTGTCTATGTGGACGATCACGCCGACGGCCGCGCGCTCGCTTCGCGTATTTTGGGCGGGCAAGGCGCGCTGGTACGCACCTGTGCCTCCGCCCAGGAAGCCCGCCAGCTTCTCGCCGACCACCTCCCGGATGTTCTGGTGGCCGACATCGGCATGCCCGACGAAGACGGCCTCTCCCTGATCCGCTCCATCCGTGCCTTCCCGCGCGACCGCGGTGGGCTCATGCCGGCCGCCGCGGTCACCGCCCTGGCCCGGCCCGAGGACCGGCGCCACATCCTCGACGCCGGCTTCCACGAGCACCTGCCCAAGCCCATCGAGCCCACCCAACTGGTCGCCGTGGTCGCCTCGCTGGCGCGCCGGCGCGCCTGAAAAACTACTCGCAGCTCAGCGACGTCATGGGCGGCTGCCCGCAGGCGCGCCGGACCGGCACATACGCCGCCAGCGCCACCGCCACCGCCAACAGCGCCGGGACGGAAATGAATGTCCACGCATCGCGCGCGGCCACGCCGAACAGTTGCGAACGCAGCAGCGGCGCGCCCGCGGCCGCCGCCGCCAGCCCGCATGCCCCGCCCGCGCCCGCCAGCCGCAGCGCCTCCCCCACAAACCGCCGGTTGAGTTGTCCGGGACGCGCTCCCACCGCCACCCGGATGCCAATCTCACGCCGCCGTTGCGACATGTCGTAGGACAACATCCCGTAGCAGCGCCACCAGCGTGAACCCAGGCGCCCGCCGCAGGCTGCGCAGCGCCTGCCGCAGATCGCGCGCCCACTGCTCCAGCCCGGCGAATCCGCGCGCCTCGCGGTGCCGCTCGCGTGCCTGTTCCACTCCCCCCAGCGCCAGCGCCGCCTGCCGCCGCGCCTCCCGCGGGCTCAGCCCGCGCGCCTCGAAATCAGCCCGCAGCAGCGCCAAGTGCGCCTCCAACTCGCGCGTCATTTCCGCCTCGGCGCGCCGCCGCCGCACCAACTGCGCCAGCCGCGCCCCCCAGCGCCGCACGTTAGGCCTCCTCCGCCAGCAGCGTCTCGATCAACCCCGCCGCCTGGCGCCAGCGCCTCGTCTCCGCCGCCAGCCGCTGCTCCCCTGCCCGGGTAAGCGCATAGTAGCGGGCTTCGTGGTTGTTCGCCGTCCGCCTCCAGCTCGCCTGGATCGCTCCCTCCTGCTCCAAACGCACCAGCGCCGGATAGAGTGTCCCTTGGTTCAGCCGCAGTTGTTCGCCCGAGACCTGCTGCAAGCGCGCCGCGATCGCATAGGAATGCAGCGGTCCCATAGTTTGCAGCGTGCGTAGCACAATCAGGTCGAGCGTGCCCGGAAGCAGCGCCGGGCGTGGTCCCGAATTGGCGGGTTCACTCATTCTCGAGCGCATTCTCCGTCCACCATGCCCCGCAATCACTGGATTGTCAAGTGATCGCCGCCGCGGCCCCGCTTGACCCGCTCCCGTGGATTGCGGCATCCTGTGTCTCGCCGCACGGAGTATCGCACCATGACCATCGCTGAAGCCTGCCGCCAACAAACCTTGGGCAGCCGCATCCGTACCCTGATCGTGGGCGCCGGAGTCGCCGGCCTGAGCTTGGCCGCGCTGCTGCGCCGCGCCGGGGAGCGCCCGGCGCTGATCGAACGCGCGCCTTCCTTGGGCGAGGGCGGCTACAACCTGGGACTCTACCCGCTCGGCGCCCGCATCCTTTACGGACTCGGCCTGATGCCGCGGTATCTTGAGATCTCCACCCCCTTCCGCCGCTACCAGATGGGCAACGGCCACGGAGAGCTGGTGCACGATTTCGATTTGGGCGGCTCGCTCGCCCGCTACGGCCCCTTTCAGGGCATTCGGCGGCGCGAGCTCCTGGATCTGCTCCACTCGGACGCCGTCGCCTCCCCCGTCCAATTTCAAGCCACGCTGGTCTCGCTCAAGAACAACGGCCCGGAGGTGGAGGCGGTATTCTCCGACGGTTCCAGCGGCGCCTTTGATCTGGTCGTCGGCGCCGACGGGATGCATTCGGAAACTCGCAAACAACTCCTTGAGGCCAAAGAGTTCCACTACTGGGATAGTGGCTGGGGCTGCTGGGTGGCGTGGCTGGCGGCGGGACTGCTGCCCCCGGCCACGGCCATCGAGTACTGGGGCGCGGGTCGCCTGGTGGGAATCTATCCGGTGAAAGATGGCTTGGGGGCGGTGCTCGCAGGGCCCAAAGCGGCAATGCGGTCCGAGGGCCGCGAAGCCTTCGCCGCCCACGTCGGCGAGAAATTCGGCATGATGACCGGCCCTGTCGCGGCCGTAGTGGATGCGGTGCGGAACGCTCCCTCTCCTTTTTTCTGGGATCTGCACGACTGCCGATGTCAGCGCTGGTCGCAAGGCCGGGTTGTACTTTTGGGGGATGCCGCCACAGGGTTTCTGCCCACCGCCGGCGTGGGCGCCTCGATGGCGATGTTGGCCGCCGCCACCTTGGCGGATGAGTTGGCGCGCAGCGGTCCCGCCGAGGTCGAGTTGGCATTGCGGTTCTACGAGCAGCGCCATCGTCCCCGCGCCGAGGCTGCCCAGGACAACTCCCGCAAGCTGGCTCGCATGATGTTTGTGGAGTCGACCCCGCTCGCCTGGGGACGCGACCAACTCATCAAGTTCTATACGCTTGACCAAGCTCTCAAAGAGATCGTGGCGATCATGGAAAGCGGCGCTTGAACTGGAATTCCTCGCGGCGCGCTGCATCAATCCTTAGAGCTTTCTAATGTATCCGCCGCCTGTTCGGGTGTATGGTGTGAAGCAGCCATGGCGCTTGCCCCCGCAGGACGTGAATACGCCACATCCCGGCTGCCTGCGTTTCGATCGGGCGGGCGCATCGCCGCCCTTGTTGTCGCCGCTCTGAGCCTGATTGCCTTGTCCCTGTTGGGTACGGGGTACCATCTCGGCGGCGTGGGGACGCACACTTGGCTGTGCTTGCTGGCCGCCTCGGCCGCCATCCTGCTCCTCGCTCCCGGCAACGCGGGTGAACCCAGCCGCCTCCGCGGCTTAGGCTGGATCGCCGCCGCGCTGACGCTGCTGCTGGCGTTGGCCAATGGCCCGCAGCGCCACCTGCCCGGCCTGATGCCGGAGTCGCCGGCCTGGACAATCGCGTTCTCCGTTCTGGCGCTCTCGCTCCTGTTCAAATGGCGGCTGCCGCGCGTGGCGATCACCCTGGACATGACGGCCGGTTTCCTGGGCTATCTCGTCGTCCTGATGTTCGCTTTCAAGCTGCCGGTCAACACCAGGCAGTCGGCGCCCGTCCACTTCCTCGCGGGGCTCGCCATCTTTGCGCTGTGCGGCGCCTGGATGGCGGTGTATCCCGAAATCCGCCCGGTGGGGTATTTCGTCGAGCGCGGTTCGGCGGCGGTGGCATTGCGGCGGGTGCTGCCGATCACCTTGCTCTTTCCGCCGTTGCTGGTCGTGCTCAGCGTTATGCAACGCATATCCAACGGCAAGCTGAGCCAGGTCTCGAACTGGGCCCTGATCCTCAGCGCGGTTGGTTTTGGCGCGGCGCTGCTCTGGCTGATCGCCCACTCGCTCGACCGGATGGACCAAATTCGCAACGCCGCCGACTCCCAGTTGCGCGAGAGCGAGACCCAACTGCGCACGGTGATGGACTCCACCACCGAGGGCATGTACGCCGTGGATCTCGACGGCCGCTGCATCTGGTGCAATCCGGCCGCCCTGCGTCTATTGGGCTTGGCGGACGCCAGCCAGCTCCTGGGACAGCAGGTGCATGAGGCGATCCATCACACCCGGCCGGATGGAACCCCTTACCCCGCCTCCGAGTGCGCCATGCTGCTCGCCACGCGCGCCAACCAGAATTTCACCGCCGACGACGAGTTGCTGTGGCGTCCCGACGGTACCAGTTTTCCCGCGGATTGCCGTAGTTCTCCCCTGCGCCGCGACGGCCGCCTGGCGGGCGCGGTGGTCACCTTTGCCGACGTAACCCAGCGGCGTTCGCTTCAGGCGCAGTTCCATCAGGCACAAAAAATGGAGGCGGTGGGACGGCTCGCCGCCGGCATCGCCCACGACTTCAATAACCTGCTGACCGTCATCAACGGCTACACGGACATGCTCCTGCGCAAGCCGCTGGAGCCTTCGCTCAAGACGAAAATCGGCAACATTCGAACCGCGGGCGAGCGCGCCGCCGGGCTCACCCAGCAGCTCTTAGCCTTCAGCCGCCAGCAGGTCATGCAGCCGAAAGTATTGGATCTCAACGCCGTGCTGGCCGAAATGGACCCGCTGCTCCGCCGCTTGCTCGGCGAAGACTTGGTGCTGGTCACGGAGTTGGCGCCCAAGCTGGCCCCGGTGCGCGCTGATCCCGGCCAGATTGGCCAGGTGCTGATGAACCTTGCGGTCAACGCGCGCGACGCCATGCCCGAGGGGGGCCGCCTCACCATCGAAACCGGCAATGTCGAGTTGGACGAGTTTTACTCCTCCACCCATCCCGAAGTCGTCCCCGGACAGTACGTCATGCTGGCGGTGACCGACAGTGGTTGCGGCATGGACGCCGCTACTCTGTCGAAAGCCTTCGAGCCGTTTTTTACCACCAAGGGCAAGGGCAAAGGCACCGGCCTGGGGCTCGCCACCGTCTTCGGCATCGTGAAGCAGAGCGGCGGCAATGTCGCCATTTACAGCGAGGTCGGCCACGGCACCTCGGTCAAGGTCTATCTGCCCAGCCTCGCGGCGAGCGCTCATGTGGATGGCTACGCCCCCGCGAAGATGGAAGAGGCGGCCGGCCACGAGACCTTGCTGGTGGTCGAGGACGAGGACAACGTTCGCGAGCTGATGGAGGAGATCCTGCGCGACAGCGGCTACACCATCCTCGCCTGTTCCCAGCCCGAGCAAGCCATCGTGCTCTGCCGCCAGCATACCGGGCGCATCCATCTGCTGATCAGCGACGTGGTCATGCCCGGTATGGACGGGCGCAAACTCGCCGCCCAGCTCGTGAAGCAGCGCCCCGACATGTCCGTGTTGTTCATCTCCGGCTATCCGGACAAGGCCATTTCCCACAATGGCAATCTGGAAGCTGGCCTGTCGTTCATCCAAAAACCGTTTACCCCCGACGCGTTGATCCGCAAAGTGCGCAGCGTGCTGGACGCCAATCCCAACGCTGCCGCGCTGAGCCCAGCCGGAAAACATGACTGAGTCTCACTCCATCCAACTGAAAACCAACTTGGGTCATCTGCTGATTGTGGATGACGACGAGTTGGTCCGTGATTTTCTGCAAACTAGCTTGGAGGATGAGGGCTACTCCTGCGCCATCGCCGCCAACGGCATCGAGGCCATCCAAAGCCTGCGTCACAACGCCACCCCGGACGTAATTCTGCTCGACCTCAACATGCCCGGGGTGGATGGCCTGGAGTTTCTGCGCCTGGCCAGCGAACATATCGGCGCCGCCTTTGGGGTGATCGTGATGTCGGGCCTGAGCGGACCGCGCTTGAAGGAGCAGGTCATGCGCTACGGCGCCTTCACCATGATCGAGAAACCGATTGACATGGCTAAGCTGCTGCGCCTGATCCGCATCCAGGTGGACTACCGCAAGACCCGGGCGAATTTGCGGTAACCGGCGCGCTTACAAGCTGCCTTTGTAGAAGCCGCCATCCACCACCAGGTTCTGGCCGGTGATGTAGCTGGCGCGCTCGCTGGCCAGGAACACCACCGCGTCCGCGAACTCGCGCGGCTCGGCCAGGCGGCGCAGCGCGGTCTGCTCGGACCAGCGCCGCATCGCCGCCTCGGGGGTAATGCCCTGTCCCAACGCCTGCACCTTCGCGAGTTCGTCCAATCGCTCGGTGCGGGTGTAGCCCGGGCATACGTTATTGACGGTCACGCCGTAGGGTCCGTACTCGCTGGCCAGTGTCCGCGTCAGCCCTGGCACCGCGCCACGCGCGGTGTTCGACAACACCAGTCCCTCGATCGGCTGTTTCACCGACACCGAGCTGATCATCAGGAACCGCCCCCAGCCGGCGCGCTGCATCACCGGCAGGGCTTGCTTGGCGAAAATCACGTGCGAGAGCAAATTCAGCTCGATCGCCTGGCGCCAGTCGTCCAGCGTGGTGGTGGCGAAGGTCTTGGAAGGCGGGCCGCCGGCATTGGTCACGCAAATGTCCAACCGGCTGAACTCGCTCAGAACCGCGGCCACGAACCCTTCCACCGCCGCCGGATCGGTCACGTTGACCGCGCCCGCCTTGACGTGAATGGGAAAGCGCTCGCGTATCTCCCTCGCTGTGGCTTCGATACGGTCGGCGTGGCGCGAACACAGCGCTAAATGGGCGCCTTCGGCCGCCAGCCCCTCGGCCACCGCCCGCCCCAGTCCCGCGCTGGAAGCGGCGACCAGGGCCACGCGTCCGGCCAGCCCGGTGTTCACGGCTGCCGCGCCTCGTAGGCGGCAATGGCGGCCTCGTGCCGCAGCGTGATGGCGATGTCGTCGAGCCCCTCGAGAAGGCAGTGCTTGCGATACGGATCGATAGCGAAGGGCGCCCCGTCCACCGTCTGCCTCGCCAGGTCCACGGTCAAGCGTTCTGCGCCGAACGGTGGCTGTGCCAGCCGAATCGGCAGCAGGCCGTTCTTGCAGCAGTTGTTGTAAAAAATGTCGCCGAACGAAGGCGCGATCACACAGCGGATGCCGAAATCGAGCAACGCCCAGGCGGCGTGTTCGCGCGAGCTGCCGCAGCCGAAGTTCTCGCCGGCCACCAGGATGGAAGCTCCCTGGTACCCCGGCTGGTTGAACACGAACGCGGGGTCGCGGCGCCAATCGAAGAACAGGCCGCGCGACAACCCCTGCCGGCTCAGCGTCTTCAGGAACTGCTTGGGGATGATCTGATCGGTGTCCACATTGGCGCGATCCAGCGGGATCACACGGCCTTCCAAACGGGTAAAGGGCTGCATCAGGCTTGCCTCACGTCGGTGAAGTGGCCGGCCAGGGCGGCGGCGGCCGCCATTTCCGGGCTCACTAAATGGGTGCGGCCCAAATTGCCCTGGCGGCCTTCGAAGTTGCGGTTGCTGGTGGAGGCGCAGCGTTCGCCCGGCTGCAAGATGTCGGGATTCATCCCCAGGCACATGCTGCAGCCCGGCTCGCGCCACTCAAAGCCCGCTTGCCGGAACACCTCGTCCAACCCGCGTGCTTCGGCTTCGCGGCGCACGCTGCGCGAGCCCGGCACCACCATGGCCCGCACCCCCGGCGCCACCCGCCGGCCGCGGATGATGGCCGCGGCGCCCTCTAGGTCGCTCAGCCGGGCATTGGTGCAGGAACCGATGAAGACGCGATCCACGGCGATGTCCACGAACCGGGCGCCGGGGCGCAGGCCCATGTACTCGAGCGCCCGCTCCGCCGCCGCCCGGGCCGCCGCGTCCGTCATTTGGCGCGGGTCGGGGACCGCCCCGCTGACCGGCGCCACCATCCCCGGGCTGGTCCCCCAAGTCACCTGCGGTTCGATCGTGGCGGCATCAAAGTGCCGCTCGGCGTCGAACTGCGCGCTGGCATCGCTCGCCAGCGCCAGCCACTCGGCGTCGCGCTCGCCCGCCCGGGGGGCAAACCGCCTTTCGCGCAGGTACGCGAGCGTGACCGCATCGGGCGCGACCATGCCGGCGCGCGCGCCCGCCTCGATGGACATGTTGCACACCGTCATCCGCTCCTCCATCGAGAGCGCGCGGATGGCGCTGCCGGCATACTCGATCACGCTGCCGGTCGCGCCCGCGGTGCCGATCGTCCCGATGATGTGCAGGATGATGTCCTTGGCCGAAACGCCCGGGCGGCGCTCGCCTTCGACCGTCAGCCGCAGCGTCTGGGGCTTGCTCTGCCAGAGACACTGCGTGGCGAAAACGTGTTCCACCTCGCTGGTGCCGATACCGAACGCCAGCGCCCCAAAAGCTCCGTGCGTGGACGTATGGCTGTCGCCGCATACGATTGTCATGCCCGGCTGGGTGAGTCCCAGCTCGGGCGCGATCACGTGGACAATGCCCTGCTCCTCGCTGTCCAAGTCGAACAACCGCACCCCGAAGTCGCGGCAGTTCTCCCCCAGCGCGTGCAGCTGTTCCGCCGCTGCCTCGTCCAAAATCTTGAACGGCCGCGGATCGGTGGGCACGTCGTGATCCATGGTGGCCACCGTGCGGTCGGGGCGGCGCAGCCGCCGGCCCGCCGCGCGCAGCCCGGCAAAGGCCTGGGGCGAGGTCACTTCATGGATGAGGTGCAGGTCCACGTACAGCAGCGCCGGCTCGCCCGGCTGCTGGCTGACCACGTGCCGCTCCCAGACTTTATCGAATAGGGTTTGTGCCATCGCGCTATGCAGTTCCTCAGTGGGCCGCCAGCGGCCGCAAGAGCTCGTCGAGGTAATCCGGCCGGGAGTTGTCGCGTTCCAGCCGCGGACTCTGGGGGCCGCCATGATAATCCACCAGGCAGGTGTGGTAGTAGTCGTCGTTTTCGACCAGCAGCTCGATGGGCCTGGTCGAGCTGGCGCTCTCCATCACCGCATCATCCAGCAGCGCCGGCGTGAACAGCCGCCCGTTGACCCCCAGAATGCGCATGCCCGGAACCACGCCCGCCTTGAAGGCGGGTCCGTTCATGATCGAGTCCGCCACCCGCCCATCCGCTCCCATCTGCAACCCGAGGGAGTAGCGCAGATCGCCCGCGCCCCGCGCCGCCGCGCCGTCCCTCACCCACATCCAGCCGCTCGCCTCCACTCCTCCCAGCGGCGGCTGGGCGTCGGTCGAGTCCAGCCGCTGGTGGAAAAAGCCCGCCCAGTCGTACGGAACCACTTGGTTCAGCGCCGCCACCAGATCGTCAAACGAATACGGCTTTAGCTCGGGGCCGTGGCTGGCGCCGCCATAGAAAAGGTGGAAGAAGTCCTCCATGGACTTGGCCCCGTGGCTTTGGTCGTGGATGGTGGTCGCCACCCAAAGCCAGAGCAGGTCGCCCTCCTGGTAGTAGTCGGTGTCGCGGCGCCAGTTCATCCAGGCGGCGTCGCCGTTTTCGAACATCCCCGGCAGCGCCACCGCGGTATCGAGCAGCGGCCGCCAGGTGCGGCCCGGACGGCCCGGGCCCAACTCCGCGGCAATGTCGGCCAGGTAGCCGCGATAGTCGGCGTCAGTCCACAGGCCGGCGCGCGCCGCCTCGAAGTTACCCAGGAAATCGGTGAGTCCCTCGTACACCCAGAGCAGGTCGTCCTGCATCGGCGCCTGATACGGAGCCGAAGCCAGGTCGGCGGGGCGCCGGTACTTGCCGTTCCAGGAGTGGATGAACTCATGCGGCAGCAGCTCGCCCACCTCTTCCGACGCGTGCGCGCCCAGCAGCGCCCGCTCCGGCAGCCGGCTGTCGTCGCACTCGTGATGCTCCAGGCCGAAGTGGGCCACGTGGTCGCTCAGCGTCAGCAGGAAGTGGTAATCGCGGTAATGCCGCGCGCCGAACAGCTTGCCGGTCTCGGCCACCAGGTTGGTCATGCCCTGCTGTACTTGCGGCGGCAGCGCCAGCGCTTCGGGACTGTCGGCCACAATGTCGAGTTCGTGATGAATGGGCTCGCCCGGCGGGGTAATGTCCCAGGAATGGTAGTACTCGCCGGCGATCACCGGTGAGTCCACGACGGTGGTCAGCGGTGCCGGCTGAAACGCCAGCGTCGATCCGTTGGCGCGCCGCAGAGGCAGGGCGGTGCCGTACTTCCACTCCGGCGGCAGAATCAGGTTGGCCTGCACCGGAATTTGCTCGGCGGGAATGCCGGCCGGATAGAGCAGGTTCTGGTTCCAGTTCACGTCCACCAGCTTGTCGGTCGCCGATCCGCCCGAGGTGTACTCGCCCGCCGAGCCCTCCAGGTAGTCGAAGTCCACCTCAATCCGCGTGGCCCCGGCGGGCACGTCCACGTGAAAGGTGAACACGTCGCTCAGGTCGCGCTTCCAGGGCAACGGATGTCCTTGAGAGCTGATGCGCAGACCCGTGACGTTGCCGATGGGCCCGTCGGGCTCGTGTTCGCCGGGGATCCACTTGGGGTAGAGCAGCGTCAGCGGGCCGGCTTGCACCGGCAGCGTCATGTGCGTATGCAGGATCTTGAGCGGCGCCTGCGAGGCGTCCACGGTGAGGGTGATCGGGCCGGTCGCCTGGGCCGCCGCCGGAGCCGCGGCCAGGCCGCCGCACAGCAACAGCATTCCAGCCAACCAGGGCGCGTATGTTCGCATAGGGACGCCTTCGCGATGCAGCTTTGATTTTCGCACGGTCTGTGGCAACGTTAATCCAGAGATGCACCCGACGCCCGCCGGCCTTTGGACCCGGATCCACCCTTGGGTGGCGCGCCTGCTGCCCACCGTCATTACCGCCTTGGTGGTGGTGGCGGTCATGGGCTTGGTCATGTGGTTCATCAACCGCTGGCTGCGCCATCTGGCCTATGACCGCAACGGCTTGAAGCCCACGCCCGCCTCGCACGAGAGCGCGCACCAGCTCACCTGCCTGATCCGCCGCACCCTGCAGTCGGTGGCCGCGGTGGTGGTGGTGCTGATTGTGCTGCGCGGCAGCGGCGTCGGCGCCAGCCGCCTCACCTGGGGCCAGGTCAGCACTTGGGCGCTCGGCCCGGGCATGCGCATCCTGTTCATCTTCGTCGGCGCCTTCATCCTGGTCCGCATTACCGATTTCTTCGTCGCCCATCTCCAACATGTAATGAGCGCCACCGAAACCGAGGCGCTCGACTGGATCGAGCGGCGCAAGCGCATCGAAACCCTGGGGCGCCTGATGCGCGCCCTCGCCATCGTGATCATCCTGGGCATGGCGGCGCTGATGGCGCTGCGCGAAGTCCACGTGGATATCACCCCCATCCTCACCGGCGCCGGCGTCGCCGGCGTCGCCATCGGCTTCGGCGCCCAGTCGGTGGTGAAAGACATCATCTCCGGCGCCTTCCTGATCCTCGAAAATCAGATCCGCGTCGGTGACGTGGTCACCATCAACGGCAAGACCGGCTTGGTCGAGACCATCCGGCTGCGCATCCTGGTGTTGCGCGCCCTCGACGGCACCGTCTACATCTTCCAGAACGGCGCGGTCGCGGAGATCTCCAACCTCACCAAGGACTACTCCTATGCCCTGCTTACCGTCAGTGTCGCCTACAAGGAAGATGTGACCCGCGTCACCACTGTGCTCGAGGACATCGGCAAAGGCATGCAGGCCGATCCTGAGTTCCGCTCCAAAATTCTCGCGCCGCTTGAAATCCTGGGCGTGGACTCGCTCGCCGCCGCCGCGGTGGGGATCAAGGTGCGCATCAAGACCATGCCCATGGAGCAGTGGGCGGTGGACCGCGAACTGCGCCGCCGCATCAAGACCCGCTTCGATCAAGAGCAGATCGCGCTGGTGTAGGCGCTACATGCTTTTCATGCAGAGCACGAAGAGCGCGTCGAAGCCGGCCTCGGGATGTTGCTGCAGCGCACGCTGCACCGCCTTGGTAGCCAGCGGCGGGGCGTAGCCTAGGTTGATCAGGGCGCTGACCACGTCCTCGGCGGCGGGGGTGCGCGGCGCCGTGGCCGTAGCCTCCGGCGGCGCCGCGGCAAGGGCCGCGAGCTTGTCGCGCAACTCCACCACCAGCCGCTCGGCGGTCTTTTTCCCCACTCCGGGAATCGCGGTCAGGCGCGCGTGATCGGCCTGCCGCAGCGCGGTGACCAACGCCTCGGGCGATAAGCCGGAGAGGATCGCCAGCGCCAGCTTGGGCCCCACTCCGTTCACCGTAATCAGCTTTTCGAAGAGCTGCTTTTCGCCCTCCGCGGCGAATCCGAAGAGCTGGATCGCGTCCTCGCGCACCTGCGTGTGCACCAGCAGCGACACCGCCGCCCCCACCGCGGGCAGCTGGCTGTAGGTGCCAACCGGCACCTGGAGCTCGTAGCCCACGCCATGCACGTCGAGCACGATGCGGCTGGGATGCCGCTGCCGCAGCACGCCGCTGAGATAGGCGATCACGCCGAGGCCTCCAGCGGCCAGGCGGCGTCGCGCGGCAAGAGTCCCTCCGCGGCCGCCAACTCCCAGAAGCGCCGCAACCCGGCAATATGCGCCGGCTCCAGCTCGTGCACCACGTTGTCGGCCAGGTAGCGCCGCACCTCGCCGTCGGGCAGCCGCAGCCGCGGCGCCCACGCGGTGACCAACTCTTCACGGTGTTCCAAGCCTTCGCGCAGCGCCCGCCGCAGGCGCTCTTCCAACCAACCCCGGCTGCGCTCCCAGGCTTCGCGCCGTACCCCCCAGAGCGCGAACACGAACGGCAGACCGGTCCAGGCGCGCCACTCCCGGGCCAAATCCATCACGCGGAAGCCCTCCGCCTCGGCCTCGCCGCTGATGCGCAGCCGCAGTGCCGGATCGCCGATCACCAGCGCCGCATCGGCCAGTTCCAGCCCGCGCCGCCAATCGGCGTCGCCCTCGACCGGCACGCCATCCGCGCGCCAGCGCCGCCGCAGCAGGATCTGCGCCAGCGCCGCCGAGGTGCGCGAGGCCCGGTCCAGCGCAACCCGGCGAATCTCCGCAGGCTCGCCCCGGCTGATCAGCAGAATGCTCCGCACTTCGGCCTCGGGCGCGGTCCCGCTGGCTACCCCCATGCCATCCAGCGCCACCAGGTCCGGGATGCGCGCCAGCTCGATCGCCGGGATCACCCCCAACTCGGCGCTTCCCTCGCGCAGCGCGTCCGCGCAGGCGCTGGGCAGGGTGTGGAACATGGCAAATCGCGCATCCCCCTCCAATCCCCACATCAGGGGCGCGGCATTCAGAAATTCAATCGCGGCGATGCGCAGCATGGCGGGGCCGCTCCAGTATAAGGGAAACGGAATCTGCCCTTGCTCCGTCCTTTACAATGATCGAGGAGAACTGAATCCGCATGTTCCAGCGCATCGTCCTGCTCGCCAGCCTGCTCGCCGGTTTCGCCGCCCTGGCCACGGCGCAAGTGAACCCGCCCGTCGCCTCCAACGTACCTCCCGCCACCGCCGCCAGCACCAGCTACTACGGTGGCAAGTCCGAGATTTTCGGCGGCGCCAGCATGCAGTTCGCCAAGGCCACCCTGGCCAACGGCGTTTCGGTCACCACCACCAATGTGGTGGGCGGGCAGGCCGGCTACCGGTACCACATCAATGACTGGAACGCGGTGGAGATCCACTTCGCCGTTGCCAACCCCACCCAGCTCTACGGTCCCTCCACCACGGTGAAATCCCGGGCCGAGGAGATCTCCGGCGAGTATGTGGTGACCATCCCCACCGACGCCCCGATCCGCCCCTATTTTCTCGGCGGTTACGGCAAGATTCACTATACGCCCACCGGCAATAACAACACCCCCGGGGCCGCCTCCCAGTCCCGTTCGGCGCTGATCTACGGCGGCGGCCTCGACCTGCGCTTCACCCAGCACCTCAGCGTGCGCCTGGAATATCGCGGCCTGATCTATCGCGTGCCCGACTTCCAACTGATCGGCATCGCCAAGTGGAACCACATGCCCGAGCCGGTCGCCGGGCTGGTCTGGCATTTCTAGACCCGCCGCCTCGTCGCCAGCCACGCCGGGGCGCCGCCGGGTCCATGGAAGCGCGTGAGAACCCGCGCCGGCGCGATTGCCGCGACCCTCCAACCCGCGCCGGGGTGAAACGCCGCGCCTATCTCCGCGTCCCGCACCGGATGCGGACCGGTCTCCGGTCCGGCGCGGGGCCCGCACCCATCAAAAGTCCAGCACGGTCGAAAATGTCCGGCCCAACCGGGCCAAATGCAGCGCGTCCGCGGCGAGGAACTCGGCTTCGATACCCCGGCTCCGGGCCTTCTCGCGGGCCAGCGCCAGCGCCGTCTCCGCCACGTCGACGCCGACTACCCGCAGTGCGAGGCGGCGAGCAGCGCGTGTTCGCCGCTGCCGCAGCCCGCGTCCAGCACGCTGCCGGCAAAGCCTCCCGCGCTCGCCAAGCGAGCAAAGGCGGGCTGAGGTTCTCCGATGTCCCACGGCGCGGGCCCGCCCTGGTACGAGGCATCCCAGGGCCGCCCGCACTGCCGTTCGTGACTGGTGGGCTGCCGGTCCATGCAACCCGGCGGATTAATGCGCGATGTGCCCGCCGGCCGAGCCGCCGCTCGATACCGCGTGAGACCCGCCGCCCGGGCTGCCCCCGCCGCGCATCCCCGAGGAGGCCGGCCCCGCGCTCACGTGCGCGGCTCCGCTGAAGTTGCCGCCCATCGATGCCGCGGGCGCCGCCAGGGTTGGACTCATCGCTCCCACGCCTCGCATGAAGGAACTGGACGCCACCCCGCCGCGCACCGGACCAAAGCTGGTGTGCGAGGCCCGGAGTCCGGCGCCGCCCGCCGGGCGGAAGCTCGCGCTCCGTATCCGGGACGGCGGTGGCCCTAGGCGGCGGGCCGCGATTCCGGCCTGTAATCCGCGGTTCGGGCTCACGGGATGATCCAGCCTGGGCTGCCGCGTCCGCGGAATACCGATGCGCGGATGGCGCAACGGACCGCTGCCCGGACTCGTCACCGGTACCAGTCGCGCGCCGCCGTTGCCAGGGAACTGAAAGGCGTCGAACCAGGGCACGATCCACAGCCCCCCGCATCCGCCGATCGGAAAATCTGTCATGAACCCGCTCGCGTAAAACGGGTTGGTGAAATAACTGTCGAAGCCGAACGCCGATGTGGGTCCCAGGAACCCGCAATCGAACGCCCCGTTGTATGCCCACGCGTAGGGGTTCGACACTCCGTAATAGCCCGCCGCGGCCGCCGGTCCGAGCGGACTGCCCGGTAAAAACCAGCCGTCGGCGCTGGTCCAGCACCAGCCCGCGTAGCTTCCGCTGGACACTGTCCAGGGGCAGGTCGCGCTGTTCATGGAGACCAGTTGTGCTCCGCTATACCCCGGAGCCCCCAACCCATTCGAGCTCACGTCGTACCAGTTCACGTAGGTGCTGAGCGCGCCGGGCTGCACCCCGTTGTTCAACGCCGCCTGGTAGTTCTGGTCGCGCTGCCGGCTCCACGTCGTCCAACTGTCGGGCGCGGCGGTGTCCGGCGTCGCGGCCAGGGAGGCGCCCGCTCCTAACGCCAGCATCTCGCCCTTCTTGACCTCCACGCGCCGGTCGCGGTCGGTAACCGCGAGCTTGCCGTCGAACACCTCAAGACTCTGCCCCTCGTTAGCCCGGAAGCTGACATCCCCGTCGGGGGTGATCGCCTCGCCGCCGGCCAGCCGCAAGCTGAAGTCCTTGTCGTCATCCTTGCGCAGCGTGGCGAAAACCGTGCCCGCATTCAGATTGGCCGCGGTGGTGTATTGCCCTTTGCCGTCCTGATCCAGGCGTGCCAGTGTCACATCCGACTGCGGAATCAGCCGCAGCGTCGAACCGTTCTCCAACTGGATTTCCGTCCGCCCGGTGGCGAGCGTGCGCACCTCCTCGCCCTGCACCAGCGGGGCGCCCTCAAGCGCCGGGCGCCAACCGTGTCCGTCCGGCAGGCTGACTTCCACGGGCCCGCTCATCAAGCTCAGCCGCACAATACGGACTTCGTTGCGCTGACCTGCGCTGTCCGGCGTGGTTTGTGCCGCCGCGCCCAGGGCCAAAGCGAGCGATAAGCCACTGGCGATACCGAAGGATACAAGCCACCCGGAGTTAGGCTGTCGGGTCATAACGGCCTCCGCTATCCTCAGTGTGCGCCCGCCCCCGCGCTTGTCAAGCGGTTGCACCCGCCGGACTCCAACGTGCGGCCTCAGGACTTTCGCCAGGACCTGCGCCATACGCTGCTAGAATAGACCATGCCTCGATGGATGCTGCTGGCCGCGCTCTTGGCGGCCTGTCTCGCCGCTGGGTGGGGTCTCCGACCGTCCTCCGCCAGCGCGCAACAGAGCGCCGCCGCCGCCGTCCCCGAGGTCTACCTCTTCAAGAACCCCAAGCCGGCGCCCACCCTCACCGCCACCTCCCTCGACGGCAAACCGTTGAACCTCGCGGCCTACCGCGGCGAGGTCGTGCTGCTGAATTTTTGGGCAACCTGGTGCGGACCCTGCCGCGAGGAGATTCCGGAATTCGAGAAGCTGCAAACCGCGTATGCCGGCAAACTGCAAGTCATCGGCATGTCGGTGGATGCGCTCCCGCCGTCGTCGGTAGCCAAGGCCGCGGCTAAAATGGGAATTAACTACCCCGTCGCCATGGCCTCCGCCGCGGTTCAGACCCGCTTCGGCGGCATGCCCACGATCCCGGTCACCTTTGTGATCGGCCCAAAGGGCGAAATCGAGCAGACCAACCACGGCGCCAATCCCTATTTGGTGTTCGACACTGAGGTCCGCAGCCTGTTGGGGCTTCCGGTCTCGGTCAAGGTGGCGCGCATAGACCAGCTTTCGCCCGATGGCAAAGTCGGCACCATTGACATTCCCGGCATCGCTGCCGAGCTCAAACAGTTGAGCCCGGCCAAGCGCCAAAAGGCCTTGGCCGCTCTCAACGAACAGGCCTGTACCTGCGGCTGTGAGTGGTCGCTGGCCACCTGCCGGGTTAAAGACCCCAGTTGCGGGTTCAGCCTGCCGCAATCCAAACAACTGATCGCCGCCCTCAAAGCCACCAAGTGATTTAGCTGCCCGCGCTTGGTTGGGGCGGTTGGCTCTCTTCTTCCTCGAACACCAGCTCGTCCAGCCCCTCGTACATATTGAAGCTGTAGTCGATCGAGTTGTTCTCGCTGGGAAGTCCCGAGGCTTTGTCCTGCTTGCGGGCGGAACGGCGTTCCACTTTCTCGCGCTGCTTCTCCTGCCGCGCTTTTTCCTTCTGCCGCTTTTGAAATGTCGGACCAGAACGACCCGCCATAAAAACCTCCCCGGAGTATGGAAGATGAACGCTGTGGCGCTGCTTTGCTTATTGTAGCAGTATGTCCGCGGCGAAGTCAGCGGCGGCGCCGCGCTGCGCGCGCCAAGAGTGGCAGGCCGCATGCAAGGAAGGGGGGCAGAGGTTCTCTGCTTTGTTGCGCCTGATTCGTAAACACCCGGTCGCCGGCCTTCTGCTGGCGCTCAGCCTGGAAGCTTGGCTGGCCATTCCCGGCGAAGCCATGATCGCCGTCGCCGCCTCCACCATCGTAACGCGGGCGTGCAGCTTGCTGCGCTTGGCCGCGGGCGGCGTGACCGGCATGTTGGTCAATGATCTCGTGCTGTTCGGTCTCAGCCGCGTGGGACGCGGCGTGATGGCGCAATGGATTCACGCCCACGCCCTGCATTTTCACCTCTCGGCACAACTGGTGGTGGGAGCGAAATTTCTGCCTCCACTACGCAGTGCTGCCTACTTGGTCTACGGCCTTCAAGGGGCACCCTTCGGGCGTTTCCTCGAGGTCTCGCTTCTCTCCAGCGTTCTCTGGGTCGCGGGCTACGCCATCCTCGGTCGCTGCTTCCATGGCAGCATTGGACGGTTCATGCGCGGTGCCGAACACCACCGCGGCTGGATGAGCCTCGTCGAGCTGGGGCTGACCGTCGGCCTGATCGCGGCAGTTTGGCTATAATACAGAAAACAGGCGGCTTGGACGATTTTGTCCAGGTCCGATGTAACATACAGGTGATGCAAAGCGTAGTAGTTTTCGGACTAGCCAACCAGGCTAGATTTTTAGGGAGGATTCGAGATGAAGAGTTCCCGCATTCTGATGGGCTCCGCCATTCTGGCGATGGGCTCGATGCTGGCGTGGGGGGCGGTTCCGGCGGTTCAACCCTCGACAGCGGTTGCAGTACAGGGCCGGCAGCAGCGCACCCCGGCCGAGCAGGCCAAGGCGTCCACCGATCGGCTGGACAAGGCCGTGACGCTGACCGACGACCAGAAGCCCAAGGTCGAGGCCATCTACGAGAAGGCCTACACGGATGCCGCCGCGGCCCGCGCCGCCGGTGGTGACGATGCCATGGCCAATAGCCGCCAGATCATGACCAAGGCCCAGGCCGACATCAAGGCGCTTCTGACTCCTGATCAACAGGCCAAGATGCCCGCCGGTCGCGGCCGTCGCGGCGGTGGTGGCGGCGGCGGCAACTAAGCCCTCGCAGTCTCCGCAGCAGTCCCAGCGCGGGTCGGTTCGCCGGCCCGCGCTGTTTTTGTTTGCGGTGGTGCCGGCCCGGCACCCTATAATCTCGCCATGCGGATCACCTTTCATGGCGCCGCCGGCGACGTTACCGGCTCCTGTCACCATCTCGAAGCCGCGGGCAAGCGCTTTCTCGTGGATTGCGGCATGTACCAGGGCAGCCGCCGCCTGGTGGAGGAAAACGCCGACGCCTTCGGCTTCGACCCCGCCGGCATCGATTTCCTGCTGCTCACCCACGCCCACCTCGACCACTGCGGCCGCATCCCGCTGCTGGTCAAACGCGGCTTCCACGGCCGCATCTTCACCACCGCCGCCACCCTTGACCTGGCCAAGCTGGTGCTGCTCGATGCAGCCGCGCTGCAGCAGGAGGACAACCACCACCACGCCCATGGCGGACACCCCAACCACCTCCCCGCCAACGGCAATGGCCGTCACCCCGACGCCGCGCCAGCTCTGCCGCCGCTCTACGACGCCGGCGACGTCCAGCAGGCCCTGAGTTTGTTCGAGGGCAGCATGGTCTACGGCGTGGCCCGCGACCTGGCCCCCGGCATCCGCGCCACCTTCCGCAACGCCGGCCACATCCTCGGTTCCGCCTCCATCCTGCTCGAAATCGAGGAAGCGGGCAGGCGTTCGCGCCTGGTCTTCTCCGGCGACCTGGGCAACCGCGACAAGCCGATCCTGGATCCCCCCGCGCCGGCTCCGCCCGCCGACATCGTGGTGATGGAGTCCACCTACGGCGACCGCAACCACCGTTCGCAAGCCGATTCGGTGCGCGAGTTCCAGCAGGCCATCACCGCCGCCCTCGGCCGCGGGGGCAATGTCGTGATTCCCACCTTTGCCCTGGAGCGCGCCCAGGATCTGCTCTATTACCTCCGCGAGATGGTGGAGCAACAACTCCTGCCCCCCTCGACGCCGGTGTTCCTGGACTCCCCCATGGCGATCTCCGCCACCGACATCTTCCGCCATCATCCCGAGTGCGTGAATGCGGAAACGGCGGGCTGGCTCGCCTCCGGCCGCGACCCCTTCGCCGTACCCGGCCTGCACATGACCCGCGATACCCAGGCCTCGATCGCCATCAATAGCGCCCGCGGCGCCATCATCATGGCGGGCTCCGGCATGGCCTCGGGCGGCCGCATCCTTCACCATCTCCAACACAACCTGGGCGACCCCGGCAACTCGGTGATTTTTGTCGGCTACGCCGCCGCCGGCACGGTGGCGCGCCAGATCATTGACGGCGCTCATACCGTCCATTTGTATGGCGATGTCGTCCCGGTGCGCGCCCAGGTGACCACGATCGGCGGCTTTTCCGCCCACGCCGATCACGACGACCTGATCCGCTGGGTGCGGTCCGCCGGCACCGACGCCCAGATTTACCTCGTGCACGGCGAAGCCGCCGCGGCCGCCAAACTGGGCCAGGACATGAACGCGCGCGGCCTGCACGCCCACACCACCGCCCCGGGGCAGGTGGTCGAGATCGGCGCCAGCCGGAGCGCGGCGTCCCCGGGAGCCTAGACGGGCTGCTAGCTCGCCACCGCGCCCTGCGACTCCACCTCGGCCGCCAGCAGCGGACCCGGACGCTTGCTCTGCTCGCGCACGATCAGCACCACCGCGCCGAGCAGCATGGCGATCGCGCCCAGCGTGCGCGCCGTCACCGTCTCGCCCGCCAGCCCCCAGCCCAACCCCACCGCCACTAAGGGATTGATGTAGGCATAGGTGGATACACGGGCCGCCGAGGCCACCTTGAGCAGCCACAAATAGCACGAAAAACCGATCATCGAGCTGACGCCCACCAGGTAGGCCACCGCCAGCCAGGAGTGGGTCGAGACCTGACTCCAGTGGAACCCGCGCGTCTCCCCCATCGCTCCGGCCACGATCAGCAACAGTACCCCTCCCAGCAACATCTCCATTCCGCCCGCCAGTGCCGCCGACGCCGGCAACTTCGCCCGGGTGCAGTAAATGGAGCCCAGCGCCCAGCTCAGGCTGGCCAGCGAGATGGCCGCCGCTCCAGCCAAGTCCACCCGGCCGGAACCGAGCAGTTGCGTCGGCCCCACCAACAGCAGAATGCCCGCCGTCCCCAGGCCCAGCCCCGTCCCCGCGCGCCAACCCAGCCGGATGCCGTGCGGTGACAGGCCCTCGATGAGCACGATCCATAGCGGGATGGTGGCAAATAGGACCGCTCCCAAACCGGAACTCACCCGCTCCTGCCCCCAATAGAGGAAGCCGTGTCCCCCCAAGAAGAGCAATGCGGCCGCTCCCAGCAGCGGCTTCCAGTGCCGGAGCTGCAGGCGGTGACCCATCGCCAGCGCAGCGCCCCCCATCAGGCATCCGGCCAGCAAGAGCCGCGTGCCCGCCAGCACAAGCGGAGGCAGTGTCTCCAGCCCCACCTTCATGGCCAGGTAGGCCGAACCCCAAGCGAGATAGATGCCGAGACTGGCGGCGAGAATACCGCCGCGGCGAGCGCGCGAAGTCACTCAATGATTGTATGCGCCGGGCCTCCGGGGCCATGGGGAACGAACGCTCGCGCGGCTTCGGCGAATAGAACTTCGCAACAGAAATACCGTCAATCCGTGTCCTGGAGCGCACCCCCAAACTGAGACACGGAAATATGCCACCGGCGTCACGCCGCGAGCGCCGCCAGCCGCGCCCGGCCGCGGAACAACCGGCACTTCAGCGTGGCCGGCTTGATCCCCAGCCGCTCCGCTGCCTGACGCAGCGGCAGCTCCTCGATCTCGCACAATTGGATGGCATACCGCAGCGGGGGCGAAAGCCGCTTCAGCAGGCGGCTGAGGCGCTCTTTGCGCTCATTTTGGGCACAACGCGCCTCCGGGTCGGGACGGCCGTCGGCGAACTCCCGCCCGGCCTCGGTACACTCCTCCAGCGAGGTGGCGGGGCGGCTCGCCGCGCGCCGGCGCTGTCCCCGGGCGGCGTTAATGACGATTCTGGTCAGCCAGGTGGAGAGCTCCGACCGGCCCTGGAACTGGTGCCGGTTGCGGTACGCAAGCAGCAAGCCTTCCTGGAGCGCATCCTGCGCGTCGTCCGGATTGCCCAAATGGCGCAACGCCACCCGGTAGAGTTGGGCGTGGTGCCGGGCGATAACCTGGACGAAGACCGCCTCACTCTCCCCGGCAGCAGGAATTTCCTGCCCGGTGACGGGAGCGGCGACGGCAATTCTTACCTGATTCGAGTCCATTGGGGCTGCCTCTCAGTGAGTCGCAGCCCCAACGGAGCAATTGAGTGACCAAGCCAGAGCGGCACCGGAGTCACCGCTCCTTCTTTTAGGGGGGGGGATGGCCTAGCGGGGTGAGGCCCCGGTGGTCGGCGTGCCCGCCGCCGCCGGGCGGATCAGCACCGGCACCCGCGGGAAGGCGAAGCGCCCGGCCGCATCATCCACCGCGTTCACCTGGCACAAATAGTAGCCCGGCTTCAACCTCGACAACGGAATGTCGATCTGGATCACCGCCGCGTGTCGGCTCGGATCAGTGACTTGTTCGGTAGTCAGCAGCTGACTCTCAAAGGCCTTCACCTTACCCCGGAAAAAGGCCACGTTGGTCAGCAGCTTGATCCCGCTCCCGGGGCCTCCGGTGAGCTTGGGATCGTAGACCTCGTAGTACAGGTACATGTGTTGGTTGGCGCTGAACACATGGTTGACGTTGAGCACCAGCGCGTTGCCGGTGGCGGTGAGCGGGTCTTGGGAGTCGGGCCGGGCCGGGGTCAACTGACTGCCCACCAGCACCGGGCTCATGGCCAGCGCGTGCGGCGCCTTGGCCTCCTCGGCGTCAACGTCCGGGATGGTGAGCACAGCCTCGAACGCCCCCATCTGCCCGGTCTGGTTCTCCCGCGCCGCGAAGCGGATCTGATACTTCTGTCCGGGGGCGAGCACAAACCCGGAGGAGTACTGCAAATTCCGGTTCTGCAACTCCTGGCCGGGACCGGCGATGGCCGGAGTCAAGCGGATGGTCTGGCCCACGTGATCGAGCTTCCGGCCGGTCTGGTCAATCACCTCGCCGGCGATATCCACCTCGGGCGTTGCCTTGGGGTTGATGCCGTGCAGCGGAATCTCGGATCCGGGGATCGTCACCGAAACCGGCACGTAGTAGCGGTTCTTGTCCAGCCGCAGGTAACCGTCGGCCAGATACAGATCCAGTGAATGATCGCTGACATCGGCGTTCAACTCGTCCTGCAGCTGCTGCTGCCGGTCGGCGGTGGTGAGGTGGTTGATGTCGCGGCCGGCATAGTAGCCTGGGCGCGGGTTGATCGCGGTCAGGCCGGCCCGGTTGAACTTGATCTGGATCTTGCGGTACTTGCCGTCTTTGGCATGGTTGCTGCTGGAGTAGCCGACCAGGTAGTAGGAACTGGTGTCGGCTTGCACTTTGGCGTACACCGGAGCGAAGTCGTTGGAGTCCAGGAAGGCCTTGCCGCCGGTATCGTTGGCCAGCGTCGAGATGGTCTCCTGCTGGGCGAACTGGGTATCGAGAGTCGAGGACTGGGCCCCGCCATTGAAGGCCGAGGCCCCGCGGATGGAACCCGAGGTGGCATTGCCGCCGGGAGGATTGGCCTGCAGCCCGCGCGCATCCACGCTGTAAATCGAGGCGTTGGCCTTAACGCAGGAATTGACCGCCGAGCGCAGCGTGATCTCGTTGTCCACCCCCGAGCGCTGCACGCCGCTGGAGAAGTACATCAGCGACTTCTTCTGGGTGATCGGCGCCAGCATGTCGCACATCGACTGCAACGATTCCAGGCTGCGGTCCGCGTTGGCGATGTTGAACTCGCTGTCGTCGGCCGCAAAGGTCGAGCCATCGTCCGCCGTGCCGTCGGTGGAACCCGTAGTGCCGTCCTCGAACCCGCTGCTGGTGGCCGGGTTGAGGTTGCGCAGGGTGCGCATCAGCACGTCCTTGTCGGCGGTGAAATCCTGGTTGACCTGGAGCGTGTTGCCCAGCGTCGCCACCGCGGCCAGGTCGGCCGGCTGCATCTTCTTCTGGACAAAGTTCTCGGCCTGCTCCATGACGTTCTGCACGTCCTCGGGCTCCATGGTGGTCAGGTCGAAGTAGAGCACGATCAGGCGCCGGTCGCGGTACTCGTCCGCCTTGGGCGCGGCCGGGGCCGCGGGGGTCGCGGGCTTGGCCGCCGGCTTGGGCTTCGCGCCCGCCACCACCGTTCCCTCGGGCTCACTCTCCACCGGCGCCGGCGTGTTGCCCGGCTGCGCGTCCACGTTCTCAAAGTCGAAGCTGACGATGTGCTGCGGCTTGCCATCCTCGAGGATGGTCACATCGCCCGGCTTCAGGTCCCTCACTACATTGCCCTTGGCATCGCGCGCGTTCAGGTTCACCAACACCACTTCGGTGGCGGCTTTGAAGGTGAAGGCGGGCTGCGCGGCCTTGGGTGCCTGCTTGGCCGCCTGTTGCGCCGCCGCCGGCGGCGGGACCAACCAAGCCAGGCAGAGTACGGTACAGATCAGAGCAAGGGTTTGACGGTGCATAGCTGCCTTGGAAACGTGAATCGGATTGTGGCCGTTAGAAGCGGAAACGCGAGGTAAAGCTGATGCTGCGCATATTGCCGAAGCCAGTTACTTGGCCGAAGGTGAGCGAGTTCAGGTTGGTATCCACGCGGCTCCAGTTGGCGTGGTTGAGCGCGTTGTTGCCGTCGAAGCGGATATCCAGCGAGCGGAACTCGCCCATCCGGAAGGTCTTGCTCAGACTCAGGTTGAGCACCGCCTGTCCGGGGCCAATGATGATGTCCCGGCCGGCGTCGCCGTAGGCGCCCGCCGCCGGCGCGGCGAAGGCGGCGGTATTGAAGAACTCGGTCAGCGTGGGCGTCGCGGCGGCAATCGCCTGCCCGGTGAGGTTGGCGCGCAGCGGTGCGCTCACCCCCAAGGCCTGCAAGCCCTCGGCGTTGGCTGCCAGGTTATTGACCAGCGGGGTCAGCGGCTGGCCGGTATTGGCGGTGAACGATCCGCTCACCTGCCAGTCGCCCAGCGCCGAGCTCAGGAAGTCGCTGCTGTCTCCCCACCGGTGATTGAGGCCGTAGGGCAATTGCCACTCATAGCTGGCGTTGAAGCGCTGTGTAACGTTGCCGCTGGAGAGGCCGCGCTCCCCCGCCAGGTTGAGGTCGTTCTGGGCGATCAGGCCCGTGGCGCCGCCTCCGCCGCCGATCTGCGAGGCGTCGTCCAGCATCTTGGAGTAGGTGTAGCGCGCCCGGAACGAGACCCCATGGCTCATCCGCCGGCTCACGATCAGCGAACCGCCGTGATAAATCGAGTTGCCGCCGGTGGTGTCGTACAGGAACACCGGCAGGTTCGGATTCAACAGCCCGGTCGCGGTGCGGTTCGGGGCGCGCAGTTGATCGAGTGCCGTGCCCTTGGAGCCGCTATAGTCCACGTTGATGACATAGCTGCGGCCCACCTGGCGCTGCACGTCCAGGTTCCACAGCACCGAGTAGCCGACCTGGTAGTCGGGATTTACGCCGTAGGTATTGACAACGCCGTTCGTTCCCGGAAATCCGTTGGTTAAGCTGAGCGGCTGTGAAGCGGTGCCCAGATTGGTCTGGGTCACGATAAACGGCGACTGGTAGGCCAATGCCGTTGCCATGTTGCCGTACGCTCCGGTGTTGTAGGCCATGCCCATGCCGCCGGTCACGATCATGTTGTCCCACGACTTCCAGGCGAAGCCCAGCGAGGGCCGCAGGTGGTGGTAGTTCGGCCTCAGGATCGAATCCGAGAGCCCGTTCTGCCCGGCGGTCACCGGGGTCACCGAGCTGAAATCGGGACCCACCAATAGATTGGTCAGCCGGTTGTCGAGTTCGGTGTAAGGCGAGATGTACTCCCAGCGCAGGCCGTAGCTCAGCGTGAAGGTGCCCTTCATCTGCCAGTTGTCGTTGAAGAACAGATCGGGTTCGGTCTGGCGGAAGTAGAAGACGCCGCCGCCATACCGCTCCGAGGTCTGCTGCGGCAGGCCCAGCAGGAAGTCGGCGAAATCGTAGCCGGTGTACTGGCCGTCAAAGCTGAATGCCCCGCGCGGCGATTGGTCCGTCTCCGGATTGTTCTGCAGCCAGCGCAGGTCGCCGCCGAAGCGGTAGTTGTGCTTGCCCAGCCGCCGGATCATGCTGTCGCTCACCGACCAGGTCTGCGACCGCACGAAGTTGGGGGTCGTGTCGTTCAATCCGGTCAACCCGGAGGTGCTGAAGCTCAAAGTCGGCAGCCCCCAATCGAGCGGGTTGGTGGAAACGCCGGTGATGCCCGCGTTTGCGGCCACGTTCTGCACGCCCGCATACAGGTTGGTCGCATCCACCCGGTTGCGGTTGTAGTTGATCCGTAGCGTGTTCAGCCACCCGAACATCGGCTGGTTGTAGCCCAGGCTGGTGTTGAGCCCGCGGCTGGTGGTCAAGCCCTCGACAAAGGGATAGAACACCCCCGGAAGGTGGTTGTCGCCGCCCGAGTAGTTGAGGCTGAAGTTCAGGCTCCGCCCCCGTCCGCCGCGGCCCCGCCCGCCGCCCAGCGGCGTGCTGAAGGAGTGATTCAAGCGAATCGAGAGGTTGTGGTTGCTGGTCAGCGAGTCCACCGTGTTGGAGTAGTTGGATCCGGTACACGTCGCGCATGTCGGCGTCGGGATGAACGCCAGCAGGGCCTGCGCCGCCGGCGAAATGTTGGTGAGGGTATCGCCGTTGAACGGCTGGCCGGTGCCCGGGTTCTTCACGATGACCGGATTGCCGCTGCGATCCTTGGTATCCGCAAAGTCTCCGGCGCGCTCCTCCGTGGTCGGCACCAGCGCGCTCTCGTTGACCAGATTCGAATTGTGTGTTCCCGAAAAGCTGACCGTCAGGCTGGTCTTGCCGTGGTCGTTATAGAGGTGCGGAATCACGAACGGCGTGGTCACCGTGGCCGAATAGCGCTGGTTGGCCGCGTTGGGATGCGTGGTGATGGCGTTTGGGGTCACCGAATCCGGCAGCGCGTTCAGCGCCGAGTCGCTGAGCGTGTACGACAGGTTGCCGTGCGGCTGGTTGAACCGGTTGCTCAGTTGGCGGAAGTTGAACCCGCCGCCCCCTCCGCGCCCGCCGCCAAACCCGCCCCCACCGCCGCCGCGTCCCCCGCGCCCGCCGCCAAACCCGCCCGGACCGCCGCCCCGGCCCCCGCCCCGACCACCGGGACCGCCGTCGGGTCCGCCGCCGATACCGTTCTGCCGCATGAAGCCTTGGATCGAGTTGGCGTCCATGGGCCGATCATCCTGGCTGGCCTGCCCCGTCACCACGGACGACTCCGTGGCTGCCGAATCGTTCATGCCGGCAATCCCCGAATCGGCCGCCGCGCCGCTGTCGTCGCCGCTGCCGAGATCGCCGGTCTGGCTGATGTCCAACTGCTGAAAGCCACCGCTGCTTCCGCCCCGGCCGCGTCCGCCATTCCGCGCCGACTGGGCCGTACGGCCGCGGTTGGCGCCGCCGATCGAGGGCGTGGGCGCCGCATTCCGCGCTGCCGTCGGCTGCGCGGCGCTGGCCTTGGACGCGGACGCCGGGGGCGTGGCCGTGGCCGCCGCCGCCGCAGGCGCCGGCGCGCGCGAGGCCAACTCCAAATTCATCGTGAGCGGCGCTACCGCGCCGCCCGCCGCCGGCACCGTCACCTTGGCGTCGGCTTGGGCAAACGCCGCCATATCGGTGCTGACTTCGAACTCGCCCGCGTGCGCCACCTTGGCCTGGAAGCGGCCGTTGTCGTCGGTCGAGGTCACATATTTTTGCCCGCTCACCGGGTCACTCACCGTTACCGTAACTCCCGGAACCGCCATGCCGTCCGCTTCCACCCTGCCGGTAATCTGTGCGGAGAATGCGCCGGTTTGTTGCGCTGGTGCCGTCTGCGCGCGCCATCCGGGTACCGCCAGCGCCAGCGCCGCCAGGCAGCCCAGCATGGGCAACCAACGGAACGAGGGCAGGTTCAGATGAGCGGCATGCGGGCGCCCGGTGGAAATCTCGTGGTGTGGTGTCATCCGGCGTACCTTGGCGGTCTGGACAATAAATACGTTCCCACCCCCGCCCGGTTACGGAAGTGCCTGAAAATCCTGACCCTCCGCCGCTCCAACGGCTAAACCGTGGGCTTGCAACCCGCTTGCAGCGCTGCCCGTATAATAAGGAAGACCCCGCGTGCGAAGCTCCGGTATCCTCATGCGTCCATTTCCCCGTTTGATTGCGGCGGCGCTGGCGGCTGCCACGGCAGCGCTCGCTGTTTCCGCACCCTCCCACCGTCGGCCGGCCGCGCCGCTGCAACAACTCGCCTCCACCAGCCCGGCGGGCGCGCTACTCGCGCCGTCCGACCGGTTGGCAGCAGCCGAGCAGAACTTCCGCGGCGCCACCGGCCCGGTGGCCCAACTGGTCGCGCTGTATCGCGCCGAGGATATATTTCAGCTGCTCTCTCCGCGGCAGGTTCTCGCGGGCTTGGATCGCTTCGCCGCGGCTCCCAACGTTGCGCCCTTGGTGCAGGCGGAGATCGCCAACCAGCGCGCCGCGGCCCAGCTGCGCGCCGGCGACGCTGCCGCCGCTACTGCCCTTTGGCAGAAGCTCGGTGTGGTGACGCATTGGCGCGGCGTCGGGCCCTTTGATAACTCCAGCCCGTCCGCCATCGCCACCCCTCAGGGCCCGGAAAACAGTATCAACTTCACCGCCGAGTACCAGGGCAAACAGCACAGCGTTCGCTGGCGCACCGTGCCCTACTCCGCCACTCGGGGCGAGCTCGAGCTCAGCTCCTACTTCAGCCCGGCGCAGAGCGCCTCGGCGTACCTGGTGAGCTGGGTCCGAAGTCCCGCCGCGCAGTCGGTGGCGCTGCGCCTGCGCGATAGCGGCTCGACGCGCCTCTGGGTCAACGGCCACCTCGCCTTCGACGAGCAGGGCGTGCACTCCACCCGCGGCTTCGATCAGCACGCCGCTGGCGCCCACCTTGCCGCTGGTTGGAACGAGATCCTGGCCAAGGTGGGCGATAGCGAGACCGCCGATTGGCTGTTCAGCTTGCGTATCACCACCCCCGAGGGTGCGCCCCTTGCCCTCGAGAGCACCGCCGCCGCGCCCGCAACCGTCGCGCCCCACGCCGCCGCATCCGCCGCACCGGTCGCGGTCACGGACCTCGCCGCCATCGCCAAGTCCGCCGCCTCCACCGGGGAAGGCGAGCTCAACTACGCCTGGATCCTCGCCCGTAAACAGAACTTCAACGCCGGCGATCACTCCGACGCCAACGCCTTCATGAGCGCCATCGCCTCGCTGCCGAATGACGCCCAGGCGGTGCTCGACTTTGCCGAACACGATAGCGACACCAGCCGCATCTATCAGAACCTCGAGACCCTGCTGGCCAAATCGCCCGGGGTGCCCCACGCCCTCGAGCTCCTGGGCATGATCGAGCTGGCGCGCAACGAGTACTGGCCCGCGCGCGCCGATCTGCTCCAGTCGCTGGGCCTTCCCGCCGGCGAGACCAGCCCGGCGTCGATTCCCGCGGCGGCCGTGGCGCGCGCCCCCATGGCGGCGCTGGGCCTGCTCGAGGTCAACGCCGGCATGGGCATCCGGCCGCAAGTGCTCGCCTGGGCCGAAGCCCTCAAGGCGGCGGGCGCGACCACCGCCGCGGTGGCCGCCCCGGTTTCCGCCACACTGCGCCGCATGGGCGCCGCGCAGGATTCGCTCGCCTGGATCGGCCTCGCCCACGCCTCCGACCAAGGCAACGTCGGCATCAGTCTGGCGCTGGCCGACGCGCAGCGCCGTGCCGGCGACCTCAACGCCGCCCTGGCCACGCTGCAGCAGGCGATTGCGCTGAATGGGGAGTTGCCCAACCTGCAGGAGACGCTGGCGCGGGCGCTGACTGGGCTCAACCGCCAGCCGGAAGCGCTGGCCGCCATCGCCCAAGCCGTCACCCTCGCCCCCGACAACCCCGAGTATCACCTCGCGCAGGGCGAGCTGGAACGCCACTTCGGCCACGCCACCAGCGGGCTCGACGCTTGGCAAACCGCCCTGAACCTCAACCCGCAGGATAACGACTTGCGCGATCGTCTCAAGCTCGCGCGCGGCAGCGAAGGCACGGTCGAGGCCAGCTTTGAGCTCCCGTACACCCAGGACCTGCAACACGCTATCGCCAACTACCAGACGGCGGTAAAGGCCGATACCAACGGCACGCTGCAGTCGGGGCCGGTGGTCATTTTGGCCGACAGCACGGTCATCAATATCTTCCCCTCCGGCAACAACGGCCGCTACGTCCAACAGATCTTCCGCATCAACAAC
>Ga0134125_10000762_pt1 | contig 42244 bp, 39 predicted proteins | sample KB31751_FD_96464 | JGI IMG/M metagenome (GOLD analysis project Ga0134125, IMG submission 96464) | Terrestrial soil microbial communities with excess Nitrogen fertilizer from Kellogg Biological Station, Michigan, USA - KB3-175-1 | ecosystem: Environmental > Terrestrial > Soil > Unclassified ...
CAAACTTCAGTTTGTATGTGCGCCCGTGCAGCGCCAGCCCGATCAACTGGTGCCCCAGGCAGATTCCGAAGATAGGCGTCTTGCCCATCAGCCGGCGGATATTTTCCTGCGCGTAGGTGCAGGGCTCGGGATCGCCTGGCCCGTTTGAGAGAAATACGCCATCAGGATTCAGCGACAGCACGTCTTCCGCAGAAGTTGTGGCGGGAACCACCGTCACGCGGCATCCCTGGTCCACCAGCATGCGGAGAATGTTCTGCTTGATGCCGTAGTCGTACGCGACCACGTGCCGGCTGGCCGGCTGGTCTTTCACGCCGACCACCTCCGTCGGTTCATGCGATCTTGTGCCGGTGTCCCAGTGATAGCGCTGAGTGGTTGTTACTACCTTTGCAAGATCGGTGCCATCCATCTTGCGGATGGAGCGTGCCTTGGCCACCAGCTTGTCGGGATCGGTCTCAATGGAAGAAATCACGCCGCGCATCACGCCATGTGTGCGCAGGTGGCGAACGAGAGCACGGCTGTCAATATCGGCGATGACGGGGATCTTGAATTTTTCCAGGTACTCGTCAGTAACCTGTTGCGACCGCCAGTTGGAACTGATGGGGGAAAACTCGCGCACAGCCAACCCTTCAATGTAGGGGTGGGTAGCTTCATTGTCTTCCGGGTTGGTTCCGTAATTGCCGATCTGAGGATTGGTCAGGACGACGATCTGGCCGGCGTAGGAGGGATCAGTGAAAATTTCCTGGTAGCCGGTGAGGGAGGTATTAAAAACGACTTCGCCGTAACATTCGCCTTTTGCGCCGTAACCTCTGCCGCTGAAGATTCGTCCATCTTCCAGCGCAAGGATTGCCTGCATTGCATCTCCCGGGGAGCGGATTTTATAAATTTTATCAGACGCTTCGCCTCGCCGGAAGCCCACTGGCTGTGGATAAGCAGGCAGAAATCCTGGTTTCCGCGCATTTTTCTGCTCTGCGCAAACAGCGCCGCTAACCAGCGGCTCCGTCACCTCACGCGCTTTGCTCCACTGACAACCGGTTCACCTGTTTCCGCAGACGGCTTATAGAAGCCTTCGCTTTCAAAGCCAAACACGCGGTTGGAGCGCGCGCGAAAGTTTTCCCACGTGATGGCAGCTCCCAGTTCAACAAGTTGCGGAGTGGAGAAGCGCTTTTGCAACCGTTCGCGGAGTTCCGGTGTGACCTTTGCCGGCGTGGCCGTTAGGGCATCGGCCAGTTCCAGAACCAGCTTCTGGTCGCTGTCAAAGAGATCGCTTTCCTCGTACCAGTTCAGATTGCGGATCTGCTCATCGCTCAGTCCTGCCGCCTTACCTGCGGCAGAGTTGATGTCAATTCAAAATGGGCATTCCACCAGTTTGGCGGCGCGAATCTGGCCTAGCACTTTCAGCCGGCCGGGAATCAGATTGATCTTTTCCAGCGCCTGGCTGAATTTTGCGTAAGCGATAAGGAAGTCAGGATGGGTGGCGACGGTATTCAGCGGGGCAATATCTTTCCCCAGCCTCTGACGGGCAAAACGGCGAATTAATGCTACCTGCAAGCCTTTGAACATGAGTGCCTCTCAAGGAAGTAGATTCCGGCAAGCGAATACTGATTCAGGATTTTCCGCTGGTGAAAGTAAGATTTCTACCGCAAGACGCCCAGTTTATCCACCGGCCAATAGCCGAACACGGCTTTGCCATAGATGTAGTGTCGCGCGACGGGGCCGAATGCCCGGCTGTCGTTTGACTCGCAGCGATGGTCTCCCAGCACGAAATAAGCACCGGGCGGAATTACGGTCAGCGGGTAAGATCTCGAGTCGGCATACTCGGGCGGAACGTAGTCCTCACGAAGGGGCTTGCCGTTGATGTAAACATGTCCGTAAGAGATACGAACCTGATCACCGGGAACTCCGATCACGCGCTTGATAAAGCTCTTGCGCGGATCGCCGGGATAGCGAAACACCACAATGTCTCCGCGCTCGATGCTTTCCCACCGGTAAACCAGTTTGTTGATGAAGATGCGTTCCTGGTCTTCAAGGCCGGGCTCCATGCTTCCGCCTTCCACTTTCACCGGCTGATAGACAAACAAGATGATGAAAAACGAAACCAGTATTGAAAAGAAAAAGTCTCGCGCCCAGGAATGCAGAATGCGCAGGCCACTTGGCTGTGGTGTTGGCGGATTTTGTTGGGGAGCAGACGGGGTGCTGGCTTGCTCGGGCGTTTCCACGAGTGGCGTAATCTCCTTGTCCATTATACGAAGCTTGGCAAGAGTGTCCGTTTCAGGTGCCTCTATTCTGGAGTAAAATGAGGCCGATATGAAATATTTACTGGCTATTTTCGCCCTCATCCTTGCGGGTGGAATCACATACGCTCAATGGGCTAGTGGGGCCTCCAATCCGGTTCCGGCATACCACACTTCTCCACCAGCAAAAGGCGCGAAGCTCCCTCCGATTCTCACCCAGCAGCAACTTGATCAGGACGGTTTGACCATGCCGGCTCAGCGCGAAGCTTATAAAGCAGCGGCGAAGGCCTCCTCCGTGCTTTATCAAATGCCGTGCTATTGCTATTGCGATCGCAATCACGGACATAAGAGCCTGCGCAGTTGCTTTGAAGGCACGCACGGCGCGAATTGCGGCACCTGCGCACAGGAGGCGTTGTACTCCTACCAGATGTCGAAGAAGGGCTGGTCGGTAAAGCAGATCCGTGACGGCATTATCAAAGGCGATTTCAGGCAAATCGACCTTGAAAATCCCACACCTGTGAAGTAGGTCTGCCCTGTTTATGGTGCAGTTGACTGCGTGTTAAGATTGTGCGTATAAAGGGCTGCACCCCCTAATGCAGTCCCGAGGGCTCTCGGGATAGCAGTACCGTCAATTTCCACAGGCTTGATCTGCCGCTATTCCGATGTGGCCCGCAAGGACACAATAGAATGAAAAAGAGAATGGCAGCAGGCCTTAAGCGTCAAGTTGCTAAATCGTTGCAAACAAAAGCTTTTAGGGACAAGAAGAAGATGTCGGCAAAGAAATCACCTCCACCTCCAGCCAAAGCCGGCCTCAGAGATGATCCCGCTTTTGCACAGGCTGTGCAAAACTATGAGGCTGCGGTCAAAGCAATGCAAGAGCGCAAATTTGATCGCGCCAAGGGGTTGCTGGAAAAGGTTATTAGCAATGGACCGCGCGAACTGGCGGACCGTGCTCGGGTTTACCTGAATAGCTGTAACCAGCAGCTTCACGAAGGTTCGGCTACATTCAAGACCCACGAAGAGCATTTTGACTACGCTGTCTCGCTGCTGAACTCCGGCCAATATGACCAGGCGCGCACGCATCTGGAAAAGATCCTGAAGCAAAACCCCAAGGCTGATTTCGCGTTCTACGGAATGGCCGTGGTCGACTGCCTCACCGGCCAGGTGGAAAGTTCGCTTAAGAACCTGAGCGAAGCCATTCACCTGAACCCGCAGAACCGCTTTCAAGCGCGCAATGACTCCGATTTTCAGAACATGGCAGATGATCCACGATTCACCGAACTGCTCTATCCCGAGCCCGGCGAGCCGTCCACCTCGAACTTCAGAAAGTAGCGTGTCGTGAAGCCTGAAGATGACATTGAATTCTGAACGTGCTCCATCACGCGCCGCCCGGCCCGTGCGCGTAGTAGCTATCGGCGGTGGAACCGGTCTCTCCACTCTCCTCAAAGGCCTGAAGCTTTACACCATCACGGCGGCGGAGAGATCTCCAAGCTCACCTTGTATTTCTGACCTCACCGCAGTTGTTACGGTCAGCGATGATGGAGGTTCGAGCGGACGGTTGCGCCGTGAACTGAACATGCTGCCTCCGGGGGATGTGCGCAACTGTCTGGTTGCGCTCTCAGAGGATGAAAACCTTCTCTCCAAGCTTTTTCAACACCGCTTTTCCAGTTCAGGAGACCTCGAAGGGCACAGCTTCGGCAACCTTTTCCTGGCTGCGCTCACCGCGATGACCGGCGATTTTGCCGTGGCCGTGAAGAAAGCTTCGGAAATTCTGGCGACGCGAGGCCACATTCTTCCCGCGACATCCGCGAACGTCGAACTGGAAGCGCTGATGGACGACGGATCGCGGGTTCGCGGTGAAACGCGGATTACCGCCAGTGACAAACGCCTCGTTGAGCTGACCATGGTTCCTGCGCATCCTGAGCCGCTGCCGCAAACCCTCAAGGCAATTGCCGACGCGGACATCATCACCGTGGGACCTGGCTCGCTCTTCACCAGTCTCATACCCAACCTGCTGGTACGGGGCATACCGGAAGCCATTGCCTTGTCCAAGGCAACCAAGGTTTTCATCTGCAATCTCATGACAGAAGCCAACGAGAGCCTGCACATGTCCGCCTCAGACCACATCATGGCCGTTTACGCTCACGCCGGACACGGGCTGTTCGATTACGCCCTGGTCAATTCCGCTCCTGTTTCAGGGCAGATGAGGAAGCGCTATCAAGATGAACGCGCAGAGCCGGTGGCGTGCGATTGCCCGCTGGTGGAGGCGCTGGGAGTGACCTGCATCACGGGCAATTTTCTGGAAGAGCGCGACGTCGTGCGCCATGATACTGACCGGCTCTGCCGCGAGCTTCTCCGCCTTGCGGAACTTACCTGCAGAACACCCCGCACTGCGCAAGCCGGTTTAAGATAGCTCTCCATGCCCGCTCAAACCAGCTTTCACGAAAAATCATTTGCCGTCATCATCATGGCAGCCGGCAAAGGAACGCGTTTGAAGTCCAGCCGCGCCAAGGTGCTGCATGAGATCGGCGGCAAGCCGCTGCTGGCGCATGTGATTGCCGCTGCTGCGCCAATCGTTCCGACACAAGACATCTACGTAATCATCGGCCACCAGGCAGAACAGGTGCGCTCGGCAGTAGGGCAAACAGGGGTCAAGTTCATCCCGCAAGCCGAGCAGCGCGGCACCGGGCATGCCATCATGTGTGCAAGGGACAGCGTTGCCGGATATGACGACATTCTCGTGCTCTCCGGGGACGTCCCCCTGATCCGTACGGAAACCATTGCCCGCTTGCGCGATTTTCACCTCACGAAGAACGCAGCCATGACAATCCTGACAGCTGAGCCTGCGGAGCCTTTCGGATATGGACGGATCATCCGCGCTGCCGGCGATCAGGTCAAAGCCATTGTGGAACAGAAAGCGCTGAGCAAAACACAGCAGAAAGTGCGGGAGATCAATTCCGGCATTTACGCTTTTGCCACCCGGGCGCTTTTTGCTCATATCGATCGGCTGACGGCTGACAACGCGCATCATGAGTTTTACCTCACCGACATGGCCGCGCTGTTGGTGAAAGCCAGGGGCAAAGTTGTGGCTTTGAAGGCAAAGGATCCCGCCGAAGTTCTGGGCGCCAACACGCTGGCCGAACTCGCCGGACTGGACGCGCAACTACGAGCACGCAAGTGCCAGGAACTGATGGCGAACGGAGTCGTGATTTACCGTCCCGACACTTGCATGATTGATCCGGATGTTGAGGTCTCAGCCGACACGGTGATCGAACCCTTCGTGCAGATTTTCGGCAGGAGCAGGATCGGCGCCGGCTGCCGGATACGCTCTTTTAGCATCATCAGCGATTCGCAGCTTGCAGAGAATATTCTGGTCAGGCCGGGCTGCATCATCGATCAATCACAGGTTGGCGCCGCTGCGATTCTGGGACCTTATTCTCATCTGCGTCCGGGTAGTCAAATTGGCGAGGCATCTCACGTTGGCAATTTTGTAGAGACAAAGAAAGTTCGCTTGGGGCGAGGCTCCAAGGCCAACCATCTCACTTATCTGGGCGATGCGGAAATCGGCGTCGGCGTGAACGTGGGCGCCGGAACCATCACCTGCAACTACGACGGAACAAATAAGCACCAGACCATCATTGAGGACGGCGCGTTTATCGGGAGCGATTCCACTCTGGTTGCCCCAGTGCGAGTGGGGAAGGGGGCTTACGTGGCTGCAGGTTCCAGCATCACTGAGGACGTGCCTAAAGACTCCCTCGCCATCGGGCGGAGCCGGCAAGTAGTAAAAGAAGCCTGGGCCAGCCGCAGGCGCGACGCAAAATCAAAGGCCGAACCCAAATAGACCGGCTGCTCTCGATTTTTTCACGCGTCCGCTCCTGTCTTTTCATCCTACGCTATGAGAGGCATGGTCATGGCCGAGCAAAAGCCCAATCAGAGACAGGTTTCCAGGGAAAAACAAGGACAGGCAGACGCCAGTCCGAATCCTCACAATGAAAGCAATGTTATTGAGCTGCCGGTGAGGACTGACCAGAGCGACGCTACCGGCGGCGACAACGTGGGCCAGTCGCCCAGCACGCGAGATGGCCAGATTCATCCGTCTGTAGGCGAAGGAGTTGGCGGCGGCGTTGCGGACACCGACAGCATGTTCAATGATGCTGATCCACAAACCAGTGACATCCTGAGTTCCGGCGGCAGGGAGAACTCAGGCCACAGCCGGCGCGGCGCAAAAAAGAAACAAGCCTGACCTCACGAAAAACGAACATCGCGCCCCACGCATCATTCCATATGGGGGCGCTCGAGATTTATCTCAGCTCCCACATTCTCGCGGATACAGCCGCATAACGAAAGCTTCATACCACATTCATACAAGGAGGCCTATACCATGGCCAACATTACACGTTGGGACCCTTTCAATGAATTTGTTTCTTTGCAGGACCGCTTCAACCAATTGCTCAATCAACCGACCGGGTTCTTCCGCGGCTTTCCGGGATCGGATCAGTCTTTGACCGCGTCCAACTTCGTGCCCGCTGTGAACATTTATGAGGATGAGCACACCATCCACATTGACGCGGAACTGCCCGGCATGGAGGAGAAGGACATTGACGTGAGCCTGGAGAACAACATGCTCACCATCAGCGGTGAACGCAAGCTGGAAAATGAAGAGAAGAAGGAGAACTTCCACAGGATCGAACGCAGCTATGGACGGTTTACCCGCTCCTTTACCCTGCCGCCGACCGTCGACAGCGAGCACGTAAATGCCGAATTCAACAATGGAGTTTTGAGGGTTTCGCTGAACAAAAAGGAAGAAGCCAAACCCAGACAGATCAAAATCGGGGTGGGCAAGCCTTCCACCAGAAAAGCGGCGTAACTAAGGGCTTTGAGGCTGGAAGCGGCTGCCCGAGCAGCCGCGTTTACGGCCGTGGCGGCTGGGCCGCAGACGGAGAAGGCTGCTGATCAGGTTTTTCTGGAGGTGCTATGCTCGCGAGCTCCTTCAGGATTCCCTGCTCCTGCTCAGAGAAGTGGGTTTTGAAACGATCTGAGTCCATCACCTGCTGCCGCTTTTGTGGGTCCATCTTTCGAAGATGCCTGAGCGCCCTGTGGACGGCGACGCGGCGCTCCTCAGGCAAGCCCTGTAATTTCTGGTTCGCTTCCCGCAATTCCTGCCTTTGCGAGGGCGTGAGACTCGCCCAGAAATTCATTCGTTTCAGCGCAAGCTGGCGCTGTTCCGGAGTAAGGTTGTTGAATTTTTTCAGCCTCTCACGCAACGCGGCTTGCCGGTCCGGAGCCAGCTTCTTGTAGTTGGGATCGGTTTCGAGCGCTTTTTCCTGCTGGTCAAGAGGAAGGTTCTGATGAGACTGCAGCCAATCGCCTATGCGCTGGGCAGCATGATTTTGCCGCGACTTTTGTGCTTGTGTCTTCTTCGGAGTCGCCGCCTGGAACACCACCCGCCGCTCCACCCCGGAGAGATACCGGTCCACCGTCGTCAGGGCGGCTGCGCCCACGACCAGGATCGCAGAGACCAGCAAAGTAGCAACGATTTTTGTCCTGTGCACTGCTTCTTCTCCCCCTGAGCGGCAGTCGTTAGATCGTCTCGTCGTCCCCTGTGTCCTGGGCCGTGTTGACATCCTGTGATGGCAGCCCGGCCATTTCGTTGATCAAGTCGTTGTTCGCGTTGGTCAGTAGATCGTGATCTTTATCCAGAGCTTCCACGTCAACTGCGGCTGATGGGCCGGAGGGAGTCGCGGGAGACCAATGCAGATACGTATAGAATGCGCCACTTGCGGCCAGAATCGCCGCCAACGGCAAGGTCAGCAAGGGCTTGCGCAGCCAGGCCAGAAAGCCGGCACGCGCCGGAGCTTTCTGCTGTTCTTCTCTCACGTGTGCCTGCAGTCGCGTAAGAAAGTATGGGGAAGGCTCCGGAGCTTGCCACTCGTCGAGCAGCGCCATGGTTTTGCGCAACCCGTCGAGCTCCTGAGCACAGGAACCGCACTCGCGGAGGTGGGCCAGCACCTCCGGTGTGGATCCTTCGGCCAGTACATCCATCAGATTTTCGCGGACGTCATTGCAATTCATACAAATTCCTTCAATCTCTCCCGCAATGCTTCATAGGCGCGGAAGAGCAGAGACTTGGTGGCTGATTCGCTTAACTTCAAAACCGCGGCGATCTCGCGGTAATCCATTTCCTGGTACTTGTGCATGAGCACGGCGGCGCGCTGTTTTTCCGGCAGCGCCATCACGTGCTTCTTTATGGCCTCAAGCCGTTCGCGACGCAAAATGGCCTGTTCCGCATTCAGAGCGGGATCGGAAACATCAGGCGTGGTCCCCGTCTCCTCATCCGGCTCATCCAGGCTCATGACCTTGCCGCTGCGCTCCACCTTGTGGTCGCGCGCGTGATTCACCGCAAGGTTGGTGGCGATCCGGTACAGCCAGGTAGTGAACTTGGCCTCCGCCGCATAGCTCTTGCGCGAACGGTAAACGCGAAGAAAAACCTCCTGCGCCAGTTCCTCCGCAAGCGCCTGGTTGTGACACATGCGGTACATAAATGCGATCATGGGCCGGTGAAACTTGTGTACCAGATACTCGTAAGCCGCATTATCGTCACTCCCAACGCGGAGCATTACCTCGGCGTCAGTGAGCGACTCGTAAACCACCTGGCCTGCTGCCATTTCCGCGTTGCTCCGCGTCCTCTGGGTAGCCGGGGGAATCAACAGCCCCGATTTTAGGGCCACGCTGCTCACACCCGCTTAAACCCATGTAAAACTGTAAAGTTGCAGGGTTTTGGGGCGCTGTAAACCGGCCCTTAGCAAGTGTATTCCAACGGCCCGGGAATGAGAAACCCACTCGGTTTAGCATCGCCGGGACGGGATTCTGAATCCAATTCGAGACCAGCAGAACGCATCCGGATTTACAGATCGACCCCGAGCCGGTATCAGCGGCTGTTCTGGTAGAATGGTCATACCCCTTGAAGCAAACGCTTTATGGCCGAGGGCGCTTAACTCAGCGGTAGAGTGCCATCTTCACACGGTGGAAGTCATAGGTTCGAATCCTATAGCGCCCACCATCTCCCAATCAGGCTTGTTGCACGTAAGAGTCTTGCCGCAAAGGGGGAAGGTTGCAAATTTAACTCGTCCAGGCACCGGTTCGTGGTAACATCATTGTGTCTTCAGGTTGCCGCCCGTTCCGGTGCGGCTGGCTCGCGCAAAAAGCGCTGACAGAACGAAGATTTCACGAAGAACTCAGCCGGAGCTTCATTCAACAAACCTGTGTGGATTTTTTGATCCACGGCAAGGCTTCACATACAGAAGTCCGGCAGCAGCAGAGAACATAAGGTAAAAATCGAATGAATGATGCACCCAACCATCCGCATAATCCGGGCCACCGGAAGCAGCGGCGACGCAAGAGGAATTTCGGCGGGCACTCGCAAAACAACCAGAATCAAGGCCAGGGCCAGGGCCAGAACAGGCACGGCGGAGGCGGGCAGCACCGATCCAATCGTCAGAACCGCGGGCGCGGACAGCGCCGGGGAGGAACATTTGTCGGTCCCATGGACCACAGCTATCGCAATCAGAATGGCGCAGGCGGTCAGGGAGATCGCTTCCGCAATGGCGCCGCTCCCACCGCGAACATGGAGCCTCTGCGTCAACGTGAAGATGCACCCACCCGCATCTTTGCCTTCATCGATGATCTCTTCTTCCTGGCCAAGATTCAGGAAGTTTCGCGCAAGCTGAATGTGAAAGTGGAGTTCGTAAAGAGCGAAAAGGAGCTGGCGGAGAAAACCAGCGATAACCCGGAAGAACGTCCATCGCTGATTGTTGTGGACCTGAACAGCAACAGCATTAAGCCGCTGTCCATCATCGCCAAGCTGCGTTCGAAATTCAAAAAGCCTACTTCCATCCTGGGCTTTGTTTCTCACGTGCAGGGTGATCTAAAAATGAAAGCGCAGGAAGCCGGCTGCGACGTGGTCATGCCTCGCTCGGCATTTTCCCAGAACCTGCCCAACATCCTGCGTCGCCACGCCGCCGAGGACGAGCCGGACGAGAACTTTAACCGGGCCTGAAAGCATTGAGTAATTCGGTAACCGCGTTATTTGTGGCTATATTCTTGGCCGGGAAAATTCTCGTAGAAACGTGCCTGATTTCCAATTACCCAATTACCAGATTACTCAATTGCCAATTGCATGCAACTGAGTTGCTGCCTCGCATCCTCTAACAAGCGAGAGGCAGCGCACCCATGGCATTCACCCGCGCCTTTGAAGAGCACGAGGTCTCGCCGGAGGTGCGCCGCACCTACAGCGACATCCGTACTCGTTTTGATCTTCCCTTTGTTCCCAGCATTTTCAAGCTGGTTTCTTCCTGTCCGGCATACCTGAAAGGCATGTGGAATGACCTGGCGCAGGTGGCATCTTCGCGTGAATTTCAGAGCGCCTCGCAGGCCTTCCGGGAAGTCTCGCATTCCATGGCGGTAAGCGGAGGCTGGAGCTTTTCTGACCAACCACAGGTGCTGGCCAGCGACAAGTTCTCGAATGCTGATATCGCCGTTATCGGCGGCATCGTTGGGCTGTTTTCGCGGGCCACCGCCCAGATGGCATTGTTCACAAGGCTGATGCAGCGGGGCTACTCCGGGGGCCAGAAAGGGCGGGTCAGCCCGTCCCGGCAGGTATCGGCTCTTGCCCAAATGACCCAGGTCCATGTCCCCAATGAGCGCGAGGCGGGTCTGCGCGTCTGGCTTATCTATTCTGATATCAAGCGGACCACAGGGGCCAAGAGCGTCTTGAGCCTTTATCGCGTGCTCTCACCGTTTCCCGGCTATCTCAATTCCGCGTGGCTTGACAGCAAAAGAGTGCTGACCGACTCGGCTTTCGTCGACGCACGTGCGGAGATGAATCGCCGCGCACGCGCTCTGCTCACCGGCTTTCCCGTGAAAGACCATCGCGCCCAGCTCAAAGACGTGGACTCCAGACAGTGGCAGGAGATCGAGGAGACGGTGGACGGCTTCGCCCGGCTTCTTCCGCAATTTGTGCTGCTTACGGCGATTTGGCAGAGATCTTTCCCGGCGGCGAGTCGGTTGATTGGAGCAGCCTGATCGCAGCAATCAGCACTCAGCAATTAGCATTTAGCCCGCAACCTCTCAGCATACCCAGAGAGATTTCATCGTCTGCCAGGATGTGAATCAGGCGGAATGCTGAGTGCTGACTGCTGAATGCTATCCCGGCGGCCACCCCAACTTCCTCCCTCCCAGCAGATGCAGATGGAGATGAAAAACACTCTGCCCGGAATCCGGGCCCACGTTGTAGACCGTTCGATAGCCTCGTTCAATGCCGCGATCGCGCGCGATCTTCGCCGCTACCAGTTGGCAGTAGCCGATGACTTCGGCATCCGCTTTGGTAGCTTCCTTAATGTCGACAATGTGCTTCTTGGGAATAATCAGCACGTGTGTGGGCGCTTGCGGCCGTACATCTTCAAATGCATAGGTCCGCTCGTCTTCATACACTTTTTTCGACGGGACCTTACCGGCAATGATGTTGCAGAAAAGGCAATCGCTCATAGCCAGAAAATGTTAACAGACGGGCCGTGCATCAACTTGCTCCGTCGGGCGCGAGCACCCGCACCCCAAGCTTCCGGTATGACGACGGGCTAACGCCGAACTCGGCGCGGAAAGCGTGGTTGAAATTAGATACATCGCCGAAGCCCGATTCCAACGCAATATCCAGGACATGTGAGTGCTCCGCAATCAGCCGCACGGCGGCGCGACGCAACCGTGAGCGAACGACGTACTGATGGGGAGTAACCCCGGCAAGCTGCTCGAAGATTCGCAGGAAATGATAGCGGCTCAGCCTCGCTTCGCGGGCAAGTGATGCCAGCGTATGCGGCATGTCCGGATATCTCTCCAGCATGCGAAGTACGCGGGTGACGCGCGCCTCGGTCGCGGGAGGATTGTTGCGGCTGGGTGACACAGCACCCGCAAGTGCGACACTGCGCCCCACCAGGTCCAGAGCAATTTCTTCCCAAAGGACGCTGCCGCTGGAGACGTCCTCGCCTTCCTTATCGCCTAATAGCCTGCTTTGCCGGTCAGAAACTTCGTCGGCCGCCGCCATAACCAGGGCACGTGCGATCACGCCGGATAACTCACGCACCGGCGGCACCCGCAAAGAAGAAAAAACTGGTGCGCGATTTCGGCCGCCAGTTTCGGCAACGATGCTCTCAAAATACTCCGGCTCATATTCAAAGGAGAGGCAGCGGTCGCCTATGCCATGTTCATGGCCGCACTCGAAAGATTGCCCCGCGTTACCCAGCAAGAGCGATCCGGGCGTCATAAGCTCTCGGCCTGCATGAGAGCGGTATTGAAACGTGCCTGCGACAACAATGGCGATAGACGGCTTTGAGTGCTGTTCTTCAAAAGCGCGGTCTCGAGGTCCGGCATGGCAGATCACATCCCGAACTCGCCAGGCTCCCCCTTCGGCAATCACCCGGCTGCAAAGCTGGCCGGCGCAATGCGCATGCACCTGGTCAGCCGAAGCTGAACTCGATTTGACCGCAATTTTCGCCAAGACTCCCTCTTCTCAAAACGATACAACATCCGTAGAGGCGCCGGAAAGCCGTCAGGCCCGCGCGCCCAAGCATTATCTGGAGGCAGAAAATGGCATCGAACGCTGTTCAGCAGGAAACGATTTCCATGAAGCTTATCAACCGCTGGGAGCAGGTTTGCCGGAAGCTCACCGCTCTGGGAGAAGAATTCCCCGACGGCAAGTTCGACTCGAGCCTGGTGGAAGGCACACGCACCGTAGCCGACGTGCTCAGGCACGTGGCGTTCTGGAATTACTATGTTGCGGAAACAGCCCGCGGTCACAAGGGAGACGATTCGGCCAATGAGCTTCCGAAAGAGAAGTTCGCCACCAAGAAGCAGATTATCAATGAACTGAACCGCAGCGCCGCGAATGCGACCGAGGCGTTGAAGAAGAATGCTTCCGGGCTGAGCCCCGAACTGGCTGAAACGCTCGTTACATTTATTGAGCACAATTGCGAGCATTACGGTCAACTGGTGGTATACGCGCGATTGAACGGAATTGTGCCGCCAGCTTCGCGGTAGGTGGTTCGCAATTGCTTGACGCCGATGGAGCGGGCCTTGGGTGGAGCAGCCCTTGGGTGGAGCAGGCCTTTAGGCCTGCGTACGGGACTGAAACTTATTCGGCTTTAGCCGCTGAGGTAACTCAGAACGCCAAATCGATGGGAACGGCGGGAAACCGTGAAGTCTGCCGCAGCGCAATCAAGAATCTGTGGAGGTAAATGATGAACGCGCAAGCCGCATTATCTGGAAATTTTTTTTCGGTGATTTCCGCCGAAGGCCGATCAAGTGAAATTCCGGAAGAACATGACGTTTACGGATGGCTCGTAGGAAGTTGGGACTTGGAAGTCCTGCATTACAAAGCGCTGGACGTTCGGTCACAGAGGATCACCGGAGAAGTTCATTTCGGTTGGGTTCTGGAAGGCCGCGCCATCCAGGATGTGTGGATCATGCCGCGTGTCGCCGATCGCGGCCCCGAATCGGACCGCGTTAACAACATGTTCGGCACCACACTGCGCATCTGGGACGCCGCAGTGCAGGCGTGGCGGATCCGCTGGTTCAATCCCGTAACCGGCCATGAAGAACGCCAGATGGGACGCAGAATCGGCGCAGAGATCGTCCAAACAGGTGCGCGCGCCGACGGCACTGCCACACGCTGGCGCTTTACTGAAATCACCGCGGACTCATTCCGCTGGATTGGCGAAGCGCTTGAACCAGATGGCAAAAGTTGGAAGGTTGAAGGCGAGTTCCGCGCGCGCCGGCGGCATCAAGGGTAATTCCCCGTAAGCCGAAAAGTTCCGGCTTAGAAGTGGCGGAGAGAGTGGGATTCGAACCCACGATACCCGTTAAGGTATACACGCTTTCCAAGCGTGCGCCTTCAGCCACTCGGCCATCTCTCCGGCGCAGGATGGGAATACGCACGCTTCTGCGGAACACCTCGCAAGTGTGCGTTCATTCATTATAGCGAATCGGGCAGCTCTGCGTGCCGATGGCGGCCTTCGTCTCTGATGAATTATGCTCTCCGAGTTCATTCGTTGGTGAACTCATATGAAGCTGCTTTGGCTTGCCCTCGCATGCATTACGATCTTGAGCGCAATGAGTATTGCCCAGCCAGAACACCGGCCGCGAGCACGTGAACTGGGAATCCACGTTGGCGTGCTGCCGACCGGACCAGAGAATGCCATCACTGACGTCAGTGGTGTTCGCGTCGGGCACACAACCATCATCCGCGGCGACTCCGTCCGCACTGGCGTGACTGCAATCCTGCCGCACGCAGACAATCTGTTCCGGGAGAAGGTCCCAGGCGCCGTGTTCGTGGGAAATGCCTTCGGCAAGCTGATCGGCTCAACACAGGTGAACGAGCTGGGCGAGATCGAAACGCCCATTCTTCTCACCTCCACGCTCGCAACGGCACGAGTCGCTGATGACCTGATCACCTATATGCTCGGCTTGCCGGGCAATGAGAAGGTGCTTTCCGTGAACCCGCTGGTCGGCGAAACCAATGATGGATACTTGAATGACATCCGCTCTCGCTCGATCACAGAACAAGACGTGATTTCCGCTATCACGAACGCAAAGGGCGGAGCCGTGGAAGAAGGCTGCGTGGGCGCGGGAACGGGAACCGTGGCTTTCGGTTTCAAGGGCGGGATTGGGACATCATCGCGCAAGCTCCCGGCAGCGCTGGGTGGATACACCGTGGGCGTGCTGGTGCAGACGAACTTCGGCGGTATTCTCACCATCGAAGGCGCGCCGGTTGGGCGTGAGCTCGGCCGATATTACCTCAAGGATTATGTCGAAGGCGGCCAGCGCGGAGATGCGTCTATCGTGCGGAAGGAAAGTCCTGATGGCTCGATCATGATCGTGGTCGCGACCGATGCGCCCATTCACCACCGCAACCTGAACCGGCTGGCAGCACGTGCCATGATGGGACTTGGACGGACCGGATCGAGCGGAAGCAACGGCAGCGGCGATTTTGTGATCGCCTTCTCTACCGCGCCCGAACTGCGCATCAAAGCAGACCAATCAGCGCAACCAGCAGTCGAGCTCAATAATGAAGGCATGTCGCCCTTGTTCGAAGCGGTGATTGAAGCTACGGAAGAGGCGATTTACAACTCGTTGTTTCGCGCCTGCGATATGAAAGGCTGGCAAGGGCATACGATCAATGCTCTGCCGCTCAAAGAGACTCTGGAAATCCTGAGGAAGTACAGCGTTGTGCCACAGCGGTAAATCAACCACAAAGGACACGAAGGATCACGAAGGCTGAACCACCAGTTTCACCACAGAGGGCACAGAGGAGCACAGAGCAGAAACTTAACCGCATCTGTTTTATTTATAGTGATCTCATTTTGGCTTCCCTACAAATCGACTTACGAAGGCTTCGCAGAACAACTTTCTCTGTGTTCCTCCGTGGCCTCTGTGGTGAAGCCTTCCTGCTTCTTCGTGCCCTTTGTGGTTAGATCTACACCGCCGCGCAGAACACGCGTTCAAAGCAGTATTCGTCAATCACCGCGGCAACGCCGCTCTTGCCGCTCTCCTGTGTGGAGCGCACGACGCGTCCCGTGCAATTCACAAGAACGTCGCTGTCGGTTCCCAGCACAATGGCGGGCAGAACAATCCGGAAGTGGATCACTGTGCCCACGTCGAGCACGGTTTTGGTGTGAAACAGAACGCCGCCGGCGGAGATATCAGCGGTTTCAGCGAAATACTCGCGCGCATCGGCCGTGCGAACCGTAATGGGGAGCCTGAGGGGAAATCGGACGGAACTGCGGGAATCCTTCACCCATGCACCTCTCAAACGCGGTTATACACCGGCCCCAGAATGGGCCAAAGATTACTTTGGTCTTTCCGCGAAACCAAAGGTCATGCGCCCCGCACAGAACGCAACGAGTGACCAAAAGCGGGGCGAATGTTCTTAAAAACGTGTGACTTCAGTGAAGTTGAAATCACGCACCTTCATGGCTGGCGTAACCATGTCGAACGATTCCTCGCCGCTCGAGCGCACCGCTTTGCTCATGGCATCCACTTTGCTCAGCATTTCTATCAGGCTCTGGTTGAAGCGGAAGTTGCGCACGCCACATTGAATTTTTCCGTCTTCGACGAGGAAAGTGCCATCGCGGGTCATGCCGGTGAGGATTTTTTCGTAGGGATCGACCTCGCGAATATACCAGAGGCGCGTCACAAAAATACCGTGCTCAGTCGAAGCCACCATCTGCTCCGAGGTTTGCTCGCCGCCTGGAGTCTGGTACACGATGTTAACTGGCGCTTCGCCCATCTCATTGGGCAACGGGAATCCGTGGCCGGTCACGGATATCGGTCCAACCGCTGCGGCGTGCTCTGACTTTTGCATCTTCGCCACCGTAGCGCGCGAATACACCAGGCTCTTTATCACTCCTTTTTCCACCAGGGCCACGCGTTGCCGCGTAACGCCCTCGCCATCGAACGGAGTATTGGATTGCAGCGGGTGGTACGCATCATCATGAATGGTGATGTTCTCGCCGAACAGTTTTTTGCCGACGCGATTATTCAGAAATGAGCGCTGGTCGAGAATGGCCAGGCCACCGAAGTCCCAGAACATGAAGCCGGTAAGATCGAGCACAGCCGCGGGTTCGAGAATCACCGTATACTTCCCGGGCGGGAGCTCGCGTGGATGGCGCGAGTCGCGCGCTTTTTTGGCCGCCGTTTCTGCAAGCTGAACCGGATCAAACTGGGCCACGTCGGGCGAGTTGGCTTTCTGCCAGCCCGAGGAATCTTCGGCCAGCATGGTGATGGAAACCTCCGCAGAAGTCTGGCTGTGATACACGCTCAGGCCGTTGGAATTAATGATGGCGTCAGCATGCTGCGAGCTTGCATAGATGCCCGCCGTCGTCAGCCCATTCTTTTTCGCCACAGCAACAATCTTGCCCACTGCATCGGCCCGGGCGCCCGGAGTGATCGCCGCGCTCGAATCAAACCAGCGCGATGGCGGCTTCACATCGTTCTTCGCTTCCTCGGCTCGCGCCAGCGGCAGGCGCTCCGGGTCTGGCTCCTGCACTTTAGCCATGCTTTCCGCCGCCTGCACCGCGCGCCTGAGGCTCTCATCATCAAAACGGTTCGTCGTGGCGCGTGCCGTCTTGCCGTCAAAGGCAACGCGGATGGAAGCAATCTCATTCAGCTCGGAAACGTTCTGGTGAATGGTGTTATTGGCGAAACGGGTGAGCGAGTGATCGGTTGAAGAGAAGATGATCTCCAGTTCGGCGGAGGTAAACTTTCTCGTTTTATCAAATATCTGCTGCGCGCGTTCTGGATCTAGCATTCCTTGTTCTCCGTGTCTCCGTGCCTCCGTGGTGAGTTGTTCAGTTTCCTTTGTACGCCGTTCCCACCTTCACATTGCGAAACCTTGCCGGAGCGGCGCCGTGTCCGGTTCCCATGGTTTGCATCGGCTGGCCTTTGCCGCAATTCGGCGTGCCCCAGAGCGTCCACTGATCGCGTGAGCAGATGGCGTCCATGGAGTTCCAGAACTCCGTTGTAATGCCGGAATAGGACGGGTTCTTATACATCCTGCCCAGTTTGCCGCCTTTGATCTCCCATCCAATTTCCGTTCCGAACTGGAAGTTGTAGCGCTTGTCATCAATCGACCACGAGCGATTGGTCTGCATAAAGATGCCGCTGTCAGTGTCCGCAATCAGTTGATCGAACGTGAGCGGCTTGTCGCCCGGCAGAATGCTGATGTTCGTCATGCGGATGAGGGGAATGCGGTTCCAGCCTTCCGCGCGCATGGTGCCGTTGGAGCGATGCTCGCCGATGGACTCCGCCGTCTCACGCGATGAAATATATCCGGTGAACAGGCCGTTGCTGATGATGGGCGTACACTGCGCAGCGACGCCTTCATCGTCATAGGCAAACGTTCCCAGTCCGGGACCGTGCTGCTCGGTGGCATCGGCTACCACGTTGACAATGTCACTTCCGTAGCGCAGCGTACGCAGCTTTTCCAGAGTCAGAAATGACGTTCCGGCAAAGTTCGCCTCCATGCCCAGCACGCGATCGAGCTCAATGGGATGGCCGATGGATTCGTGAATCTGCAGCCCGAGCTGTGAGGAATCCAGCACCAGCGTCATGTTTCCACGCGGACACTGTTCCGCTTTGTGCAGCGCAACGGCTTCTTCGCCAATGCGACGGGCATTCTCCACCAGTCTTAACTCCTCAATGAGTTCATAGCCCCTGTTTTGGTATTGCCCGCCAAAAGAGTTCGGATAAGAGCGCTTCTGGATCTCCGTTCCCGCAAACGAATACGCCACAAAGCCCGCTCCCGTGATGTATTTCGTCTGGTGAATGTCCGCGCCTTCGCTGGAGTAGAACCACTGCTCATAGCGGCCCAGGTGCATGTTGCTCTCTGCCAGCGTCACTCCGTTTACGCCCATCAACTCACGATCTACCCGCGTGAGAAGATCAAGGTTCTGCTCCACCGATGTGGTGAACGGATCAACCCTGCACGGAGTGCTCCACTCGATCTTTGCCGCAGGCTCAGGCGCAAGCCGGACTGGATGCTCCTTTACCCGCGCCGAAGCGCGCGCAATCTCAACCGCCTTCGCGGCCGTGCGTTCAACGGCATCACGTCCCAGATCGTCGGTAGACGCGAAGCCCCACGAACCATCCACGATCACGCGCACTCCGGCGCCCAGCGACTCTGAACTTGCGGCGTGGCCAACTTTGCCGTTCTTGGTCGCCAGCGAACGCTGCCGGTCGTCCACGACCCGCACGTCCGCATACGCGGCGCCGCGCTGTTGCGCAACGTTCAACGCCCATTCAGCTACCTGTTTCATGCTCATAGCAGATTTCACTCTGGAAGCAAACTCATCATCATAAATGATTTCCGTTCTGCCGATTTTTGCCTAAACTCTATTGCGGAACGGAGCCGTGTCCAGAAAACCAGCACTGATCAAAGTGGTCAACCTTGAAGAAGGAATGCCTCACGTGGAAGAGGCGCGCCTGCGCATGGAGCATGAACTGCAAAGGGCTCGCGCGCAGGGATATGCAGCCGTCAAACTGATTCACGGCTACGGTTCCAGCGGTGTTGGCGGCGCGTTACGCACCGAGTTGCAGAAGGAGCTTCGTTTGGCCGTGCAGCGCGCCAGCTTGCGCGCCTCAATTGCCGGCGAAGACTGGCGCATCTCCGACGAGACAACCTGGGCGCTACTCAAGAATTTTCCTGAGTGGAAGCAGGACCCGGATTTGGGTAAGAATAATCGCGGCATCACCATTGTGGTTTTCTAACTGCCGGCGCGCTCAGAATTGAAAGAACGCTATCGCTTCAATTTTACTGTTGCTCGCCGCTTTCATCTCGCACGGAGATCTGGCCGTCGTCAGTAATGGAAACGTGCGGCATTCCCGCGTCGCAATCCGGCTCAGTTTTGCGAACATGGAAGCCGCTTCCCTGCTTCCAGTAAAGCGCTCCCACCCAAACACATCCAGAAGGGATCTGCGCGTCATCGGCTTGCGGCGGCGCCATGTCCACAGGTGCAACTGCGGGCCGAACGTGCACAGTGGCTGCGGCCATCCCGCCCTGCTGCTCGATGGAAATTGCCGTGCCGTCATGCGCGTCCGCCGCACATGAGCCGTAGGTCGAGCCGTCGCTCGCCACACGGACAGCGCTCGCCACCAGCTTGCCGTTTACTGCCTCCACTCCAATCCAATACACAATGTGCACAGGTTGTGGTGAATCCGAAGTGGCCGACCCCTGCCCATCGGAGGTCATGATTGCTTCAACCGCATGGAAGCCGGCGCGATCTTCGAGCGGCGTGATGTGGTATTTATCATCGCGGTTCTGCGGCGTATAGCCTGCAGGCGCGGAACCTTCGTCCGTTTTCTCGCCGGAGAGTGCCCACTTCGGTATCTGCTCAACGGCTACGCTGCCGCGAGCTGATATCGTTACCAGCGAAAGATGCGCATTCACCGTCGCGCCTGCTCCAGGGCTGGCGAAGATGAAGACTTCACTATGGGGCAATACATCCTTGTAGCGCGCCAGCAGAGTCACCGGCCCCAAGCCCGGAATCATTACGCCTGCGGACCTGGCATCCGGATTTGTGCTCAGTTCGAGTGCCAGTGCGCGCAAATCGCTCGGAGTCTGGTCCGTATACCATTCCGGCAGCGCTGGTCTGCCGGAGAGCAGATAAAAGCTGCGACTGCCCATTGTGGCAGCAAACTCGCCGCCGTAAGGAGCGCTCAGCGTGCAGCGGAAATCTTCCGCCGGTTGCTGCCATGCGCAGTGCAGGTTGTCGTACCCGGCTTTCGGCTGGTCCGGCGAGTCGCATGCGCCGCCCGCAGTTCGCGGAACACATTGAGCCTCTCTGCTGAGCTGTGGCCTGCCGCTGCGGATATCCATAAGCAGGCGGTTGGAGACAACCTGCTGCGCTTCCACTCCCGCGGTGCGATAACCGAAGTCAAACACGAACACCGGGATGCCGGCACTCGGCGTGGCACGACGGATGTTCAACATGGAACCCAAATCGCCCAGCGGTGAACTCTCGTCCTGATTGGCGCCGCCGAGCATGTCTGCATTCGCCTGCATCTCGAGCAGCTCGGGCGGCGTCGCACTCTGCGCGGTATCAGTGTTCCCTTGCGGCTCTATCATTTGGTACCAGTGTTCGCCGCGCCCACCGGAAAGTTGTACCGCCATCGCCAAACGATAGATGGGCCCCTGGTCAGCGTCCGGATTGGCCTGTTGCACCTCTGAGCGCGCAATATAAATCACAGCCTGCTGGAAACCGTAGCGCGCTTCGTCAAAGCCGCCAAAGGTGATGCCGGGCTGTTCCTTCCAACGCTCGATGGCGTTCTGGCGAATAGGAACGAACTCCGGAGTCAGGTGATCGAAGAATTGTGTGGGGCCTGGACAGCCAAAACTGCCCTCCTCTGAAGACTGCGCTGCGCCAGCAGAGCAGAGGATGAGAAGAGCAACAAATGCGAATAAAAAGTGCTTCGACATGAGGAGGCAAAAACTAATCTAAATGTGAACTCTCGTTGCTCAAAGTTACCTCTGTTCCGTTCGATAAGAAAAGGGGCTGCGCGAAAAAAAGCGGCCCTAAAGCGGGCCGCTAGGGTTAAAACCTGCGTTGAGCGCGCATCACCATACCCTGCACGTGTTTTCATGGACCAGCGGAGCGCCTTTCTTGCAGCCAAAGGCCTTGGCGAACTCGGGCATGTTCGCCACAACGTTATTAACACGGTACTTGGGCAACGAGTGCGGATTGCTCAGCAGCGCAACCCGCATAACCTCCGGGCGGTACTCAGAGCACCAGACGGTGCTGTATGCCAGGAAGAATTTCTGCAAGTGCGTCAGCCCGTCCTCGCCCTTATCGTCCACCGACTTGCCCTCGCTCTTCAGGTCATTTTCAAGCGCCAGCAGCGCCAGGTGAATGCCGCCATTGTCGGCAGTATCCTCTCCTTGCGTGAGCAGTCCGTTCTGCTTGATTCCGACTTCAGGAATTTCCTGGGTGTATTCGTCGGATATGCACTTTCCCCGCGCCTCATAGTTCTTTGCGTCTGCCGGCGTCCACCAGTCGTGCAGGTTTCCTTGCCCGTCGAACTTCCGCCCTTGATCGTCAAAACCGTGCGTGATTTCGTGGCCGATCACCGCGCCTTCAGCGCCGTAATTGGCCGCGTCGTCCTGCTGAGCGTCAAAAAACGGCGGCTGCAGAATGCCCGCCGGGAAATTGATGGTATTGGTTTGCGGATCATAGTAAGCGTCGATTGTAGGTGGCGTCATCTGCCATTCCTGGCGATCAAGCGGCTTGCCGATCTTTGCCAGTTGCCGGTGAAACTCAAACGCGGTGCCGCGATGCACATTTTCCAGATAACTGTCCGGCGTAATCTCCAGGGCAGAGTAGTCACGCCAGTGGTCGGGATAGCCGATCTTATCCAGGATCTTTTTCAGCTTGGCCTTGGCTTGAGTCTTGGTCTCAGGAGTCATCCAGTTGATCTGGGCGATGTCCTGGTCGAGCGCGGCTTCAATGTTGTTCACCATCTTCAGCACGCGTTCCTTGCTTTGTGGCGGAAATGCCCGCTGGACGTAAGCCTGGCCCAGTGCCTCACCGAGCCTCGCATCGGTGGAGTGTACGCAGCGCCGCCAACGCGGTGAAAGTTTGGGCACGCCCGCAAGTGTGTGCCCAAAAAAGTCAAAGTTCTCATTCACAAATGCGCTGTCCAGGTACGGCGCGGACTCGTGCAGCACCTGCCAGCGCAAGTACGTCTTCCAATCGTTCAGCGGACGCCGGTGGATCATGGTGTCCAACCCACGCAGGAAGTCGGGTGAAGTCACAAGGTAGACCTGCGTGGATGGGGCGCCCACCGCGGCCAGATACTGCTTCCATGCGAATGCCGGCGCCAGCTTCCCCAGTTGTGCCAGCGTCATTTTATTGTTGATGTTTTTGGGATCGCGCCGCTTCACAATGTCCATGGCGGAGCGTGCCATTTCGGTTTCCATGGCCAGCACAGTGGATGCGTCCGCTTTCGCCTGCGCCTCGTTCTCGCCTGCCAGCTTTAGCATGTTGGCAATGTGCAGCAGATATTTGCTGCGGATCTCCACCGACTTGGCATCGTCTTTGGTATAGAACTCACGCCCGGGGAGCGAGAAGCCGGCCTGGTCCACGATTGCAACCACCCTGGTGGCATCGTCAAAATCGGGATTCGAACCGAACCCGAACATCGGCGCAACGGTTTCAGCATCGCCGCCTTGCCAGGCACTGCCGACAGTGGAGTGTATGTGCGCCAGTTCGCCGGCGAGCTGGGCTTTGTTTTTGAGCGCGGCAATCCGGTCCAATTCGCGCTTCAGCTCCTTGCGTGACGACGATTCGATCTTGTTCTCATCCATGCACGCGGCCCAGTAATCTCCAATCTTTTGATCCACCGCCGTGCGTCCGTCCTTTTTTGCCGCCGCGGCTTCCAGCACCTCCCGGAGAGTGACTTCATTCCACAACGAAAGCGGGCCAACCACGCCCCACGCGGCGCGGTCCGCGGGAATGGGATTGGCGGCAAAAAATTTGCTGCAACTGTATTGGTAGAAATCCGTGCACGGATCAATCTGTGCATTGACTTGATCTGGATTGACGTGCTCAAGCTTGGGAAGCGGTTGCTTGCTGCTATCTGACTGCGCGAAAACAGCGGCAGTACTCAGCAACAGGAGCAAAGGCAGGATGTAAGAGCGCATGTTTCTCCTTGGAAATTCTTGTGTGTTTCGACCTACTGTTCTTCTTCCGTGACTTGGCGGGAAAAAACCTACGGCTGCCACAACCATGCCTGGCGGACCGCGCCGGAGACTGCATGCCTGCCGTAGCCGTCCACCATAAGCACTGTTCCATCCTCCAGGGCGGTGACGCTGGAAAACAAAAATCCGTCCAGCGTGGGGCCAGAAACAGGGACAAATGAATTGCTGGCCGGTTCGTAGAGCTCCGGCTGGTCGGCGCCGCCGGCCACCAGCAAGTGGCCATCGCTCAGCGTGACCACTCCCTGGATCAGTTTGAAGCGCGCGTACTTCATTTGGGGGCCGGGGCTGAAGCGCAGTGTTGCCGGATCAAACAATTCCGTTGAGGCCAGCTTCGGTCCGAAGGAGCCGGTCGTTTGCCCACCCACTACCATAACCCGGCCATCCTTCAGCAGCGCCATCCCGTGCTTGAACCGCGGCACGCTCATTGAACCTGTCGGCGTGAATTTGCCGCTGTCTGGATCATAGATTTCGGCGCTAGCTTCCACGGTTACGTCCGGCAGTTCACCGCCACTCATTCCTCCGGTCACCAGCACCCGCCCGTCATGTAGCGCCACGGCGTTAAAGGCGCCCCGCGCCGTGTGCATGCTGCCTGTCCAAGTGAAGGTCTTTGAGCCCGGATCGTAGAGCTCGGCTGAGGCAAGCCGGTCATCATCGCCCTTGGAACAACCTCCGGCAATCAGCACTTTGCCGCCTTTTAGCCGCACGGCGATGCCGTGCGCTCGCGGAGCAAGCATGTCAGGCCCGGGCGTGAACCGGCGGTTTTCAGGATCGTAAATCTCCGTGCTCCGGAGACTGTTGCCGGAACCGTCTGTCCCGCCGGCAATTAGTACGTGGCCGTTCGCCAGGAGGACGGCCATTGCTCCCGCGCGACGGCTCAGCATTCTGCCCGCGCTCAAAAAACGGCCCTTCGCCGGGTCATAGATTTCGGCGGAATCAAGCCAGACCCCGTTGCGCTCCATTCCTCCGGCGATGAGAACCTGGTCGTTTTCGAGGAGAGTGGCCGTATGAGAAAAGCGCGCTTTCAGAGGAGTTCCGGTGGAAACGATGGCGCCGCTCCTTGGCGCATAGGTTCGCGTGGTCACCGCCAGCAGAACCAGGGCGGCAAATATCGTGAGAGCGGAAAGGCCTATCTTGGCCCGGCGATCCAATCCAGCCTCCTTTCTCATGGACGTCCTCTAGCGCGAAAACGTTAGCACCGGCGCGCTTGGATCTGCGAAGCCATCCCGCTTTGATCGCAGTACAAACGGGCCGCAGATCTGTTCTACCTATTAAGAGTCAGTTTTATTTCCGATCACCCGATGTCCCGATCACCCGATCTCTCCCGCGGTACCCCTACCCCCCAATCACCCGGCTTCACCCAACTTTCACCCAATCTCACCCACCGTGACCCACGAACAGCAAAGAGTCGCAACAGCCACACGCCCCGAGCCCGCAGAGGTAAATATTGGATATTTATCTCCACTCCAGGTGAGAATGCTCGCGCCAGCAGCTAGGAGCTACCCTTTACCATTTCTTCACCCGCGGTCACAGTGAAATCTGGCGCCGTTGCCGACACCCGCCGCCTACTTCGGCTCTTTCAGTTTGAGCTTGGCCTTGTTTTCTTCCAGAAAGGATCGCAGTTGCTCCGCCTGGTCCAGCAGTCGGCTCCACTGCTCGTAATACAAAGTGACGGGAAATCTTCCCAGCCCGTAGACGCTGACTCCACCCTTTTCGCTCACCCGAAATTCCAGTGCCCCGGTCCGCCGGGTGGATACCTGTTTTTCCAACTCCGCCAGACGGGCTTTCATCTCTTCATAACTTGGCTCTGCCATGTGCACCTCTGGGTTGAATCTTACCGCAGCGTGTGCCTGCTCTGCTTCATGACTCTTGCCACCTTAAAATGCCGATCTTTGACCTCGCTTGAGCGCCGATGTAAGATTTTTGCCGCACAATCCCCAGGTTCAACTTGGATGACCAGCAGGATTGGAAATTACAGTGGCTCTCGTTCTGTGTACAGGAACCGACGCGGCGTTGCTGCAGACTCGCAAGCTCATCCTGGAGCGGGCGGGGCATACAGTGATCAGCGTGATGGACGAACGCGAGATGGCCGCGGCCTGCCGGGAATATGTCTTTGATCTCGCGGTGATCGGAGAAGCAGTTTCGCCAAGAATGAAGCGGGCCGTTGCCTCCAGCATACGCGCCCAGTGCCGGTCGCTCCGGATTCTCGAACTCTATCAGCAGCATCAAGGAAAAATTCTTGAAGATGCCGATTCCTGGATGGAGGTTCCGGCAGAAGTGCCTACCGAGTTGGCCGAACATGTAAATGAACTCGTCGCAAAGAAACCAAGACGCGCGAGTGGATGAGAGTTTATGGTGGGTCTTAGCTTACTCCGTAGCTGCCAGAGCCTGGTCCAGCTTGTGCACCGCGTCTCTGAGGGCGCGCACACCGGAAAACTGTTTGTCTGAGATGGGCGCTTCAGCAGTCAGTTGAGTCGCAATTTTTGTGGCCACGCGGATGCGTTCTTCTGTCACCAGCGCGGCGAGCCCGCGTTCATCGCCGTCCAGCCAGCGCTCCACCTGCCATCCCGTGGTTCTCACGCGGTCAATAGCCTGGCGAAATTCTCCCAGCACACGACGGTCCACCATGCCGAAGCTCAGCAGGTCTTCCATACGCTTCAATTCAGCCGTGATGCGCGAAATCTGGCTGGAAACCTGATTTTGAAATGCCTGGTTAGCCTGATCAACGCTCTCCTGTGAGATTCCACTCCTCATCTGCATCCTGCTGCTTGCCTCTTTCTTTCCTACAGCCCTGAGCGGGCATGTACTGAATGTCCCGAGGGTACTACGACCACCGGAGCGCCGCTAGGTAACTACGGTAACCAGAGCTCAAAGAAAACCGGCAACCTTTCGAGTTGCCGGTTTGGCCCTTGCCAAAGGGTAATTGCTAGCTGCTTCTTAGGTGCCTTCCGACCAGCTTGCCAGGTACTCTTCCTGCTCCGGCGTGAGCTTGTCAATCTTCACGCCCATGGATTCCAGCTTCAGCCGGGCCACTTTCTTGTCCAGTTCCTCGGGTACCGCATAAACCTTTTTTTCCAGGCTCTGGTGGTTCCTTACCAGGAACTCGCAGGAAAGCGCCTGGTTGGCAAAGCTCATATCCATCACCGAGGCAGGGTGGCCTTCAGCAGCGGCAAGGTTAATCAGGCGGCCCTCGCCCAGCAGGTAAATCTTGCGCCCATCCTTCATCGCGTATTCGTCAACAAAGTCACGGGTCTGCCGCTTGGAGGAGGCCATCTTTTCGAGCGCCGGAATGTCGATCTCCACGTTGAAATGGCCGGAGTTTGCCACGACCGCGCCGTTCTTCATGGCGGCGAAATGATCGCGCGCAATCACGTTCTTGTTTCCGGTGACCGTGACAAAGATATCGCCGATCTTCGCCGCTTCGGCCATCGACATCACACGATAGCCATCCATCACCGCTTCAATGGCCTTTACCGGATCGATCTCGGTGACAATTACATCAGCACCCATGCCGCGCGCGCGCGAAGCCAAGCCGCGTCCGCACCATCCGTAGCCGGCGATCACAAACTTGCTTCCCGCGATGAGCGAGTTGGTGCAGCGAATCACGCCGTCCATGGTGGACTGCCCGGTGCCGTAGCGGTTGTCAAACATGTGCTTGGTCAACGCATCATTGACCGCGACAATGGGATAACGCAGTTGGCCGTCTTTGGCCATGGCGCGCAGCCGGATGACGCCGGTGGTGGTCTCTTCCGTGCCGGCGATGATTCCGTCGAGCACATCCTTGCGCTTGGTCAGCGCCGTAGAAACCAGGTCTGCGCCATCATCCATGGTGATGTGCGGCTTGTGGTCCAGCGCGGAAAGAATGTGACGGTAATAGCTCTCGTTATCTTCGCCCTTGATAGCGTGCGTAGAAATGTTGAAGTCGCGCACCAGCGAAGATGCCACATCGTCCTGTGTCGAAAGCGGGTTGGAGGCGCACAACACCACGTCAGCTCCGCCGTCACGCAGCGTGATGGCAAGGTTGGCGGTCTCAGTGGTCACATGCAGGCAAGCCGCAATGCGAATGCCTTTGAGCGGCTGGTTCTTGATGAACTCTTTGCGGATGCTCTGGAGAACGGGCATGGACTGGTTGGCCCATTCAATGCGGCGCTTGCCCAGATCGGCAAGCTCAATGTTCTTAACGTCACACGGAACTTGAGATACGACAGTAGTTGACATAATTTCCTGTTTTTGCGGCCTCTGAGGCCGAGATTATGCAGACAGTAGAGACGCGGCACGCCGCGTCTCTACCAATTGAATTTACTTTGCTGCGCCGACTTTGCTTGATACGGCGGCAGTGCCTTGCGCTGCTTCGCGCAGCCTGGCTGCTTTATCTGTGGCTTCCCAGCTAAAGTCAGGATCTTTGCGGCCGAAGTGTCCATAGGCGGCGGTCTTCTTGTAAATCGGACGGCGCAGCTTCAGCGACTCAATAATGCCTTTGGGCGTGAGCTGGAAGTTTTCGCGCACAAGTTGCACCAGCTTTGCTTCATCCACCTTGCCTGTTCCAAAGGTATCCACCAGCACGCTGACCGGCTCGGCCACGCCAATGGCGTATGCGAGCTGCACTTCACAGCGATCGGCCAGTCCTGCAGCCACCAGGTTCTTGGCGATATAACGGCACATGTAGCAAGCCGAGCGGTCTACCTTTGTCGGATCCTTGCCGCTGAAAGCGCCGCCGCCATGACGGCCCATGCCGCCGTAAGAGTCCACAATGATCTTGCGTCCGGTCAGGCCGGTATCGCCCATGGGACCGCCCACCACAAATCGACCGGTTGGATTGATGTGATACTTGGTATCTGCATCCAGCAGCTTTTCCGGAATGGCGGCCTGGATCACGTGGCGCAGAATGTCCTGGCGCAACGTCTTGTTATCCACCGTCTCGGCGTGCTGGGTCGAGATCACCACGGCATCCACGCGGATGGGCTTGTGATCGGGACCATATTCAACTGTGACCTGGGATTTGCCGTCGGGGCGGAGATAAGGAAGGGTGCCATTCTTGCGAACTTCAGAAAGCCGCATGGTGAGCTTGTGCGCGAGAGAAATCGGGGTAGGCATGTAATCGTCGTTCTCGTTGGTCGCGTAGCCGAACATCATGCCCTGGTCGCCGGCGCCGCCGGTATCCACACCCATGGCAATGTCAGGCGATTGCGAGTGGATGGACGAAACCACAGCGCATGTCTGCGAGTCGAAACCGTACGTAGCGTCGGTATAGCCTACGGCGGTTACCGTACCGCGCACGATGGTGGGAAAATCGACATAGGCTTCTGTCGTGATCTCGCCCGCAATCACCACCAGGCCAGTTGTGGTGAGCGTCTCACAGGCCACACGGCTGTAAGGGTCTTTCTCCAAACACGCATCCAGAATGGCGTCAGAAATCTGGTCGGCAATTTTGTCCGGATGGCCTTCTGTGACCGACTCGGACGTAAATAAAAAACGTTCCCGTGGAGCCAATTGAACTTCCTCCTAAAAGATAACTTTTCCGTCTCCGGGGGATCCCAAATACGGTAAGCAGGCTAAATAAAGCGCCCGCACCCGGACAACGGCTGTGCGCCACTCCGGGTCGTAAAGCAGCCGAACGGCAGTTTTTAAGCTGCGAGTGGACTTTTGCTATTGTAAATCGCTGGCGATGAATGCGGCTATAGAGTTTATTGCTGGGCCGCTCCGGTAGGGGTAAACATCAGGGTACGAGCTTCACTCTCATTTCCAATGGCGCCCATCGCCTTGCCATTGAAATACACATCAATGCCGCCTGCATTGCCCGTCTTCAGGACGATCTGCCTGGCGGCACGAACAAACCGCTGCTTGTCTGCTCGCAGGATTCCATGGCTCACGCGGCGGCCATCCGCCACCACTGAGATCCATGCATCTTCCTTGGCTTTGATAATGACAAAAAAGCTGTGTTCAGGAGAAAGAGGCTTTTCTGCGGTGGAGGCCCGCCGCTCCGCTGCGGCTGCTTCGGTCTTCTCTTCCGCTTGCTGCGTCGTGACTGTTTCCTTCACCGCGAGCATCTTGGACTTATGCTCCGCCCGCGCCGCTTCCGATGTAGTCTGGGTTGCGGGCTCGTCAGCCACCTGCGCCTGGTCGCTTGTATCCCCTGAAGACGCTGCAACAGCGGGCAGAACGCCTTCATGCCCATGATGTTTACGCCATACGAAAGCGCCGGCCATTACGATAAGCAGGACCGCGGCTGCGGCCACAATCGGCATCTGAGACTTGCGCGGGTTCAGTTCTCGATTCGGCTTTTCGTGGACTTCCAGCGGAAACTGGTCTTCTGGAGGCGGTACCTCATGGCTCACGGCTCCGTAATCAGCAACCGCCTCGTCTTCGTCAATTCCAATGAAGCGGGCGTAAGCGCGAACGAATCCTTTGTTGAAGACGCCACCGGGCAAAGACGCAAAGTCTTCCGTCTCCAGCGCCTCTAAGTGGCGACGCGCTATCTTGGTGGACTCTGCGATCTCGTCCAGCGTGACGCCACGCATCTCCCGCTCGCGTTTCAGCTTGTCGCCAAATGAAGCCATGGGTTAGGGCACTGACCTTATCGTCTTCCTAAATCGGCTGTTTAGCTGCTAAGTTGGCATCATAGGAACACCAGCGCTGGGTGTCAAACCAAAAAAACCAACGTAACTGCCCGAAGGACAAGGACTTGTACAGTACCTTCGGGCCATTCCCGTCAGGCTACAGGACCATTCTACGGTTGCTGATTTTTGGGAAACGGGCGATAATGAGCCCAAGTTGGCGACCTGCGCCCAAGAGCAGAAGGATTACACCCCCTAGATGAACGAGGCTACGGTACCGGAGCGCAAGACGAAGCGGCAACTACAGGAAGTCGCCATCTTCAACGATGTAGCGAAGGCGCTTACCTCTTCCCTGAACCTCGATTCAATTCTGCAAACGATCATGGACAAAATGGCCGAATTCTTCCGGCCTGACACCTGGTCGCTCCTCATGGTGGATGAACAGAAGGACGAGCTTTATTTCGCCATTGCCGTGGGAGACGCTGCCGAAACGCTCAAGACCGTACGCCTTAAGGTCGGCGAAGGCATTGCCGGATGGGTCGCCCGGCATGGCGAATCGCTTATCGTTCCTGATGTTTATAACGACGAGCGCTTCGCCAAACGCATTGATGAGATGACCAAGTGGAAGACGCGGTCCATCATCTGCGTTCCGCTGCAGTCGAAGCACCGCGTCCTGGGCGTGATCCAGCTCATCAACTGCGCCATGGAAAGCTTCGGCGAGCAGGAGATGTTCTTCCTGCATGCGCTCTGCGACTACGCCGCTATTGCTATCGATAATGCCCGCGCCGTAGAGAAGATTCAGGAACTCACCATCACTGACGACTGTACCGGCCTCTATAACGCCCGGCATCTTTATAAGACGCTCGAATCTGAAGTTTATCGCTCCGCCCGCTTCGGTTACGAGTTCAGCGTGATCTTCCTCGATCTTGACCATTTCAAGTACGTAAATGACACATATGGCCACCTGGTAGGCAGCAAGCTTCTGCAGGAGATCGGATTCAAGATCAAATCGCAACTGCGCTTGATTGACTACGCTTTCCGATATGGCGGTGACGAGTTTGTCATCCTGCTTCCGCAGACCGACAAGCAATCCGCTCTTGTTGTTGCCAAGCGCATTCAGGACATGATGCGGAAGGTCGTTTTCCTGGCAGAAGAGGGGCTGAACCTGCAGGTGCGTTGCAGCATGGGGCTGGCCACCTATCCGGAAGACGCCAAGAGCTCCCACGAAATCATCCGCCAGGCCGACGAGATGATGTACATGGTCAAGAACTCCAGCCGCGACAACATCGCTGTAGCTCAGGTGGGAGTGTTGAAGTAGCAATCACCCATCGCTTTGACGTTGCACAAGCCGAGCCTCCATCTTCGATACTCTCAAGATTTCGAGCTTGACATCGAATCATCCGCGCAAATTAGCTACGATGGTGCCGCAGCCCCAGATTGGCTGTCTCGTATCAAATGCATCATTCGGCATCCCACCGGCCGTTTCCTGTATGAAGCAGATCGGATCTGTTTTGCCCGGAGTGACATCGAGAGATTCAGCACAGAGCTGAGAAATATCCGGAACGGAAGCTCGGATCAGGCGAGACTGGCCACACCCGGAGAGATGTTTAGCTTTCTACTGCACCTGCAAAACCGGCAACTCAAAGCTACGATCGCAGTCCGTGAATTCCAGCCAGAGAATGAACTGACGATCCTAACGGCCGGTTTCACAGTCGATTACGATTTGTTCATTAATAGGCTCTACGACGACGTTTTCGCAATCGCGCGGGATCTCAAAGATGCTGAGCTGCCTGGTTGATCAAGGCGGTGATTGCAGTCTCACTGATAATGGTAGAAATAGTTCAACAGGACGGCTGCGTTTAAGAGTATCCGGGTGCATTCGCGAGTTATCGCGGCGGCCTTTTTTCCAGTTCCGGCGATTTCTCTTTCCCATCAGCTCCAACTTCAGATTTCTTTGCTGACCACGCATTGGCGTTCGCCGGAGCAGCCGGATCCACGCCGAAATCCCAGACATAAAGATTCACCTGGCCTTTATCCAGTAGTTCGACGACCGCATACTCGCCCGGCGTAAGCGGCTCGGCGGGCGTGAGCTTTACCCAGTCGCCACCAGCGGGCTGGCTCATCGTCTTCACCCAGTTTTCCTTCTGGCTGACCTTGCCGTAGATGGCCACGTTCACGTTGCCAAGCACGCGCGTATCTTTCTTCTTTTCCAGGCGCACGATGCGGTAGTGATCAGAAACGACTGGAGCCGGCGTCGGCGTGGGCGAAGGGGAACTCGCGCCTGCTCTGGCTGAGCCTGGTCCCAATGACGGCGCGCTCCCCAACCCGCCCGATGGATTCGGCGCAGCCGAAGCCGGCTTTGTCTGGCTCTGCGCTCCTTGCTGAGTGCCCGCGCCTGTATCCACGTCAACGAAAATCGTCGGCTGGCTCGTATGGGCCTGCGTCTGCGCGCGTGCGCCTTTAAGCTCAACCGTTTGCTTGGAGGAAAGCGCCAGAGGATTGATGGCTGCGCGCAGAATGTTCTTCCCAACGTGCTTGTTCAACTCGCCGCCGTTCTGCGTGAGTTCATCGAGCTGCGGCTGGTTCTGGTAAGTGTCCAGCAGAAACACACCGCCGCCATCAGGCAAATAAAGTCCGGGCGCGGCCGCGGGCGGCTCGGGCTCTCCTGCGCCGATCTCCCTGGTTGCTTCATCCACAGCTTCACTACGTAGCGTGGCCCGCTCCTTGTTGTATCTGTCGGTCGCAGGCCAATCCACCAGGTCCTTGGGCAGCTCTTCCCAGGTATAGCGCTCCGCGCTGTAATAGCGCACACGGTCGCCTTTGACCTCCCATTTCGTCACGTTTTCGTAGGAGCCGTCCTTGAGCACCAGACGCTCGGGGTTCTGCTGGGCCAGGGCCGGAAGCCAAGCCAGCACAATCAGCGCGATCACCAGAATGGAACCATGTTGAATGACACTTTTCATAGGAGAAGCCCTGCCCTGATTAGATGCCCGATCCGGCTTCGATTCAAGTTGTAACCGAACGTTGGCCCAGGCTGTTCCGGCGATCTGGTGAGAGCGCCATCTCCCGAAGTAGGAGTCCCATCCTGAACCCCGCGCAATTACACACAGACGGACTTAAGTATTTGGTCAACGCGCGGGTTCAGGATGAGATGTTGCTAAGGGGATAGTCGGCCGGGTAAGAAGGAGAACCAAATGGCGACTCTCGGTGGCGGGCTCAATGTGTATTCATGGAAAAAGCCCCGGCTCACTGGTATTTTTCTGCTATCTTGCCGGGTTCTCACTTTTCTCAAGGAGAGTGTCTCGTTGAGGCCTGTCATCATTGCAAGCTGTTTTCTATTCGTCACCCTCTGGAGCTACCCAGGAAAAGCGCAGACTGCTTCTCCTGCACAGTCCACCACAGCAAGCACCCAAGCCCCATCGGCCCAATCCGGCCCAACCACCCAATACACGCTCCCTCCGGACAAGCTGGCCAAAGCCAAAGCGCTGTACGACATCAGCGGCCGCCTGCGGGTGATCAGCACCATCTGGGGTTTTGTTGTGCTGATTGGGATTCTTTACGTTGGGGTGGTTGCGCGCTTTCGTAACTGGGCAGAGCGCGCCGCGACCAACAGCTTTCTCCAGGCGCTAATCGTCATTCCATTATTCATCATTATTCTGAATGTTCTCGACTGGCCACTGGCGGCGTACGGCCACAGGATCAGCCTGCAATATGGCCTCTCCGTCCAGCACTGGGGATCGTGGTTCGGCGACTTGCTGAAAGGCCTGGCCATCAGCATCGTTATATCTACGTTTGCGCTTTGGGGCATGATCCGCGTCATACGCTGGAGTCCGAAGCGCTGGTGGTTCTATTTCTGGCTGATCGCGCTTCCCTTCATCGTCTTCTTCACCATCATCACTCCCATCGTGATCGATCCCATGTTCAACAAGTTTGAGCCGCTGGACAAAACTAATCCCCAGCTTGTGGACGCGATCGAGAAAGTTGTGCATCGCGCCGGCATGACCATTCCGCGCGATCGCATGTTCCTGATGAAGGCGAGCGAAAAAACTACCACGCTCAACGCCTACGTTACCGGCTTCGGTCCATCCAAGCGCGTGGTGGTCTGGGACACTACCATCCAGAAAGCCACCACGCCCGAGACACTTTTTGTCTTTGGACATGAGATGGGCCATTACGTCCTGAACCATGTCGTGATCGGCATTTGCGCCGGCGCAGTCGGGCTGCTGATAGGGCTCTTTCTGCTCTATCTGCTCTCGGGATGGTTCCTGCGGCGCTGGGGAGCGCGCTGGCAGATCCGCGAACTGGGCGACTGGGCAGCGCTGCCGATGATCTTTCTCATCTTCAGCATACTCGGCTTTTTCGCTACGCCCATCGAATCCAGCGTGAGCCGCGTGCTCGAGCACAACGCCGATGTCTACGGCCTGGAAGTCACGCACGGCATCAATGCCAATCCGCAGGAGGCCGCGGCGCATGCGTTTCAAACTCTGGGTGAACTCTCGCTCGACTATCCAAATCCCAGCAAGCTTGTGGTGTTCTGGTACTACAGCCACCCAACCATCGCCGACCGCGTCCGCTTCGCGCATAATTACGATCCCTGGGCCAAAGGCGAGCAACCGAGGTATGTGAAGTGACTCCGGCAGATCACCCGATCACCCGATCACCGGATCACCCGATGCTTTCACTTCGTCTTGTAGTCAAAGCTCAGCTTCGTCTGCTCATCCAGCACCAGCGCGCGCGCAAAGCGGTACGAGTGTCCTGCGCGCGGCACATCAATGCTCACCGGCAGCACGCCCGCAACTCTCTTCTGCAAGTTGAAGACGTTCTGAGAAGCCGGCTGCGCCTGATTTTTCTTCTTGTCGCGACCACGGCCAGAGGATGTTCTCGGTCCATTCATGGAAAACGTGGAACCTACCTGACTTTGAGTGGTCTCAATCATCGGGGCTTCAGCGGTGACTTCGACCGTCTCAGTAGCGCTCCCTACGCTGAGCCGGGAATCCGCGCGGCTCGCATTTTCAGCGCTGTGGTCTATATTCAAAACACTCGATTGAAATCCCGGCGCAGAGACTTCGACCTTCACGCGGCCAGTGGGAATTCCAGAGACGGCCCAGTTTCCGAAGGAATCCGAGGTGGTAACGCGCGTGATTCCTCGCTCGGCCTGCGTCACTTTCACTGTCGCGCCGGCAATCACTGCGCCCTGCGGATCAACCACGACACCCCCAACTTGGCCGGGCAAAAGCGGCTTTGGCGCGGGTGCGCTTATCCCCCCACCAACGCCACCTCCATAACCAGCACCGATTCCGCCGTTGTAACGGGGCTCCCCGGCTGCCTGCATTTCTATTGGCGGCAGCAGGCTTTCGGCGATGGCGTCTCCTCCAAAATGCTTCACCTTATATTGCTCAGGCAGAAACACCTCCCACTCCAGCACGCTGATGGGAACATCCATGCTGGGCAAAGCAATCTCCGACCCGCCTTTCTTTGCGAAGGGCGTTCCTGAATGCATGAACACATAGGAAACGTTGTACGCCCCCTCAGGCCGGAAGTTGGCCCGCAGCAGCGGCACACGATTGCCGTCCGGCCCCTGCACCGGCTTCACTTTTTCTCCCGCCACATCCGCTGAAAGAATCGTCGCGCCCTGAGGCAGGTCCACTTTCAGGAACGGCTGCGCCTGATTACGAATCGTGAGATCCACCTCGGTGAGCGAACGGCCCTCGGATGTAACCAGAGTCGTGACGACCGCATGTTCGGCCACCGCGGCCAGCACATTCGAATCCGGGAAACGCGTCCAGGCCAGCGCCAGGGCCGGCGCTTCATTGGGCTCGCGATGATAGCGGAACGCCGCCTGCAGCGGTGAGTGCGCCAGCGATCGCAAAAACGGATTGACCTCCTTCACATCCATGCGCTTGAGGCTGCCGCCTTCTTTCGCTGTGAGTTCCATTGCGCCCGCGCCTTCCACCAGCACCTCACCGGTCTCGCGTTGCGCGTCTTTGAAGCTGATGAACGGAACTTCCGCCTTGGAGTCATTCAGAGTCCGCTCCATCGAGATGAGGAACTGATGCGACTTCTGCGCTCCTCCCGTGAGATGAATTGTGAGGATTCCACTGTCCTCATCGCTCGATTCCACCGTGGCCCCGCTCACGTCAGTAATTTCAAAATCTTCGGGAACCTTCACGGCAAACTCAGCCGGCTCTCCCTGCAGCATGGTGATATCGGCCAGCGCGGCGATCTTCAGATCGGCCTCGCCGACCGAGACCAGCGTCTTCACTTCGGAAAGAAACCGCACCTCTTTCGGGGCCACCGGTGCGGCGATTTCGCGCGTCGTCCACCAGACATTCGCGGTTTGGCCGGGAACCAGCGCCGCTTCAATTGTGGTTTGGCCTTTCTCAGAGCTACGGCTCGTGATCAGGCCCGGGCTTATGCGAACGTCTGTATGCTCGCCGGGAATGGCCAGCACCAGGCGCACACTGCCGGCGGCCGGCGCAGGCAAACTGAAAGACGCACGGCCGGCTTCAATGGCCAGAGGCAATCCGGCATCGAGTTCTACAGAGAACGCCGACTCGCCCGGCAAGACGGCTGTAGCTGTGTGACCTTCCTCGAACAACGGCAATCCCTTGCCCTGCTGGCGCGCGTTGAGGATCGTCATCCCATTGGCCAGCGGCACCTTGGTCTCCACTTTGCTGAAAATCTGGCCGTCAAGCAGCACCGTTCCCAACACGGAATCTGCGCCCACGTTGAGCTTGAGATCGGCGCGCTCAATTGTGTAAGCGATGGGCGGCTTTTCATGCGCCTTCATCGACTTGGCCGCAAGATCCACCAGGCGGTTGTATTCCGCCAAGGACAGAGTCACGTTCCCGGAGGAAGGCAACGGCACGATGCTCTTTTCTTCACTCAGTGCCATCGCCGTTTGGCCGGCGAAGAACGAATAGATCATCACTATGATGAGCAACTTGCGAGCGGCATTCATCTTCCACCTTCTTTCTTGTCGCGCTGGTAGCTGAATTCAATGGCGGGGGCGTGATTTTCCGCGGTGAGTTCCGATTCCAAAAACAACTGTTTGCCGAATACCGGAAATTCGACCTTCACCGGGAGGGTGCGCGCGCTCTTGCCGCCGCTGGATCGGGCGCGAAAATCGTCAACCAGAGCTTTCCGCGCCAGGCTTTCGCTGTCATTGCCAACCTTGAGAGCGTCAAACACTCCCGGGACTGATTGAGGTTCGTATCCGGCGGGAGCAGCCGGATTAAAAGTCTGCGAAACCGGCGCTTCATAGGGCTGAACGCGAAAAGCGCCAGGCTCGGCCGTGACTTTGAAGAGCGGCGAGTGGTAGAACACCACGCCGGTACGCGAGACGGGAAGATCCAGCGCAGGGAGCATGAGTTGGAGCTTGCCTTTCTCCGACCACGCCGCATCGCGGCTCAGGTACATGATCTCCACGGGAAATGCCGGGGCTTCATCGCCGGCCCGCGATTTTTTGAGCGGCAGCAACACGCCTCCATCGGGTGACCTGCCAGGACGAACCGGCCTGCCATCAAGCACCGCGCTCCATACAACAGCGCCGGCCGGCAGTGTGATCTTCAGAAAATTGCGCTGGTTGTTGCGAACCGCATAGCGCGCGTCCACCAACATCTTGCCTTCGTGGCTGGCCAGAATGCGATAACGGGCCTCTTCAATGTTGGCCAGCAGCACAGCTTGCTGCGTATAACGCGCCACGTCCAGCCGTAAGGCGCGAGGACTGGATGCGTCACCCGAGCGGAAGCGGTAAGCCACCAACGAAGGAGACTGCCGGTTGGCGATGTACTCGCCCAATTCGGAGGCGTCGGCGCTTTCAAGACCACGGGGCTTCTGGTCCTTTATTTCGCCTGCGCCCTGGACTTCCACGGCCAAGCCGCCTGATTCGCGTTCGCAATCGAGCAGGCGCAGAATGGGAACATCGATCTGGCCTGCGCGTGGAGTGTGGGTCTCGCCATTGATGACAAATCGCGCCTGCTGCTCCACAGGTTCAAGGAAAGTCACCGTCAGTTCTCCCGGCTTGCTGGTTTGCCAATCCGCAACCAGAGCTCCTGATACCTGATTAATGGTCACGTTCGGCGGGACTTGAATGCGCACCGATTTGGCAGCGCCCTGGAGGATTTCAAAATTGACCTCTGCATACAGTACAGCGGAGTCCTCGGCCAGGCCGAGGAGTTCGTTAAGTGATCCGCGCATGCGCAGCGGTTGAGTCGTGCGGTGGTCATCGAGCTTGCGATGCCAGGTGAAGGTAAGGGGCTCGTTGCCATGCCCGTAGGCCAGCCACTTGCTTTCCGTCCCGGATTCATTTTTCTCCGCCAGCAGACCGCCGGTGAGCCGCACCTCAACCCCTTGTCGCGGTAATTGCACCATGGCGCGTGTGACACCTGAGCGCGCGGCCGGAAGCGAGATGCTTTCATCACCTGCTGAAGCGCTCACCGGCAGCGCAATATCGAGCAGCAGAACGGCACGCCCGGCATGCGACAGCACTGCCGAAAGCTGGCCGGCTTTGCCGGCCACCCCTGGCGCGAGTGAAACCAGATTGCCGTCAAGCCGCGCTTCGCGAACCAGAAGTCCGGAAGGAATGGCCACGCGTACCCAGCCGTCTTTAATCACGTCAATGGTCAAGCTCGCGCGGCCGGTGGCGAGATCACCTGCGTTGTTTACCTTCAGGTCGTAATCGGCGCGCGTCAGAGTGGCATCCACCGGCGGAGGCTCAGGAGGGCGCTCGCCGGGAAAAGCGCGCGAGCGCAACTGCTGGTATTCCTCCACGGGAATCACGACCCATCCCGTGGATGAAGATGATGCGGTGTTTTCCTGTGCATTCGCGATGAACGGAATGACGCACAACCCGAGCAGCAGAAGCATGGCGGCCGCCATGAGCGGGCGATGCGGTGAAGAGACAATGGAACTGCTTGACCTTCTCATAAGAAGAACGCCTTTCATTTCCAGAAATTCGAGTTTTGCAGGTCGCGGGATCTGCGCAGCAAGGGAGTCGGGTTGTCAGGGCACAAATCGCCGGCTCCCTTCTTAGCTTGCCTGCGTAGACAACCGCTGCTGCGCAATCGTCAGGTCACAATTTAATTCCCCAGCGACTTGCCTGGGCCGAAAGGCCCGGTGGTGGCTGAGATAAGAACGGAGTAGATGGATTTCTTGCAGGAGAAAATTAGTGTCATCGACCGGAACGACCGCTTGCAATTTGCAGCGTACTGGGTCGCGGAACGCGAGGCAAACTGAGCCTTTATACAAGATTCCCACTTTTCCGCAGGCATCTACTGGCACTGCTGTATATATTTAGTTTTCGACTTGTTTGTAGCCGTTATTCTTAGCCGGTTTTGTTTTCACCTGAGTCTCGGCTACGGTAGATTCCACTCAGAAAATGAAAAAAGACGACGAACCAAAATCCCATTCTGCGGAGAGTTGGTGCGAATGCGACTGTGCGCTCTGCGATATTGGCGCACATGAGCGTTGCAGCTCAAATAAATGTCACATGCCGAAATGGCGCGACGTACAGAAACCCAAGAAGCCGAAAAAAGCTACGTGAGTTGTTTTTGGGCGAACTGTCGGAATTGGAACTCAAACTCGTCGGGCGAGTAAATCCCCTTCTGGACGAGCAATGTATTCATGGCGTACACGGTGGCCCGAAAGCGGTCATCACGGGAAAGCCGGTCCATGGCTTCCTGAAAACTGATTAGCTCTTTGTCTTTGCTCACCGGGACGGTTGCCATCACATTTCTCCTGCCAGAATATTGCTTCGGGACGTTAACTTGTGTCAACGGAAAATGACCCCGGAAGCATGACCGCCTGAATTTCTCCCCACCTTTCCACAGCCCGTCTCTTGTATAATTGATCGTGCACCCCGGAAGCTCCTACGGCTATCGGCGCAAGCCATTTTCAAGCCGGGGACAAGCACCCCCAAAAAGCAGTTCAGAACAAAACCCACAACAATTTAATAGCGTGAGGAGTTCATGGCAGCGAAATACATTTTCGTGACCGGCGGTGTTGTGTCTTCCCTGGGCAAGGGTCTGGCAGCAGCCTCAATGGGCTGTCTGCTGGAGAGCCGAGGCCTCAAGGTCAACATCATGAAATTTGATCCGTATCTCAACGTTGACCCGGGCACCATGTCTCCGTTCCAGCACGGCGAAGTATTTGTGACCGACGACGGTGCAGAGACCGACCTGGACCTGGGCCACTATGAACGCTTCACTCATGCCCGCCTCTCGCGCGACAACAACTGGACCACCGGCCGCATTTACGAGCAGATCATCACCAAAGAACGCCGCGGCGACTATCTCGGCAAGACCGTGCAGGTGATTCCGCACGTGACGAACGAAATCAAGGCGGCGATGAAGAAGGTGGCGCAGGACGTGGACATCGCCATCGTCGAAATCGGCGGTACGGTAGGAGACATCGAGTCTCTGCCGTTTCTTGAAGCGATCCGCCAGATGCGCCAGGAACTGGGACGCGACAACACAATCTTTGTTCATGTCACGCTGGTGCCCTGGATTGGCGCGGCGCAGGAGCTCAAGACCAAGCCCACGCAGCACTCGGTGAAAGAGCTGCTCAGCATCGGAATCCAGCCTGACCTTCTTCTCTGCCGCACCGACCGCTTCCTTTCCAAAGACCTCAAGAGCAAGATCGCGTTGTTCTGCAACGTGGAAGATGAGGCTGTGATCACCGCCAAAGATGTGGCCTCCATTTATGAGGTCCCGCTGGTGTTCTACCGAGAGGGAGTAGATAAGCTGCTGCTCCGTTATCTTCGCGTCAATTCCAAAGAACCTGACCTCACCCGCTGGGAAGATCTAGTTCAGAAAATCTACAATCCGAAAGATGAAGTTCACATCGGCATCGTCGGGAAATATGTGGAGTATGAAGATTCCTACAAGTCGCTGAAAGAGGCGCTTGTTCACGGCGCGATCGCGCACAACCTCAAACTCAGCCTCACCTGGGTGGAAGCCGAGGGGCTTGAGAGCAAAGACGGCAATCGCGACTACGAAGTCCAGCTCGAAGGCTTTGACGGCATTCTGGTTCCTGGCGGTTTTGGAAAACGCGGCATTGAGGGAATGCTCAATGCCATCCGCTACGCGCGAGAGAGAAAGGTCCCGTATTTTGGAATTTGCCTGGGCATGCAGACGGCGTGTATCGAATACGCGCGCAATGTTTGCCGGCTGGACCACGCCAACTCCAGCGAGTTTGATCCCGCCACGCCGCACCGCGTCATCTACAAACTGCGCGAACTTACAGGGATTGACGAATTGGGCGGCACGATGCGGCTAGGCGCGTGGACGTGCAAGCTGGAGCCCGGCAGCCACGCCGCGCGCGCTTACGGAGCCACGGAAATCAGCGAGCGCCATCGCCACCGTTACGAATTCAACCGCGAGTATGAACCAGTTCTCACCGGCGCCGGACTGCATCTCACCGGATCAACGCCGGATGGAACCTACGTGGAGATAGTGGAAATTCCCGACCACCCGTTCTTTCTAGGCTGCCAGTTCCACCCCGAATTCAAATCCAAACCGCTGGAGCCGCATCCGTTATTCAGCGCGTTTGTGAAGGCGTCCTACGAAAACGGCCTTTCACGGCGAGACAGCCGGGTGCATGAAGAAGATGAGCTGTTCCGCAGGCCAGAACGCATTGTGAGGCGCTAATCCGGTAATCCGGCGGCAGCTTAATCGGTGACCTGCAACGCAGATGAGTAGTTCTTTCCAATTCGGCTTGGATGCTCTGGCTGTCGGGGGCCCCGAGCTTTTCCTCGTCGCGGGTCCATGCGTGATCGAGAGTGAAGCTCACGCGCTGAAAATGGCTGAGGCCATCAGCGCTGTCACAAGCAAGCTGAAAGTGCCCTACATCTTCAAAGCTTCCTACGACAAAGCAAACCGCACATCGCTTAAAAGTTTTCGCGGGCCCGGGCTGGAAGAAGGGCTGCGCATTCTGCGGAACGTCAGGAAAGAGATGAAAATCCCTGTTTTAACAGACGTCCATGAAGTCACCGATGTGGAAGCAGTGGCTGACGCTGTGGACGTGGTGCAGATCCCGGCGTTCCTTTGCCGTCAGACCGACTTGCTGGTTGCGGCAGCGAAACACGCCCGCGCCATCAACATCAAGAAAGGGCAATTCGTCTCGCCCTGGGACATGAGGCACGCGGTTGAGAAGGTGCGCGAGTCAGG
>Ga0134125_10000764_pt1 | contig 42194 bp, 42 predicted proteins | sample KB31751_FD_96464 | JGI IMG/M metagenome (GOLD analysis project Ga0134125, IMG submission 96464) | Terrestrial soil microbial communities with excess Nitrogen fertilizer from Kellogg Biological Station, Michigan, USA - KB3-175-1 | ecosystem: Environmental > Terrestrial > Soil > Unclassified ...
CGCGCCGGAAACCACTGCGGATCCCCCGCCGCAACTTTAGGCCCGGGCCCGGACAGGGGGGCCCCCGGCGGGTAAAAACCCCCCGACAGGGGGGGGGGGGGTTGGGGCGGGCGGGGCGATCAGAGGGCGCGGGTGGGGACCTGGCCTAGGGTGTCGAGGCTGATCAGCGCGCGGTCGACGCGGTGTCGCAGCTCCCGGCGGCTGATCCAGTTTCGCAGGTAACACCGGTGGTCATGGGCGAGCACCACCAGCACCGCGAGCGCTTCGGCGAGCTCGTCACGCTGGTCGATCGGCAGCTGGCGGATGAGCTCCAGTTGGGCATCGACCACGCTGTCCAGAAAGTCGGCGTCCTGCGCCACCGCGCGGTGCTGCCGCCAGCTGAACATGTGCTGCTTTGCCACCATGTGCACCGCCTGCCATCGTCCGGTTGTCCAAACCATCGCCAGGCAGGCAGCCGGCGTTAGCGGCGTAGGACACATTCACTGGTCACAGTCAGCGACTCCGTAGCCGGGCCCCGGCCAGCAGGTCGGGGTCCACCTGCCGGCGGCCGTGCACGTACCGGGTCCGCGCGAAGGGCACCATCAGCAGCGGCTGCTCGTCGCCGATGAGGTCGCAGTACACCGGCAGGAAACCACGATGGTCCAGGCTCACCAGAAACTCGGCACACAGCAGCCCGCGGCCGTCCAGACATCCGGTGCCGTGCCAGGGCAGCAGTGTCGAGCCACCGAGGTAGGAGAAACCGCTGCACCCGGGTCGGGAGGCGACGGTGGCGAGCCGGACGTGCAGCGGGAACTGCTCGGCGACGCCCACCGCAGCGTCGGCCAAGCAGGCCGCCAGGTAGTTGGCGGAGTCCTGCCACGCGCAGGAGATCACCTCTCGCCGGGCTGCGGCCAACTCTGGCGCCACGTCCGGGGCGGTGAACCGGTCTGGCCAGGCGAGCACCTGGCAGGCCCACTGCCGGAGGTCGGTTTCCGCCGGAGCCGGCACCGGGACCGAGTACACCAGCGAGGACACGATGTCCCGGAACGACGGTACGCCGGCCAGTAGCGCCGGCGGCAATGTCTCGGCCAGCCGCTGGTCGATGAGGGCGGCACTGCGCAGCTCGCGTGGCCTGCCGGCCAGCATGGAGATCAATTCCTTATAGGTGCGACGGTATTTCTCGCGGGTGTTCCACCCTCGCGGGCCGAGTACCCGCCCGACGAATCGGGACTGATCACAAAACCGCACCGAGTTACCCAGCCCGACCAACTGGGCGTAACGCTTGAGCTGTCGCCGGTAGCGACGCATCTCCGCCCAGCCGCGCGGGCGTGAGTAGCCACCGTCGTTGAGGATCACCACCCGCAGGCCGGGCGGATAGAGCGCGGTGAAGGCATTGTCGAGCTCTTTGAGCCGCAACAGGGCACCGAGCTCGGCGAGATCCGGCCAGGGGCCAGTGGCCTTGAGCCCGTTGTCGTGCTGTTTGAACGGAAATCCGATAGTCAGGATCGTGATCGGCTGCTGGGACTCGATAAAAGGCACCATCTGCGCCAGCGCGGTCTCCAGCGGGAAACACGATCGTGAGCCTTTGAGGAACCGGGATCGGGTCAAGATCCGGTGCAGCGCCGCCACCACGTCGGGTGGGTGCTGCGGTGGCCGGTGACCCCTCGCTGAACCTGTCGATGCAGCCAGATATGCCATGGCATTGTCGGCCAGTCGCGCCGAAGCGGCTTCTGAGTTGGCTCGCAGGGCCCCCAGTAGCGTTCCGAGCTCTCGGGCGTCCAACCGGACTGGCCACTGGTCCACCCAGCTGGACGTGCGCAGCAAGGGCAGCGGCAGCCCCCGCAGCGACCGAGCATGCGAGATGGACAGCGCCGGACTGGCGATCGGAGTCGGCCAATCGAGGGGAGCCTGCGCCCGAATCGGCGGGGTGAGTGCTCCCGCCACCGATGGGCGGGCCGGCGACACAAAATTCGACAGTAGACGCCCGGCTCGACCAGCGCACTAGTTCAGCGCCGGACGGTCCGCCAACGCTCGAACCGCCTGCCCGCGCGCAGGCTGGCCATCCGGCGGTCGAACTCGGCCTGCACGGCAGGCGGCGAACCGGCTCGGGGGAACACGCCGGCGATCAGCTTGAGATCACGGATACCGTGCAGCACCTCGAAGCCGTCCCAGGCGCGGATGTCGAACCCGTAAGCCTCGATGAAATCCCGCTGGTGCGAGGCGGGTTTACCGAGCCGCACGTTCCCTACCACCACCGGGGTCAGGTCCCACTCCGGTGGTCCTACGGCGCAGGAGTCGAAGTCGCACAGCACCGGGCGGTCCGGCCCGGGTATGACGTTTCCGAGATGCGCGTCACCGTGCAGCACCGCAGTCGGGAGTGGGAACGGCAGGGCGGCCACCGCGGCGGCCAGCTCCGCGCTGCGGCCCAGCAGGAAACTCCGGTCGGCCGTGGACATCGTCAGGGTGTGCCGCACCCGGTTGTCGAAATCGGTGAGGGGATCCCACCGTGGCAAGCCCCGGCAGGGTAACGGCACCGCATGCACCGCGCGCAGCAGGTTCGCCAGATCGACACCGCCGGGTCGGGGACCGGTCGGCCGGACTGCCTGCCACACGGTTGCCACGTACTCCCCGACCCGCACTGGCTGGGGAACACCGGGCAGCAACCGGATCGCCGGCACGTCGTGCTCGGCGAACACCGTCGCCGCCGCCACCACCAGCTTGGCCCGCGGGATGTAGGAGGGCAACGTGACCAGCCGGACCACCACCGGATCCCGGCGTAGCCGAAAGACCGCGTTGTTGACGTTGCGCAGCAACCGGGCTCCGGACGGGTCCAGGCCGAGGTCGGCGCACACCGCCCGCAACCCAGCGATGAGCCGCTCGTCACAGCTAAGGGACAGCGCCGTCACGGCCCTCCGTTTCGTCAGACGCTTCGCTGCTGCCGGATGAGGTACGAAAGCTCGCGGGACTCGGGATTGGTGGACCGTCGCGCGGCCTCGATCTCCAGTGGCTTGAGCCGGTCGGTCACCCGCCTGGATTTCACCGTCGACGCCGCCACCAAAGCCTTTCGGCCGACGTGCACGCCATGGTCGACATCGCCTTGGCGCAGGTGCGCAGTGGCCAGCATGGTGAGGGTGAACGCCGCGCTGCGGCCCATCATGTCGTCGTAGCGGGCCAGGGCCTGGCCGAAGGCGGGAATCGCGACGGCCGCATGGCGCGGGTCGAAGGCGGCCAGCTCGTTGTGTACGGTGCCGATCATGGCGTACATGTCGGTATCGTTGTAGAACCTCGCCCAGTCCGGCGCCTCGCTCAGATTCGCCCTGGCCAGCTCGTCGCGGGAGCGCCCGAGCAGCTTCTTGGCCTGCACGTCGTCGCCCATCATCGCGTACGCCCACGCCTCATTGCCGCACAGCACCGCGACAGCCAACTCGGACCCGGAGTCCTGCGCGGCGATCTGACCTAGCTGGAACCATTTGAGCGCGTCGTTGGGCTCGCCGTGGTGCAGGTAGACCCGGCCGATCCGGTACATGATGTTGGACATCAGGCCCGAGTCGCCGGACTGCTTGGCGAACTCCAGCGCAGTCGCGAAGTGGCTGCGTGACGAATCCAGCAACCCGACGTCGAAAGTCGTCCAGCCGGCCAGATTCTGCAGATCGCCCAGAGCTCGAAACAGCCGCAGGCGGACCTCTTCACTCCCCGACGCGCCCAGCAGGCGCTGGGCCCAGGACAACTGGGCCACGACCGCGTCCCGGCACGCCCCGCCGCCGAACTGGTAGTCCAGAGCGCGCATAGCCCTGGTGGCCGCCTCGACCTGTTTGACGTCCGTCATACCGATGTTGCTCGGTGCGGGCGTTTGAGCTGGGCTGGGCAACCATTGCCCACGGTCTGCCCCCAGCACTGCGGTGCCGAACATCACGGCAGCTCCATGCGCCAGGAGCTTCCGGCGCTTCACCGACTCGTCCTCCTCAGCCGCCGCATCGTCGGGGAGTCCGACCATGCTCGTTGCCGTCGCCGGGTCGTAGGCCAGGCCCATGTACCCGCGGGGGATACCGAGACCATCGGAGATCCGCGCGAGCACGTCGTAGGCCATGACCTGGCGACCCTTGAGGATTTCCGAAACCTCGGACTGGGATTGCCCGGTCAATGCTGCGATGTGCCGTTGCGAGATACCTACCCGCCTCAGTAGGCGGTAAACCGAGCTGATGTCGCGATCGGCCAGCGCACGCTTCATCTCCGGCTCGTTCCACCGCTCCAGAGATAGCCGGGCGTCGTGCTGACCGGTCGTGTTCATCTCGCCCCCTTGCCGTCCGACGGGCGACGTGTGCAGAGTAGGCATGCTGGTCGTCGCTGGTGAAGAGCACTTCGGCCAAGCTGATCGGCGCTGCCTATCAGAATGTGCCGCTCACCGTCATAGCACGGCCGATCAGCGCAGCACACCCCATGGCCGGTTTAATCCAGCCCCCCGCTCTGCCTACCTTGTTCGAGCGCCACTTCTCGATCGTCTGTGGCGACTTTCTCGGGACTGTAGTTCTCGGGATGCGGCTGGAGCGCAAACCTCTAGTCCCGCAAACCGAGCGCGGAAGGGTGGAGTTGCGAGGTGGACCAGATTCTGGGCCAGATCCTCCGGCAGGCTGTGTGGGAGCGGCTCGACATGCTCGACGAGCTGGCAAACAGCGCCGACAATGGTTCTCTGCTGTCGGTCGCACGCAGTGAGCTGCCCCGATTGACCCATGGGTGGCGGGCTCTGCTCGCTTCCCATGCACCGGATTCTCGGGGCCGGTGTCCGGAATGCTCGGGCCACTGGCGATCTCGTGCGGCGTCGTGCAGTGTGTGGCGAGCCGCACATGAGCACCTCATTTCCGCGGAGACCGTGCCTTCGCAGGCCGTCTCCGCGGAAACTACGGCCTCCGGGTCGCTGTTCTCCCGGCTCAAGGCCAATCGAAGCGGGTGGCAGGTGCGTCAGCCGGCATCCATGTTCCCTGCGGCAATCGTCGCAGGGGCCGCAGGGGCCGCTGCCGCGCGCTGACGGCCGCCTGCTACTGCCGCCACCACCACAATTCAATAGAGCTGGCGGACTCGTCACTGTTCGTGGGTTCCCCCCCATCCACGAAGGCTGAGCAGCCGCCATGTGGCCGGTGATCCGGCGAACGTCCGTGCCCCCGACCGAGATGTCGAAGGATCGCCGGCCACAACCGAACACTCCTGCCGGCGGCGTTGCACGCCCCGCGCGCCGCCGGTGGGAGCGCCACAACTCCATAGTCCTGCTCTTCACCGAGTGGAGTGCCGCGCCGGTGACCGTCGTTGCCTGACCGACTGTCACCGTCAACGTTGGTCTGATGACCGCCGGATCCCACCGCCCGGTGCCCTGGTGACTTAATCCAGTGCATCGCAGGCCCCGGGAGATCCCCCGTCCGGCGCCGGACGCGTGTCGCGCAGGCACCCTCAACGGGGCGGGGTCGTTCGAGAGGAACGGCCCCGCCCCACAGTTATTTCCGCAGGCAGTAGGGGGTACCGTTGATCGCGGCCGCCGCCGCGTCTGCGGTTCGTGGATCCAGGGACAGCCCCACGCGCCGAACGCCCGGCCGGCGGTGATGGTGCCCTCGGTCATGGTCAGGGTGAACAGCCCGAACGGATTGCCGTCGGCGGCGGCGAGCCGGTACTCCTCAGGCAGCTGCGCCGCGTCGGCTTTGCCGGATACGGCGGTGAGCAGCTCTGCCACACGTCGCGGTACGGGAACACGTCCACCACCGGCAGACCCGCCTGAGCCCCCACCGCGGTCATGTCCGACGTCGTGGCGACCAGGATCTCGTGCCCTGCCGCTCGCGCTGCCCACATCAAGGGCACGACCGGCAACATGAACCCGTGCCGGAGCGTAACGGTGAAAAGGATGCGCACACCGTCGAGCCTGGCAGGCCAGCCGCCCTGGCGCCGGTGAGCTTCGGGCAGTGTGTGGGCTGTGTGTATGCCGATGGAGCGGTTGCAGATCTTGCTGCGAGCTGAGCAGGCCGCGCATCTGCGTGAGCTCGCGCGCGTTCAAGGCGTGCCGGTGGTGGAACTGGTGCAAGAGGCCATCAACCAGGCGTTCCCGCATCCACGCGCACCGCTGCGGCGAGCCAGTTGGGCCCGGTTCAACGCACTCCCCGTCGTGCCCGGTGGGCCGGCCCCGGAAGCACTGGAGGCGCTGCTCGACACTCACGTCGACAAGCTCATCCCCCGAGCTGATCGGCGTGCTCGCCTTCATCGATACCGCCGTGATCGCCTACACCCGCTACGACGCACCACAGCGACCAGCCTGCACAGAGATCATGTCATGGGTGGCAGAAGGGCGTCTGCTAGCGACGACCTCCGTCCTCGTGATCGAAGAGGTATGGCATCTGGAATATCGAGGCCGACCGCCGCTGCCGAAGGGTACGGCCCGGATTGCTCGCGAACTGTTCCCCGTCCTGCTCAGCGTGACGCCCCAGCACCTCCAAACCGCGCTGGAAACCGAGTCGCCGGGTCTGGGAATGGCCGATCGGTTGCACGCGGCGGTCGCCATCGACGCCGGATGCGACGTGATCGTGACGACCGACCGGACCTGCGCCGGGCTCGCCGGCCTGCGCCGGGTCGATCCCCTCGACACAGCCGCCGTCACCGCTCTCGTGCCGGGCTGACACTGCGACTCAACCCGGGGCCGGCCGTCAGCCTCCGCGTAGTCGCTAGCGGGTAGCGAGCAGGCGGTCGTAGACCATCTCGTGCACCCACCGGGTAGTGGTGGTCAGCGGTGTGGTCGCGACCACACGGGCGCGCCCGGCGTGCACCACGTCGACAGCGTCGGGGTCGACGTCGTGGGGGCCGGCCGCGGCCAGCACGGTGGGGCCGTAGTACTCCACGTGGGTGAGGCACTCCACGTTGCGAGCGATGTGCGCCGGCAGTAGCAGCGCAGTCGGGCACAGCCCGGCGAACGGCGCGGCGCCGGTGAGTCCGGTGCGCCAGTGCCGCGCGGGCGCGATGATGCCGGCCAGGCGGACCGCGGGCGGTGGCACGAGATGCCGCATCTCGGGCCAGTCCCAGGTGGATACCGACACCCGGTCGGTCACCGGGCGCCAGCCTGCACTCATCCGGTACTCGTGCACATCGCCGAGTAGCTGGGCGACAACCACCACCCGGCGGCCGAGCAACACCATCGGCGGCAGCACGACGCCGTCCCAACCCAGCGCGCTAGCAGCAGCCTGGGCGAGGTGATCGGGCGCGGACAGGACCTCGACGGTGTCTGGGGCCCAAATCCGAGGACCGGACACGGTCCCGCGGGCCTCGACGAGCGATTCGGGTGCCACCGGGGTCGATCTCCCCTCGTTTACCTGCGGATTGCGCATTGGGCGGATTCGAAGTCCGCTGTGGTCAGCCGCGGCAGGAAGTAGCGGCGCTGGGAATAAGGAGTACCAGGAGAGCCCTGTCGTGTGGCGCAGGCGCGGCCGCTGCGGCGTCCGGCGGCGGCCCTCCTGCGCCGACTGGTCGGCGGGGTTCAGTCCGTCGATAGCGGGGCTGCGGTGGCCAGCGGTAAGCGGCTACGCCAGTCGGTTGGAGCTGTCCCGAGCCCGCTGGACATCGGTGATGTTACGGTCAGGACACGCGTTTCTAGATGGGAGCGGTCGTGGGTGAACAGACCCACCATCACGTCATCATCATCGGCGCGGGATTCGCCGGACTGGGCATGGCAATAAGACTTCAGCAGCACGAAATGACCGATTTTGTGGTGCTGGAACGGGCTGCCGACGTGGGCGGAACGTGGCGAGACAACAGCTATCCGGGCTGCGCCTGCGACGTGCCGTCGGCGCTGTATTCGTTCTCGTTCGAACTCAATCCGTCCTGGAGTCGCAGCTTCTCCGGCCGGCAAGAGATCTGGGACTACTTACGGCACTGCGCGCAGCGCTACGGGCTGGCACCGCGCATCCGCTTCCATCATGAGGTGCTGGCCGCATCCTGGGACCACCTCCGGCGCTGCTGGCAGGTCAGCACCAACCGCGGCCAGTTGACCTGCGACGTGCTGATCACCGCAACCGGTCCGCTGTCCGAACCGAAGATCCCGAGTCTTCCTGGGCTGGATACGTTTCAGGGAAAGGTATTCCACTCGGCGCGCTGGGATCTGGACTACGACCTGCGCGATCGGCAGGTAGCAGTGATCGGCACCGGCGCGTCGGCCATCCAGTTCGTCCCGCAGATCCAGCCCACGGTCGGTTCACTCACGCTGTTCCAACGGACCCCGGCCTGGGTCATGCCGCGCGGCGAGCGGCGCATCGGTGACGTCGAGCAGCGGCTGTACCGGGCGATGCCCGGCCTGCACCGGCTGGTGCGCGCCGGGATCTACTGTGGTCGCGAGGCGTTGGTGCCCGGCTTCACGGTCAATCCACGGCTGCTCAAGATCGCCGAGAAGACCGCCCGTGCGCACCTGCGCCGCCAGGTCGCTGATCCCGAGCTGCGCGCCAAGCTGACCCCTGACTACGCCATCGGATGTAAGCGCATCCTGATCTCCAACGATTACCTGCCCGCGCTGACCAGGCCCAATGTCGAGGTCATCACGTCGGCCGTCGCCCGAGTCGGCGCGGACTGGGTGCAGGCCGCCGACGGCACCCGCAGGCACGTTGATACGATCGTCTTCGGCACTGGTTTCCACGTCACCGACATGCCCATGGCCAGCTGGATTCATGGCCGGGACGGCCGTGCCCTGGCCGAGGTGTGGTCCGGTGGCGCACAGGCGCATCGCGGCACGACGGTGGCCGGGTTCCCGAACCTGTTCATTCTGGTCGGCCCCAACACCGGGCTCGGTCACACCTCGCTGATCTACATGATCGAGTCACAGGTGGCCTACACTATCGACGCGCTGCGCCACCTACGGCGTACCGGGGCTGCCGCGGTGGAGGTCCGGCCGGAAGCGCAGGCGGCCTACAACCGCGATATCCATCGGCGGATGCGGGGCACGGTGTGGACCACGGGTGGGTGCGCCAGCTGGTACCTCGATGCCCATGGCCACAACACCACGCTGTGGCCGACGTTCACCTGGCGGTTCCGCCGCGCCACCCGTCGATTCCGGGCCGCCGAATACCTCGTACATGAGACTGCCACGATGGCGCCGTGCGGTTGTTCGTTGCGCTGACCCCACCCGACGAGGTTGTCGAGGCACTGCGAACCACCACCGCAGCACTGCGCGAGCTGGCACCCGAGTTGCGGTGGAACCGCCCAGAGCAGTGGCACCTGACGCTGGCCTTCCTCGGTGAGGTCGGCGATGAGGTGGTTGACGAGCTGACCCACCGGCTCAACCGGGCGGCCACTCGGCACCCACCGCTGTCGTTATCCCTCGGTGGCGGCGGCCGGTTCGGGAGCCGGGTGTTGTGGACCGGCGTACAGGGTGATCGCGACAGGCTGCGCAGGCTGGCCGGCTCGGCAGCGGCCGCAGCCCGTCGCTGCCGGCTGCCGGTAGAGGACCGGCCGTACCGGCCGCATCTGACCTTGGCTCGGGCCCCTGGAGACGCGGACTTGCGACCGTTGGTCCAGCGGCTGGCATCCTGGCAAGGCCCGCCATGGGTCGCGACTGAGCTGACACTGGTGCGCAGCCGTTTGGGCGCAGCGTCTGGTGGTTCCGCGCTGCATGAGCCGATCATCGGCTGGCCACTTTCCGGAATAGCACCGGAAGACCAGCGGAAACGCACATAATCAATCGCAGATCGCCGCGCCTGAACCAGGGCGCAGGCAAACCATCTCGATGCATCCTGATCACACCACGGCTGACAACAGTCAGAAACAGCGACACCGGCGATAAAGCCTCCAGCTGACCGCTGACACCACCAGCAACCTCACCGAGGTGCCGTTGCGATCCACTTAGAAACCGCAGGGCACTACGTGGTCGTGAAGAGAGTATCCGGCTGGACCGGTATCGGATCCTCGAAACCTCAGGTAGCCACTGACGGTGAGCCTACGTAAGTGGCGGGCATCTCCTCCGTAGAACACCGGTAGTCGCTCGTACCGGTTGCGCTGGCTCGCCGATCCCGCGGTACTCGCCCCGCCACGGCGGCGTCCCGCTAGGTATGCCTCTGACGAGCGCAGATGACCGTACTCATACGGGTCGACGGCAGTAGGGAAGGCTCCCGAGCGGCACCCGATAGGTACCGAAGCCTCGACAACTCGGTAGCCGTGCCGTTGCTGCCTCAGTAGTCAAAAAGCAGTTTTAGGCTCCGTGATGCAATGCAAAGTTACGTGGCGAATGCATGTTGTCAGACGACTCCATGCTGTTATGGTTTGAATTAGCCAAATCGGAAGTCCACTCCGAAGAGGCATTTGTAGGCCACTCCGAGGAGGATTTGAATGTTCGATGCATTGAGCTACGCAGAGATCGACGGGCAGCACGCCGAACTGCTTCCCTCCCGTACCGTGATGTCCCTGTTCGCTCACACCGGTGGTGGCGACGGTGGTGGAAACCACTCGTGCAGCCAGCAGGCCGTCGTGGGCCTCCAAGGTACTAACGTTGACGCCCTCACCAACTTGATCGGTGTTGGCGCTGGCGTTCTCGGCCTCGGCGCAGGCAACGTGACGAGCCAGAACGCCTGCTGAACACCCCAGCGACCATGACATCGCTCGGCAACGACCTGCGGTAACCGGCGATTAGCTGGATCGCAAGGTCAGCGATTAGCCCGCACTCTTCACGATTTGTTGACACGTCGGGCTAACGCACGGAAGCGCCCCTCTGTCTTGGAAATTGGCTTGTTGAACTTCCATGATCCCGGACAGAGGGCACTTCCGCGTTCAACTCATAACGACAGGACACGACTAAGATCGTGGCCGCGCACGGAGACCTCATGCTGTCACACTGAACCCCGAATACCGGCCGAGGTCGAGTTCACGACGAAACCGGCGCTGGCCAAAACAATGATTGCTTGCGCGGTCGATGCCGGGGCGCCGGCGCGGTGGGTGGCTGCCGACGAGGTCTACGCTGCCGACCCTGGGCTGCGCACCGACCTTGAAGCCTGCCAGGTGAGCTATGTGCTGGCCATCGGGTACGACCGGCGCGTGCCTACCGCAGCTGGCCCGATGCGTCCCGACACCCTGGCCACCAGCCTGCCCAAGGGTGCTGGTAGCGGTTTCGGCTGGTCTGGTGCCAAAGGTCAGCGCTACTACGCCTGGATGTAGGTCAGTTTGAGGGCCGAATCAGGGCACCACTGGCTGTTTATCCGCCGCACCCCGCCACGCCGAGCTCGTGCCCTCCCACTGCTACTGCCCGACTTTGATTCGGCTTGGGGAACTGGTCCGAGCGGCCGGACGCCGATGGACCATCGAGGAAGGCTTTCAAACCGCCAAGGGCCTGGCCGGACTCGATGAGCACCAAGTCCGCCGGCGGCTAGCCAGGCGGCGCTGGACCCTGCTGGCGATGCTCACTCCCGCCCTACGTGCGGTCATCACCGCCGCCCAAGGCACCAACCACCCGACGAGCTGACGCCTTGACCTGCAGCGAGGTCCGCCACCTGTCGCCATCCTCATCACCGAACCCACCGGCCCACTGATCCGCTAGCCTGGTCACGCTGGCGACGCCACCGTCAACACCCCGGCCGCACCAGCCACTACCGCCGCCACAACGCTCAGCTCACCTGGTCACGACCTACGGCTTGAGTACCAGGGCGGCGACCACACGGTCGGTGCGGCCCTGGGTAGCCACGGGGGGCTGGGCGGATTTGGACACCTCGGTCAACAAAGCGCACAGCGTGCACCTTAACCACACAGCCGTCTTCGCGAACTTTGACCGTCAGTGAATCGGTCCAATGCTGCCCAATAACTGCACGGGGTCCCACTGCGCGCCGCGGCCATAGACGAAACGCGCTTAAAGCGGGCATACGGACGGTGGTAGACCAATCAAGAAACCCGGAGCCGAACGATTGCCCCACATGCAAACGGAGGGGTGGCCGCATAGCGGCCACCCCTCCCGTGCCGACGATCACGCTCGCGCTCACTGGGTCGCGGGGCGGTGCTGCACGACTAGCGTTGTAGTCGGCTGCCCCAGCACCACCTCGGCGTTGCGCCGGCCATACAGATGTCGCTCCCTAGCAAACGACACCGCATGCGATCACCGCTGAACTGCGCGGCCGTTGGTTAGCAGATACTGCCGTCGTCAGCAGATACTGCCGTCAGTGGCAGTTACCGCCATCAGCGCTGCCGCCTGGGCCGCCCCACGCGTTAGCAGCGTAGTTGTCCTGCTGGTGCTGAAGGATGATGTTCAGGGCGTTGACTCCGATGCCACCATAAGCATCGCCGCCGTTGCCACCGGTGCCGCCGCTTCCGCCACACACGCCGCCGCCACTCTTGGCAATGCCGCCCAGAGACAGAACGGTACGGGCCGGAAGCAACTCAACGTGCTGACCGTCAATCTCGGTAAAGCTCAATTCGTCAGACATCCAAATCCTCCTCGGAGTGGCCTATAAGTGCCTCATCGGATTGCATTGCCGATTTAGCTAATGCCAATCATGACGACGGCAAAGTCATCTGACAACATGCATTTACCCCTAAATATGCGGCACACCACGTAGGCGTGCGGCGGCCTTTTTGATTGCCGAGTCCGCGCCGAGCGGCTACTTAGGATCAGAAAGATTTGTACCTACCACACGGATTCCGCGGACGCCTGCCACGGTGATCTTATCCAGGTTATCCCTGGTCGGAGCGCACCGGAGATGAAACTAGGTGGTGGCAGACAGCTCGCGCCGCGGCGAAGACGGCGTTTGGGTCAATTCCGTGACAGCAGCCGGATTGCAGAAGGAAACGTAGGTGCGGTGCGGTGACTACCTAGGCTGCTACGGCGATGACATGTAGCGCCCGGGCGCTCTGACCCGATTCCGCAAGTAGTGGTGCGACGCGGAGCGGGAATGGCGACAGGTGCTCCGTGACCTGGGATGATCCTGGTGGGGTACGTGAGCCTGCGCGGTTGCGGCGGCGGGTGCAGACCGGCGCGTCGGACTCGTCGCTGACCCGGTTCTCAGGCATGGTGGCGGTGGCCGAGCTGGTGGACCGCCTGGGCACGATCGAGCTGTTGGAGGCGGCGATCGGTCGGATCAAGCCTCAAGACCGCGGGTATACCGGCGGCCAGCCCGCTAATCGGTAAGCGTGCGCGCAGTTGGCCGGGGAGAACTTCCTGGTTGGGCGGGACCGCTACCGCGCCGACGCCGCCGGTCAGCGCTCACGGCGGTGCTCGGTTGTGCTCGAGAGCGGGATCGGTGAGGTGCACGCGGGGATGCTCGCGCTGCTCCCGGTGCGGCGCGCCGCTGCATTGTGCGATCAGGTCACGATCGACCTGGACACCACTGATATCGAGGTTTACGGCCGGGCACAAGCGCGCGGTGGCGTTCAGCCACAGGGGCAACGCTGCGGGCGTCCGAAGGTGACCAGCTTGGCGAAGACCCCGACGGTGTCGGCGGCGGACCTGCCGGGCGGCGTCGGATAGGTGCTCGGGCAGCGACTGGAAGCAGGTCGTTCGGCGGCGGAACACCGGATCGCTCGCGGCGGTGCAGCCGATGATTACCCGCGCGTCGCCGGCGGCGCCCCGGTGGGCGGTCAGCGCCTTCAAAAACGGCCAGCTTTTCGCGCCCCCTGTCCGTGGTCGGCGATCGTGTCCTGGCAGCAGGAGAACCTGTCGAAGCCGCATGGATATCTGCGCGACGAACCGCTCCGACTACACCTGAAGCAGTCAGTACCGAGCAGACACCTCGATCGGACCACACCCACCGGCGGCGCCCAATTTCAGCCGATGCCGTCCTACGTTGAGGTCCTCTCGGTGACCATCGTCGACCAAATACCCGGCGGCGCCGACGTGGAGATGAAGCTGCCGGGCAGTTTGTCTGGGCAAGACTGATACCGACGCGAGCGGTCCCGCGCTGGTCACCGCAGGTCTGCAAGCCTGCGGCGGCTGCGCCCACCCCGCCGGGTCGTGAGCCATCTTGCACATCCGCCTTCGATGGTCCTCGGCGCCGGCATGGCCTTGATCTTTTCCGGCTGGGAAGCCTCCCCAGATCCGAAGCGGTTCAGTGAGCGGTAGGCACTGGAGTTTGAGGATCGCGGTAACGGCTTGCCACTTACTAAGTAGGTCAAAAATCAGAGTCCAGGGTGGCGGGATCGGAGTTAGGTGGCGAATGCATGTTGTCATGTGATCCCGCACTGTTATGGTATGGATTAGCCAAATCGGTGATACGTCCGCTTAGGTGTTCTTTTTCTGCACCCACTTAGGCGCCACACTTAGGGGGAATTAGATGTCTGACGCACTGAGTTGTTCCGAGATGGACGGGCAGCATGCGGAGCTGCTCCCCGCGCGTACCGTCCTGTCCATGTTCCACCTCGACGACGGTGACTCTACCGTTATCGGTTCCGCATGCGAAACAAGCACGAGCCCGGGCAACGGGGGCCTGCTGGGCCTTGGTGCCGTCGCGCCATTCTCTACGGTGACGTGTGAGCCGGCGGCACTCGTCGACAACACCTGATGAACTGGTAACGCCACGCGGGTGTGACGTAGAAACGCCGTCCTCGGTCGGGTGATCGTTTCGGTTCGGCGAGGATACCGATGGCGTTCTCGACTCCGGCAAAGCTGCTAGCGGCGGTTCCAGCTGTCGTTGAAGCGGCGAGCGCGCCGGCATGATCGCGTGCGATGGCGGAGGCACTGGAGGGGTGGCCGCACACCGCGGCCACCCCTCCAGCTATTTCCGCGGGAGGTAACTGGAGGCCTAGACAAAACAACCGAAGACAGCGCTCTCACGCACACCAGCGCTGCCCCGACCAACTCAGCCGTGGTTGTTGACGATCGCGGCCGGTATGCAGGTAAGAGAACCGGCACCGGCGGCCGAGCAGGTGTCCGCGATCACGGTCGAGTCGCCGGGACCGTCGGAGACGACGACCGGGCCGGGAACGGCAGCGCCGCCGGAGGCGGGGGGTGCCGGGTCACCATTGAGGCCGAAAAGGGACATGACCGTGCGTGCGGGAATCAGCTCCGCCTGCAGGTCGTCAATCTCGGCGAAGCTCAGTACGTCAAGCATCTTAAGTTCTCCTCAGAAGAGCGTAGGGCCTTAAAGGGATGCAGAAAAGGGTGCCTACTCGACAGCATTTGCCGATTCGACTAATTCAGACCATAACAGCAGCAGATCTGCTGACAACACCCATTCGCCACTTAACTTTATATTGCACCACTGACCCGAAAACTGGCTTTTGGGCTTCTTAGTCACCAGCGCATTGTTACCAGGATCCTGAGACTTCAGTACCTACCGCGCACCTTCGGACGGGCCGTCCCTACTACCATCGCTGACACTCGATACGCCCATCTGCGCTCGTCACAGGGTCGCTAGGGGAGCCTCGCCGAGGCGTGGCGGAAAATTGTGTGGGCAGCGAGCCGCCACAGCCGGTACAAGCGATCAGCAGGCTATTACGGAGTGGGCGCCCAGAGCTTACGTAGGCGCCACCTCTACGGTGCTGAGCCGACGCCGAACAAATGCGTATTGGCGAGCTCTCCCCGTCGCAGTACGTAGCCGCCACCGCAGTATGCGTGCCGTCCACTACTCGGCGGAACAATTCGCTTCACGGCTAGGTGGTCAAATGCACCATCTTTAGGTAACCGGCACGGTTGTCAGGTGACGTGCCGTTCGCCATGGTATATAGAGCCACGTCGGGCAATGCCGTCCGATGAGGTTTGTCGACCTGGCCCACGGGCCAACTGTCCGGCGCCCACTGGAGCCACTGCCCGGCCCATTGGGCCACTGTGAGGGGGACTACATGCTTGAGGCATTGAGCGCTACTGATATCGACCGGCAACACCTAGAGTTGCTTCCCGCACGTACGGTCATGTCGATCTTCATGACCGACAAGGGTACGGCGGGTTCCTCTGGTAATGACACGAACAGCAGCAGTGGCGGCGCAAGCGACATCTTCACGACTGCCCTGGCCTTCCTCGCCAAGATGGCGCCGCTTCCTAAGTAAGCGGTATCAGTGGACCGGCCCGTATTCAAACGCAGGGGTGACCGCAATGCGGCCACCCCTGCGGCGCCGACGACAACGCACGCCGTGGAAGAAATCGCGTGACGGTACTGCACGGCTCCAAGGCCGGCTGCCCCAGCACCATCTTCGGCGTTGCGTCCGCCATGCCGGTGCCGTTTCCTAGCTAAGGCACCGACTATTGTGTGATTGCAGCGATAAGATTCAGCAGTTGCCGCCAGCGCCGCCGATACCGTTACCAGCACTGTTGGTCTGGTCGCCAAAGACGTCGATGTTCAGCACGTTGAGACCGATACCACCCTCGCCCTCGCCGCCGTTGCCGCCGTGGCAGCCGCGGCCGACCTTGGTGATCATGGACAGAACGGTGCGCGCCGGAAGCAGTTCAGCGCGTTGACCATCGATCTCGATAAAGCTAAGGGAATCAGACATACGCATCCTCCTCGGATTTGTCTGGAATTGTCTAATCGGGTGGCAATGCCGATTAGACAAACACCATCATTGCAACACCGAACTCGTCTGACAACATGCGTTAACCCCTAACTGTGCAGCCCACCACGTAGCCCTGACATGGTCTTTTTCGGCTACTTAACCCAGCCATGGCAGTTACCTAGGACCGCCCACTTCAGTACCTAGCTGAAGGGCTGTATCCGCGCCTGATCCACTCAGATTACGCTGGTCAGGGTCCGATGGGTCGCCGATGCTAGGTGGTGCACAACGCTGCCGACGCGGCGAGCGCCGCGGTCGGCCAAGACCGTCGCGACGATGGCGGGTACGAAACTACGTAGTTGCAGTCCGGCGACTACCTAGGCGCGGCGACACACAATGTCACTATCTCTGTGCGTTGCGCGACGCAAAATGTCGCCGTAGGCACATAAGCCGTGGCGTTTGCTAGAACGGGGATGTAGGCCCCAGCCGATCGGGGCTCCGAAGGAAGAGTGGGCGAGGGGGGAGTTGAACCCCCACGTCCTTACGGACACACGGACCTGAACCGTGCGCGTCTGCCATTCCGCCACTCGCCCAAGTGGTCCCGCCAAGTAACCGGGGCAGCCTAGCACGTGCGCTCCCAGCGCCCGACACGCAGCAGACTCGAACCGCTGGCCGTGCCCGATACCATCGGGGCAGCTCGCCGGCAAACCCGGACAGCAGCCTGGGAAAGGAGGTCGCCGTGGGCAAGGCGCAACGGTTCGAGCGACGGTTGCAGGGTATCGTCGGCGACGCCTTCGCCAGGGTCTTCGGCGGCAGCGTGGTGCCGCAGGAGGTGGCGCAGGCGCTCCAGCGCGAGGCCGACGACAACGCACGCCCGCTCGCGGGGGGGCGGGTGCTCGCACCGAACCGCTACATCGTGACACTTGGGGCCGCCGACCATGACCGGCTGGCCGGCGACGAGCAGCGGGTGATCCGGATGCTCAAAGGATGCATCCAGGCTCATCTCACGCAGCAGGGCTGGGATGTCTATGGAGACGTGGTGGTGGCTCTCAAGGTGTCGGGAACGCTGCACACGGGCCAATTCCGCACCAGCTCGTCGGTCGATCCCGACACCCCGCACCCTCGTACCGCAGGAGACGGCGCCATGAGTGAGGCTAGGAGCCAGCCGCCGGTCGAACCCGCCGGGGACGCTGAGCGCAGCCAGTACCGCAACGACGGCGTACCCGCGGCCGCACCGGATTACGGCCAGCCCGCCGGCAATGCCTATCCGGGTTCCCGGTATCCCCTGGGCCCCGGTTCATCGGACAACGTCGGTTATTACGGCTATGAACAGCCTGCCAGTCAGCCGGAATACCGCTACAGCAGTTACGACGACCAGCAGTCTTACCGCGAGGCACAGCCGGAATACGCTCGTGACCAGGGCGGTTACCGCCAGCTGTCGGCCGCGCTCATCCTGGACGATGGATCCAACCGCTACTACCAGCTCACCGAGGGCACCATGGTGGTGGGCCGCGGCCATGAGGCCCAGTTCCGGCTGCCCGATACCGGCGTGTCGCGGCGGCATCTGGAGATCACCTGGGACGGACGGACGGCTCGGCTCGCCGATCTCGGGTCCACCAACGGCACGACCGTCAACGGCACCCCGGTACAGACTTCGCAACTCGTCGACGGCGATGTGGTACGGGTGGGGCAGTCCCGTCTCGTCTTCCGGACCCAGGGTTGAGGGTTGAGCGATTCACGGGTGACGGCAGCATATGAAATACCATTGACCACCACGCGACCCAGCCGAAAGTTACCGAGCCCAAAGTTACCGAGCCCAAAGTTACCGAGAGCAGAGACGAACCGAGCGTGCCGGAGCTGGTGCTGCAACTGACCAGAGCGGGCTTCTTGCTCCTGCTCTGGTTGTTCGTCGTTGCCGCGCTGCGCATCGTGCGCTCGGATCTGTTCGTCGCCTCCGGATTGCGCGCCAGCCTTCCGATGTCTCGCCGCGGGGCTCGCGCGGAGCACAATCGCACGGCGCGCCAACTGGTCGTCACCGCAGGCGGGCTGGCGGGTACCCGGATCTCCCTGGATGGCAGGCCCATCCTGATCGGCCGGGCCGACGACTCCACCCTGGTTCTCGACGACGACTACGCGTCCACCCGGCACGCTCGTCTCGGCTTCCAGGGCGGGGACTGGTTCTTAGAAGATCTGGGCTCCACCAACGGCACCTACCTGGACCGGGCTAAGGTCACCGGACCTACCCGAGTACCGCCAGGAGTTCCGATCCGCATCGGCAAGACGGTGATCGAGCTACGCTCATGACTCTGGTCCTCCGCTATGCAGCCAAGAGTGACCGCGGCCTGGTCCGGCAGAACAACGAGGACGCGGTCTACGCGGGCCCTCGCCTGCTCGCGCTGGCCGACGGGATGGGCGGGCATGCGGCTGGCGAGGTGGCGTCCAAAGCGGTCATCGCGGCGTTCGCCCCGCTGGATGACGACGAGCCCGGCAACGACCTGCTGGACCAGCTGCACGAGGCGACGCTGGCGGGTAACGCCGCGATCAGCGAGCTGGTCCGCGAGGACCCGGAACGCGAGGGCATGGGCACCACGCTCACGGCGGTTCTGTTCGGTGGCAACAAGATCGGCCTGGCCCATGTCGGGGATTCCCGTGCCTACCTGCTGCGCGACGGTGTGTTCAGCCAGATCACCCGGGACGACACGTTCGTCCAGTCGCTGATCGACGAGGGCCGGATCTCCAGTCACGAGGCCAGCCACCATCCGCAGCGCTCGCTGCTGCTCAAGGCGCTCACCGGGCACGAGGTGGAGCCTTCGCTCACCGTGCGGGAGGCCCGCGCCGGGGACCGTTACCTGCTGTGCTCGGACGGGCTGTCCGACGTGGTCAGCGCGGAGACCATCGCCGAAGGCCTGTCCATGCCCGACCCGGAGACCTGCATCGACCGCCTCATCGAGCTGGCGCTGCGGGGCGGCGGTCCGGACAACATCACCTGCATCGTGGCCGACGTGGTGGACGTCGACTACGGCGAGGACGCACCCATCATCGCCGGTGCGGCCGGTGACGGTATCGAGCAGCCGCAGCCCGACTCGGCTGCTTCCCGCGCGGCGACGACCACGCTGCCACGTCCCGCCCCGGTGCAGCCGCAGCGCGTCGAGCCGGCGCCGCCCGACCCGCAACTGCTGCAACGCAAGCGCAAGCGCACCCTGATCGGCTTGGGGGTGCTCGCCACGCTGGTGGCCGGCGTCGTCGCGATTGGTTCGATCTTGGTGCTCGGTCAGTATTACGTGGCGGCCGGCGACAACGGTGAAGTAGCGGTCTTTCAGGGCGTCCGCGGCGATTTTCTCGGGCTGCCGCTGCATTCCTGGGCCGAAGGCAGCTGCCGGGAGGATGCCCGCGGCTGTGAGGCGGTGTACCTGCGCGACCTGCAACCGTACGCTCGCGCCAACGTGCGTCGTGGCATGATCAGTAACGCCGGACTGGACGGCGCTCGCGAGATCATCGGCCGGCTGCGCACGAATGACCTACTCCCCTTGTGCACGTCTAACGGCACGGGAACCGGTCCGGCCGAGTCTCCGACTTCCGTCACGGCGGATCCGAACGCTTCGGCCGCACCGACGACCACTGGTACGCCGCTACCCGAGCAACCGTCGGAGCCCGGGGTGGACTGCCGGACGGTGCGCTGATGGTCAGCTCCGTCGCCACTCAGGACGCGGGCGCCCAGCCCGGGGCGTTGCCGCCCACCAAGCGCGGCCTGGAACTGGTCATGCTGGCCTTCGCCACCATCGTGGTCACCACGGCGCTGGTGCTGGTGGAGCTCAACCAGCCGCAGGGGCTGACCCGGTCGGTGCTCTACGACGGGGCCGCCTACCTCGCACTGTTCAGCGCCGCTCACGTGGCGGTGCGCTGGCTGGCGCCCTACGCCGACCCGCTGATTCTGCCTTGCGTCGCGTTGCTCAACGGGTTGGGACTGGTGGTCATTCACCGGCTCGATCTGGCCGACGAGAACACCGCTGCGTCGGTGGGAAGCCCGGTCCCGGCTGGCAACCTGCCCCACCAGATCGCCTGGACGGCGCTGGGCCTCGGGCTTTTCGTGGCTGTGCTGGCGGTGGTCCGCGACCACCGCCAGCTGGCCCGCTACGGCTACACCTGCGGGCTGATCGGGCTGGCGGCACTGGCTCTGCCTGGATTACTGCCTGCTGCTCTGTCTGAGGTCAACGGCGCCAAGATCTGGCTGCGCTTCGGCGCCTTCACCATCCAACCGGGTGAGTTCGCGAAGATCCTGATCATGATCTTCGTCGCCGCGTTCCTGGTGACCAAACGGGATCTGTTCACCACGGCGGGTCGCAGCGTGCTGGGCATGGAATTACCCCGCGCCCGGGATCTCGCACCGCTCCTGGTGGCCTGGGGGCTGTCCCTGGCCGTACTGGTGCTGGAAAAGGACCTGGGCACCTCGCTGCTGTTCTTCGGCATCGTGCTGGTGCTCATCTACGTCGCGACCGAACGAGCGTCCTGGCTGGTCATCGGGCTGATCTTCTTCCTGGGCGGCGCGGTCGTCTCGGATCTGCTGTTCCGGCACGTGCAACGCCGGGTCACCGCCTGGATCAACCCGTTCTCCGATTACGACGGCGCCGGTTACCAGATGGCTCAGTCGCTGTTCGGACTGGGCACCGGTGGGGTGTTCGGTACCGGACTGGGTGCCGGGCGTCCCGACCTGGTGCCGGAAGCCCACACCGACTTCATCACCGCCGCCATCGGCGAGGAGCTGGGATTCGTCGGGTTGGCGGCGGTGCTGTTCACCTACCTGCTGGTCGTGATGCGCGGCATGCGCGCCGGACTGACCGTCCGGGACACCTTCGGCAAGTTGCTCGCCGCGGGATTAGCCTTCGCGATCGGGCTTGAGGTGTTCATCGTGGTCGGCGGGGTGACCAAGCTGATCCCGCTGACCGGGCTCACCGCGCCGTTCCTCGCCTACGGCGGCTCGTCGCTGCTGGCCAACTACATCCTGGTCGCGCTGCTGCTACGGATCTCCCACGCGGCCCGAGCACCGGCTATTCCCTCCGGTCCGCGCAAGCCGGTGGCCCCGCTCGCCGAGGCGCGCACCGAGATGGTGCAGCGCCCGTGAACACACCGCTTCGCCGGGTCGCGCTGGCCGTCATCGGCATGATCGTCCTGCTGCTGGCCAATGCCACCTACATCCAGGTGGTCAGCGCGGAGGATTACCGCACCGACCCGCGAAACCGGCGGGTGCTGCTCGACGAGTACAGCCGCCAGCGTGGCCAGATCATCGCGGGCGGGCTGCCGGTGGCCAACTCGGTGGAGACCGGTGGGCAGCTGCGGTTCTTACGCACCTACCTCAACGGCCCGCTGTACGCGCCGGTCACCGGGTACTACTCGCTGCGCTACGGCGCAGGCGGCATAGAGAACGCGATGGACGCGGTGCTCAACGGCTCCGACGGCCGGCTGTTCGTGCGGCGGATCTCCGACCTGATCACCGGACGGGCTCCCAGCGGGGGCAGCGTCGGGCTCACCATCAACCCGGCGGTCCAGAAGGCCGCCTACGACGGGCTGACCCGACGCGGCTACACCGGCGCAGTGGTGGCGATCAAGCCGAGCACCGGCGAGATCCTGGCGATGGTCTCCACCCCGTCCTACGACCCGAACCGGCTGTCGTCACACGATGGCGCGGTGCAGGAAGCCGCCTGGAACGAAGACACTGCACCGAAACGCCATTCCCCGCTGACCAACCGTGCGGTCGCCGCGACCTACCCGCCGGGGTCGACGTTCAAGCTGGTGGTCACCGCGGCCGCCCTGGAGTCCGGGAGAGCGACCCCGAATACCCCGCTCACGGCGGCGCCTGCGTTGCAGCTGCAGGGCACCACCACGTTGCTGCACAACTTCGCCGACCAACCCTGCGGTGGCGGTGCTACGGCCACGCTGACCCAGGCGCTGGTCCGCTCCTGCAACACCGCCTTCGCCCAGCTGGCCACCATCGTCGGCGAGAACCAACTGCGCAAGCAGGCCCAAGCCTTCGGCATCGGGCAGCAGGACCTCACCATCCCCATCCCGGTGGCCCCGTCCACGGTGGGCGCCATTCCCGACATCCCCAGCTTGCAGCAGTCCGGCATCGGGCAGCGCGATGTGGCGCTCACCCCATTGCAGAACGCGATGATCGCGGCCACCATCGCCAACGGCGGGGTGCGGATGAAACCCCAGCTGGTGCGCAATCTGCTGGCTCCGGACCTGTCCGTGCTGGAGAGTTTCGTGCCGGAGCAGGCCGGGACCGCGATGTCGCGGTTCACCGCCTCCCAGATCAGGGACATGATGGTCGCCGCCGAGAACAGCTACCGCAACGACGGCAAGATCAATGGGATCACGATCGCCGCGAAGACCGGCACCGCGGAACACGGCGCCGACCCCAAGAACACCCCGCCGCACGGCTGGTATGTAGCTTTCGCCCCTGCCGATAATCCGCAGGTAGCCATCGCGGTGGTGGTCGAGGACGGTGGAGACCGCAACCTCGAGGCAACCGGCGGTTCGCTGGCCGCACCGATCGGGCGGGCCGTCATCGGTGCCGCCCTGCAAGGAGGCCACTGATGGCGGGGATGCTGACCGCCTTATTGTTGCCGAACTCGGCAACAACTCCGACGCCGCGGACGATTCCCCATGTGGTGGCCATATGGGATTGAGCAGCGGGCAGATGCTGGCGCGGCGGTACCGGCTGGGCCGGCGAATCGCCGTCGGCGGGATGGGCGAGGTGTGGCAGGCTGACGACACCCGGCTGGACCGCCCGGTCGCTGTCAAGGTGCTCAAGCCGGAGCTGTCCGGCGACGCCGAGTTCCGGCAACGATTCCAGGCCGAGGCCCGGATGACCGCGGCGCTGAACCATCCGGGAATCGCGGCGGTACACGATTACGGCGAGGCGGGAAACGACCCGAACGTGGCCTACCTGGTGATGGAGCTGGTGGCCGGGGAACCGCTGGACGCGATTCTGGCCCGGCAGACCCGCCTGGGCGCCGACCGCACCCTCGACATCCTGGAACAGGCCGGCCGTGCGCTGCAGGCGGCGCATGAGCGCGGTGTGGTGCACCGCGATATCAAGCCGGCGAACATTCTGATCACGCCGGCCGGCACGGTGAAACTCACCGATTTCGGCATCGCCAAAGCGGTCGACGCCGTCCCCATGACGCGCAACGGAATGGTCCTGGGCACCGCGCACTACATCGCTCCCGAGCGGGCTGCCGGTAACGAGACCGGCCCGGCCGGTGACGTCTACTCGCTGGCAGTGGTCGGCTACGAGTGCCTGGCGGGGCACCGCCCGTTCTCGGCCGACAACGCGGTCAGCGTCGCCATGATGCACATCCATCACCAACCCCCGCCGCTTCCCGCGGACGTCCCCCCGACAACCCGGACGCTGATCGAGTCCGCGCTGGTGAAGGACCCGTGCCGGCGCTACCGTACCGGCGGTGAGTTCGCCGCAGCTGCCGCCGCGGTGCGAGGCGGCCGGGGACTGCCACCCGTGACAACGGTTGGACTGCCGGCTCCGCCGGCGGTCACCAACCACCCGTCTCCGACTGCCGTGCTGCCGCGTCCGGTCCACGCCGAAGGTCGTCGATCTGGACGGATCGCGCTCACCGCGCTCGGCGCATTGGTGTTGGTGCTCGGCGGCTACCTGGCCCGCGACGCGTTGCATGCGCCGACCACGCCGCCGGCCGTGCCCGCTGGGACAGCAAGTGGTACCGAGGTCGTCAGCGCCCCCGCGCCGCCGGCGATTCCAGATCCGTACGCGCAGGAACTCACGAAGGCGCAACCTGTCCCGGAGTCGAATAACTCCGACGACGCGCCCCCGGAGGTGCTCATCATTCCGACCGATTACTGGGGTCACTCGGGAAGCGACGCCGTGGTCGCCGCGAAGTTCCGTGGCCTGATACCGCGAGTCGTCGACGACAACGGCGAGCAGGTCGATCCGGATCTGCGCTCGCAGTGCCGGATCATCGGCGTCGACCCGCTGACCGGTTTCGTTGCCCGCGGATCGACCCTCGAGCTGACCTGCCGGAGGGGAAAGTGAGCGGTCGACACCTGTCAGGTGACAGCCGGAAGGGGGGCATGATAGGCCCGGACCTGGGCCCCGACACGGCCATCGACACGGCCACGGCCAGGGACTCGGACACCATGCGGGTTTCAAACGACGAGCGGGACGGCGCAGCAATGACCATTCCCCGGTTACTGTCGGATCGCTACGAGCTGGGCGAGACGCTCGGCTACGGCGGCATGTCCGAGGTACACCGCGGGCGCGATGTCCGGCTCGGCCGCGACGTCGCCGTCAAAGTGCTGCGCGCCGACCTCGCCCGGGATCCCCAGTTCCAGCATCGCTTCCGCCGTGAGGCACAAAACGCCGCCGCGCTGAATCACCCGGCGATCGTGGCGGTCTACGACACCGGCGAGACGGTGTCGGAGTACGGCCCGTTGCCCTATATCGTGATGGAGTTCGTCGACGGCCGCACCCTGCGCGACATCGTCAAGACTGAGGGCCCGCTGGACGAAGAGCGGGCGATGGAGACGATGGCCGACGTCTGTGCAGCCCTGGACTTCAGCCACCGCAACGGCATCATCCACCGGGACGTCAAGCCGGCCAATATCATGATCAATAATGCTGGCGCCGTCAAGGTAATGGACTTCGGCATCGCCAGGGCACTGGCCGACGGGCAGGGTGTGACCCAGACCGCAGCGGTGGTCGGTACTGCCCAGTACCTGTCCCCCGAGCAGGCCCGTGGCGAGATGGTGGACGCCCGGTCGGACGTCTACGCCGCCGGATGCGTGCTTTACGAGCTGATCGCCGGTGAACCTCCGTTCACCGGCGATTCTCCCGTCGCGGTGGCCTACCAGCACGTTCGCGAAGACCCCGCACCCCCGTCGCACCAGAACCCGGACGTATCCCCCGCACTCGATGCGGTGGTGCTCAAGGCGATGAGCAAGAATCCGGCGAACCGTTACCAGTCCGCTGCGGAGATGCGCTCGGATCTGGTCCGCGTGCTCAAGGGGCAACGGCAACTGGCGCCGGTGGTCATGACCGATGCCGACCGCGATCTCATGCTCGACTCGGGCCCCACCGTGGCCATACGTGCCACCCGAGCGGGTCGGCGGCGCGCCGAGCCCGCCGGTGGGCCGATCGAGGGGCGGCGGTCCGGGCGCGGCCTCGGAGTCCTTACCACGGTGGTGGTCGCCGCCATCATCGGAATGATCCTGCTGCTGTTCACCGACGTCTTCGGCGGCGGACCCAAACCGATCCCGGTGCCCAATGTCGTCGGCCAGCCAGTGCCGCAAGCCGAGCAAGCGCTCAACGCCGCCGGTTTCCAGACCGAGCGCCATCCCGTCGAATCAACCCCGCAGGACCTTGAGCGGGTGGTGGCGATGAATCCGGCCGGACAGGCGGTGAAGGGCACCACGGTCCGGCTGGACATCGGCGCCGGCCCCGCCGAGGTGGAGATACCCAACCTGCTGGGGCTCGACCGCACCCAGGCCCAGGCTTCACTGCAGCAGGTAGGCCTGGTGCTCTCGCCGGACCAGCGCCAGCAGGTCGTCCAGGACGACAAGGATGTCGGCCGGGTGCAGGTCCAGGACCCACCTGCCGGCCGCAAGCTGGCCAAGGGCAAGTCGGTCACGATCACCGTCGGGGTGCCACCGGAGACCTTCGGCGTGCCCGACGTCGTGGGTACCAACGTCGAGCAAGCTCAGCGCAACATCGCCGTGGCCCACCTCACCGCGCAGATCCAGGAGGTCGACTCCGCGGTACAGCGTGGTCAGGTCCTCAAGCAGAACCCGGCAGGTGGCACCACCGTCAAGGCCGGTAGCACGGTGACCCTCACGGTGTCGCGAGGAAACCAGGCCCAGATGCCCAACCTGCATGGACTCACGGAGACCCAGGCACTGGCTACCCTGCAAAGGCTGGGTTGGACCGGCACCCTTCATGAGGTCTTCACGCAGGTGAACGATCCCACTCAGGTCGGCCTCATCGTCGCGCAGGATGTGCCGGCGGGCACCGGCTTCACCCGTGACCAGACCATCACCGTCACCATCGGTCGGGACAACACCCCGACCAGCACCACCACCACCAGCAGCCCGATCTTCGAAACCCCCGGGTTCGGCGGCGGCTGACCGTGTGGGTCAGCGCACTAGGGCGGCGGAGGCGAGCTTGCGCATGCCGGTCTCGAGCTCGAGTACCCGCGACCCGTCCACCTCGGCGCCCGCGATCCGCAGCCAGTTTGCCAGCAGCCGGTGCCCGCCGTCGGTGAGCACCGACTCCGGGTGGAACTGCACCCCATGCACCGGCAGCTCGCGGTGCCGCATCGCCATCACAATCCCCGACGCGGTACGACCGGTGACCTCGAGCTCGTCGGGGATGGTCTCGGGCAGCACGGTCAGCGAGTGATAGCGGGTGGCGATGAACGGCTGCGGCAATCCGGCGAGCACCGCAGCGCCGTTGTGGTGCACCTCAGAAGTCTTGCCGTGCAGCAGCTCCGGAGCGCGTGCCACGGTGGCTCCCCAGACCGCCCCGATCGCCTGGTGGCCGAGGCACACGCCGAGCAACGCACGGCCGCGCTCAGCACAGTCGCGGACGACGTCCATGCTCGCGCCGGCGCGCTCCGGCGTACCGGGACCGGGACTGATCAGCACCCCGTCCGCGACCGCGACGTCACCGGGCTGCACCGCATCATTGCGCCGCACCACGCACTCGGCGCCCAGCTGCGCCAGATACTGCACGAGGTTGTAGACGAAACTGTCGTAGTTATCGATCACCAGAATGCGCACGGCAGCCAGGGTAGCTGGCCGCGCTACCACGGCGCCGCCTCACGATCCCGCTGTCACGATCCCGCTGTCACGTCATTGAACGGCAGCCGGGGCTCAGCCCACGGGAACACCACGAACAACAGCAGTGCCACCACCGCCGCGACCAGGACCAGTGCCTGCAGAGCCTTGACCGCCGGCAAGCCGGGCAGGTGCCGCCAAATCCAGCTGTACACATGAACCTCCTCAGGCGGCTGCGGTGAGCTCGGCGGGACGTTGCCCCTCGACCTTGCGGTACGACGCAACCAGGACGCCGTGCACGACGAGTCGGTGACTGGCGGAGAACTGCGGATGACACGTCGTGAGAGTGATCAGCCGGCTCGAGGGCGCCCGACCGGGGTGACCCGGTACCGGAGCGATCACTTCGACCTGCGACGGCAGCACGACCGCCTTACCCACCACGTTGGTGTAGCGCCCCGGTAGTGGTTCGACACCCCGGCACTGCTGCTGCGTTCCCTTTCCCGCCGACCACCCGGCCAACTCGCTTTGAAGGGGCAGAACCCGGTAGACGTACCAATGATCAGCGGTCTCCACGACGATGGCGTCGCAGGACGACAGCTGATCCACGGAGTTGAAGGGCGAGCCCTTGCCCACGCGGTGTCCGGCCACCGCGAAGTTGCCCACTTCCCCGGGGGGTGCAGTGCCCAGGTAATGGCCGGGGCCAGCTTCCAAGGTGCCTGGGTCGGTGCCCTCCAGCACGGTGAAGACGAAATCCGGCCCGAACGCCGGGATGTACAGCTTGGCGATACCCGCGCCGTTGACCGGCCGATCCACCAGGCCACGTCCGTTGTGCCAGATGTCGTCCAGCTTGGCGGTGGCCTGGCGCTGCTTCTCGGCCGACGACCAGTTGGTGAAGTAAGCCTCGTAGAACACGAACAGCAGGACCACCAGCCCTACCGTCAGCAGCAACTCACCGATTCCGCGGATCGCCGTTCGCGCCGGATCAGGACGCCGGAGTGGAGATCGGGAGCGCCTTGTCCGGGTCAGCACATGGCTCACGAAACCTCCTCACGGGCACAGCGGGCCGGGCACGCCAGACCGTAGTGGGTGTAGATAACTCATCGGTGGCCGGGCCACACGGGGGCTGACAGCCCGCGGCCGGGTGGCAGTCCGGCCACCCGTGCCGGCCTGCGGCCGCGTTAGGTTACCGTGTTCAGCAGCGCCGCCCGCCAGACGAGGAAAACGACCATGCCCAAGTCGAAAGTCCGCAAGAAGTCGGTCTACACCCCGCCGGCCGAGGCGATCGGCCCGGCGAAAGTCCACGTAGCAGGTCCCTCCCACCCGCTTTATGTCGGCGTCATGCTGGGGACGATGCTGCTCGGCTTGCTGTGGCTGGTGGTCAATTACCTCGCTATCGACAGGATTCCCCTGCTCAACAGCCTCGGGAACTGGAACTTCATGGTCGGCTTCGCTTTGATGATCATCGGGCTGTTGATGACCATGCGGTGGCGCTGACCGCCTGGGTCGCACGACGTGGAATGGCGTCGAACAGCATCGAACAACATGGTTGCCATTCATCCCCACTGTGGATAAACCCTGTGGACAGCCACCGGCGTGGAGACCGCCTGAGACACCGGTACAACGCGCCTGGCAGCCCGACACACCGGGCGCCAGGGCGCGACACGCGGGGGATTAGCGGCGCTGGGGCAGGTAGAGCATCGCGGCGGTGACCGCAGCGCCGAAGGCCAGCCCGCCAAGGTGGCCAAGGATGGAAATGTTGGGCACCGCAACGCTGATGACCACGTTCAACAAGATGATCGTCAGCGCCGGTCGCGGGGACAGCCGCAGTTTTATCAGCACCACGGCGAGGCCTCCCATCAGGCCGAACACCGCGCCCGACGCACCGGCGGTGTGGCTTGCCGGGTTCTCGAACAGGAAGACCACCAGCGAGCCGCCGAGCAGCGACACGAGATACACCACCAGGAAGCGGGCCCTACCCAGCACCTGCTCGAGATCCCGGCCGATCACCCACAGAGCGATCATGTTGAACGCCAGGTGGATGGGTCCGATGTGCAGGAAGCCCGACGTGAGCAGCTGCCACCAGGCGCCGTCGGCCACCGCGCTCGGTTGCAACGCCCACTGCTGGAACAGCCGCGCGTCGGCGTTATGTGACACGCTGGCTGCCTGCAGCACGGTGACTGCGAAGATAACCACGTTGATCACAATCAGTGCCGGGACCACCAGCAGCCGGCCGGTCGGCTGAGGCCACTGCACCGTGCGCGTACGCGGCTGCGACCGACCGCCCTCAGCGACGCAGTCCACGCAGTGATAGCCCACCGAGGCTTCGCGCAGGCAATCCGAACAGGCGGGACGGTCGCAGCGGGTGCAGCGCACTGCGGTCGCGCGACTCGGATGCCGGACACACACGGGGCCGGCCATCGCCGTCATTGAGCCGGCCGGGGTATGACAACAGTTACTCGCTCGATCACGATGTTGTCCACTGGCCGGTCCCCTCGCGTCGGGGTCCGTGCAATGGCATCGACCACGGAGCGGGACTGCTGGTCAGCCACCTCGCCAAAGATGGTGTGCTTGCGGTTGAGATGCATCGTGGGGCGCACGGTGATGAAGAACTGCGAACCGTTCGTGTTCGGACCCGCATTGGCCATCGCCAGCAGGTACGGCCGATCGAACTTCAGGTCGGGATGGGTTTCATCACCGAACCGGTACCCCGGCCCGCCCCTGCCGGTACCGGTCGGGTCACCACCTTGGATCATGAAGTCCGCGATCACCCGATGGAACAGTGCCCCGTCGTAGAACGGCCCGGACAGCTCGCCTTTGGCGTTGCGCTGGGAATAGTCCTTGGTGCCCTCGGCAAGGCCGATGAAGTTCGCCACCGTTTTCGGGGCGTGGTTCGCGAATAGGGTCAGGCGGATGTCGCCTGCGCTGGTGTGCAGGATGGCGCCAGGCGCGTTCGTCGTCCGTTGCGTCACCAGACCCATCCTGCCATCACCCAGCTTGGGTTGCGGACAGGCCTGGAGAGGCACGATCCTCGGGATCGACGTCATCGAGCAGGCTGGCAGTGACCCTGAACGAGACCCCGGACAAACAAGTTAAGGATGTGAACGAGGTGAACGCTACGCGCTCCCACCCCGCGCGAGGCCGGGGCCACTGGCCGTGGGTGGTCACCGTGTTGCTCGGGATCTTGGGAGTCGCCGGCGCCGTGGTGCGCAACCGCTGGCAGTCCTCGAAACCCAAGCGGTTCGCTGTCCGGCCCGATGACCAATTGACGTGGCGGTACCGCGACCAGGTCGCCACCGGCCGCTCGCCGACCGGCAACGGCGTGGTCCGCGCTCACCACCGTCCGGGCGGCGACGACTGACCACGGCGCTAGGGGTTGCAGAGGAGCAACCTGAACGCGTGGCGAGTAGTCGGCTACTCGATTGGACGTCGGTGAGACCTCTTACAGGCCCAGGGTGGCTATTACCTGCTCGGCGATCCGCCGAGCACCGATCGTCTGCTGCTGGTTGGTCGTGATCACGACTGCGGTGCCGTGCCGAGCCACCGCGAATACCGCTCCGTCAGCGGTCGGCTGCGAACCGCCGGACCATCCGCCGGGTAGCTCGGCAAGATCAGAGGTAGCCACTGGAGCTGCCGCATCGACGGTCGCCCTGGCTGTCTGGGGGCCGGCGACCACGATCCAGGTTCGCAGTTGCACGGCATCGTGGTAGGTGAGGAAGAAACATGCCGGGTACGGCTGATGGGTAGCTGTCTTCGAGACCCGTACTGCGGTGACCCGCTCACCGTTGATCGTTTGTACTGACTCTGCCGGCAGGTAACTGCACGGCCCATCGGCGGCCGGCTGCGGGGCCGGTGGCGCCACCGCAGCGACGGTAGCCGGCGCCTCAGCGGGCGGCTGGGCATCCGATGGTTCGGGCGCGCCGGGAGCGGTGGCTATATGACTACAGCCAACCCCCGCGACGGCGAGCAGGGCGCCCACGCTCGTCACGATGATCGGCCTGTGACCGCGCGCTGGTGACATAACGGCAGGTAGTCAACCATGGCGGGGACCGATCACGGTGCGGGGGCATTGGCCACTTCGCGCCGAAAACGGTCGAGTTGCCCCCGAGACGGGCTCATGCAACGCACAGTGACAGTAAGTGACGCTAGGTTACCCGCTTGGGTGGTTCAAATCGCCGTTAACAAGCGTCGTCGCGGCAATCTGCCACGTCCAGAACGTTTCGATCAGGGCGCAACTCACCGTTCGGGGCACAGTCGTGCCACCAGTCGTATCTGCGCCGACTCCCACCTCGTTGAGCCGGTACCTGGATGCGCGGAGATCACCCACCCCCCGGGCGAACTCCGCAGTGTTTATCGCCAGGTACGAGGGATCCACGGCACCCGAGGGGGACAGCCGTACCGCCCTCTCGCGGAGAGATCTCGAACGAGGAGGAACACCGGAACATGACGTCACGCACACCCAGGAGGCATCGCCGCCTGGCTCTCATGGCCGCCGGCACGGCAGCCGCGATGGTTTTGCTGCCGGGTGCTGCCTCGGCGCAGGTGGTCCACTCAGTGCAGCAGATCATGAGCACCCCCGGTGGTCCGGCTATGCCTGGCGATCCGGTGGCGCCCCCCAACCCACTGCCACCCACTCCAGCCGGTCCCGGCGACCTGCCTGCTCCCGGCAACCTGCCTGTTCCCGCCATCGGCGACATCATCGGTAACGGCAGCCCAGGTCTGACCGGATCGCACGAGCACGAGGGCCACAACGGTGACGGGCCCCACGGCGATGACGTGCGCCACGATGACACCCCCAACAGCGATGCGATCGATGACCCTCACCCGCCTGACCACGCTTCCGGCGAGGTGGGCAAGGTCGACTTGTTGAAGTCCCGCCTGCTGGACATCACCAAGTACGACGCGACCATCGAGGACAATGGGCAGTCACACGCCGACTCGACCGTACTCGGTTTGGGCGGCAGCAGGCTCATCGGATCCAGCGCTGACTCCCGCGACCACAACCGGTCCGGCGACAACGGTGACGCTCTCAAGCTGTGCGGCACCACCGGCGGGCTGCTCTGCCTGAGCCTGCTCTACCACAACACGGTGGCTACCGAGGACCACGACAGCTCGCTCGCCGCAGCCCGCGGTGGCGTCGCGGCCCTGTGCCTCGGCAGTAAGGGCAAGGACAGGCGTGACCACGACGTCACCGCCTCCTACGAGTGCAACGGGATCCTGTCCTTGGGTGTTGCCGAGGGCCTCGGCATCGCCGAGCGGGACAAGAAAGAAGGCCACACCAAGGCCGACTCCGCCAACGAATTGCTGAACCTCTGCATCGGCAAGCGCGACAAACTGACCACCCCGTGCGAGGGGCTCGGACTCGAGGCGGTGCACTCCGAGTCGAAGTCGAGGTCGAACAAGCCGGACACCGAGCGTCACTCGTTCCTGCTGGGTATCGACAGCAACGGTCACTCGTCGTACCTGCTGGACGCGCCGTTCGGTTTGGCTCTGCCCGACCACTGCGGTGACTCCGCGATCCTGTGCTTGCTGCTCAACCAGGGCAAGTCGATCATCTTCCACAACCCCAAGGGCGCCGGTAGCGCGCAGGAGGCCCTGCGCCTCGACGTGCTCAACCGGGTCCTGCTGGTGGTCCTCGGCCAGTCCGAGACTCTTGCCCACGAGACCAACGAGGGCAACGACAACCACCACCACAACAAGGGTGAAGAGCACGGCGAAGACCACGGCAACAAGGGTGAAGAGCACGGCAAGGGCGAGGAAGAGCACGGCAAGGGTCCTGAGCTGGCTGAGACCGGTGCCGATGTCGCCGGGCTGCTGGCCGGTGGCTTCCTGCTCACCGGACTGGGTGCGCTGACCGTGGCGGGTACCCGCCGCCGGGCTGGCAGGCACACCGTCTGAGTTTCTAGCAGCACCTGAGTAAACCTTCAGCGGGGGTCGGCGAGAAATGCGCCGGCCCCCGCTGGCATGTCCACCCCACTGTCCCCACTACGATCGGCGCCCTCATGAATACCTTGATCTCCAAGCTGCCCTGGCTGGCCCGGATGCCCGTGATAGACCGGATGCGCAGCCGACCGATTCCCTCGCTCATCGGTGTTGTCGCCCTCGTGCTCGCCATCGTTCTCGGCGTGACCGCCTTGGTACTCAACGGCGTCGTCGGCGGCGGCGGCGCGGGCGACGCCAACGAGGTGGTCAATACAGCCGGCCATTACGGCTTCGAGCTTCCGACCGGGTGGACGACCACCCAGGAGGGCCGGACCACCACGGTGACCAGCGCAGACCAGGCCACCGTGATCACCCTCGGCGTCGGCCACGCCGGTCCGATACCCAACGCTGGCACGCAATTCTTCCAGGACGTCGCCAGCCACTACAAGAATGTCCAGGTGATCCCACCGGAAGCCAAGACCGTGGGCTCACGGCCCGCTCTGGTCTACGGTGGAGTCGGGACCAACGACAAGAACACCAGCATCCGGTTCCTGGCGATTACCGTCGAGAACAACCCGGCCAACTACGCCATTGCGGTGTTCACTGTGGCGGACTCCGATCCCAAGGTTGTTCTTCCGCCGGTGAACCGGGTGGTCGAGAGCTTCCGGCCGGTCACGTAGTGCTGGTCAGCGGACGTTGATCGGTACGGTCACCGTCGTCTCATCGATGTCCGAGGTTCGCACGGTGATCGACAATTTCCAGTCGCCGGGGTAAGGCAGCTGGACCCCGCTGGCGTCATACCCGCCCGGCTCAGCATGCTGCAGCGGCACCGTGAAGGGACCGAGCGCCCGGGCGGTCAGCGTCAGCTCGGTCCGCACTTCGGCCACGTCATGCCGGGTGCCGTCGCGATCCTCCACGGTGAGGTGGATCCTGTTCGGTCCGGTAGCGGCCGGATCGACGTCCACCAGAAGTTTCCCCTGGCCGCCCGGGCCACCGGTGTCATAACTGATGACCCGGTGCCCGGAAGCCGGCGGTTTGATGGCTGCGGCCGTCGCGGTGCGGCCCGGCTCGGCGTTGACCAGCAGCGCGGTGACGCCGAGCACGAGTGCCCCGAGCGCGGCCTCCACCAGCACACTTCGCCGCAGATTGCGCTCCCCCCGCACGCCGGCGCGGCGCGCGCCCACATCCGTGGCCTCGCCGGCAGCGCGCGTTGCTGCGCCGACGCCGATCAGTGCTTGCCGATGCCGGCTGACCCATCGATGGGATACCGACGCGGCGCTGAGCATGACCGCGACGGTTCCGAGCTTGACGAGCAGCAGCCGGCCGTAGTCGGTGGAACTGAACGCGGCCCAACTGCCGAGCTGGCGCCAGGACTGGTAACACCCGGTGCCGATGAGGATCGCGATGGAGCCGGTCGCGATCGAAGAGAAGCGGACCACCGCGTGCTGCGGCATCGCCGGCGCTGCGGTCCCGGTAATACCCAGCGGTCGCAACAGGACCACCAGGGTGACCAGGCCGCCTAGCCACACCCCCATGGCCAGCAGGTGCAAGACGTCAACTGGCAGTGCCAGCTGGTGTTGCAGCCCCACCGAGGCGTGGTCCGCGGCAGCCCAGGTCACCGCGAGGCCGGTCGCCAATACCACGCCTACGATCCCGAACCAGGCCCGGCCGCGCCGCGCGAGGTGCCCGAGCCAGGCGCACAACAGCACGACATAACCGCCCGCCAGCGCCAGCAGCGCCAGCCGGACGGTCAACGCGGTACCCAGCCGGCTGGCCAAGGTCTCGGAGACGATGTCCGGGTCGGCAAGTCGATCCAGGCCTACCCCGCCGGCATAGGGTCCTTGCAGCAGCAGAGTCGCGATGGTGGTCGCCAGCAGGCCGGCCCAGCCACCGACCATGATGCGGCGGCAATCCCGACGGGTGAGCCCTTGGGGCCAGCACAGCAGCGTGAAGACGATCGACCCGACCAGCAAGGCGTACGTTGCGAACGCCACCGCCCGGACGATGGCATAGATCACGCCGACGGGTGCGCTGCCGGGCGGTTGCGCGGCCGTCGGCGGCGGCCGCGCAACCGCCTGTGTGGGATGACCCACCGAGAAGGTGAAAGCGCCCGCCACCGGATGCGAGTCTGCCGAGATCACCCGCCACGAGACGGTATACGTGCCTGGGGATCCGGCGGAAACCAGCCGGACGCCCACCGTAGCGGCACTGCCGAGATGCGTGGCATGACCATCGTCGACTTCGGCACCCTCGGGCCCGAACACTCGCACCGCACTCGGGGCTACCACCACCGGTTCGCTGAAGGTCAGCGACACGGTGGCCGGCATGGTGGCAACCACCGCGCTCTGCCCGGGCTCAGTCGCGATGAGCACCGCATGGGCCGCGGCTGACCCGGTGCCGGTGAGTACAACGAGCACCGCGCAGATCACCGTCACTGCACAAGCCCGCAGCACTCGCCGGCACAACACAGAGCAACTCAACCAGCGGTGGCGCTACGCCGGTTCAGCAGACCCACGATGATTCCGATGATGGCCAGCACGATCCCCACGATGCCGAGCACGACACCCCAGGTGGCCGTCGAGGAATGCCCGTCGCCAGTCCCCGTCTCCGCAGTCACGGCTGCCTGGGTCGTCTTGGCCGGTGTCAGCTTGACCACCGGCGCCGGGTGTTCCGGTTCGGGAGCACCTTCTGGCGCCGTGTCGATCCACCGCACCACTTCCCCATTGTCATAGGTCTGCAACGCCTTGAAGATCAGCTGGTCAGTGTCGGTCGGCAACGGGCCCATGGATACGTCGAACTCCTCGAACGATCCAGGCGTTATCTTGCCGCCGGTCCAGGTGATCTTCGAAACTACTTCGCTGATCTCGCCGTCATCAGTTTTGATCGGTTTCTCAAGCTTGGTCTTCTGCGCGGTTGCCGTCCATCCGGGAACAGGCCTGGTCGACACCGAGGCAATTGGGTGATCAGTGGGAAGATTGATTTCCAATTGGGTTGTCGACGCGGTGTCCCGCTCATTGGGAACCCGGAAGGATACCTTGGTATACCCGCCTTGCTGGGCGGTGCCGGGATTGGCGGTGACGTGTGCCCACGCGGTGCCGATGAGGGTCATCAGTGCGAACGCGGCCAGCGCGCCGACCGCAACAACCCGGCGGGCCAGCCACCAACTGATCTTCATTATGACGCTCCCTGAGGTAGGCACGGCCAATCACAGCATCGTCAGCAGCATGTAGCTCATCCCGATACCCATGACGACCTCTGTGGAACCCAGCAGATGCGGCGACACCACCACACCGCGCGGTCCCCCACCGGGCAGCGCCGCGCCGGCCGCCATCCCCGCCAAGGTGTTCACTGGCACGGCCAGCCGGGCAGCCAGCCGCACCACGAACACCACGAAATACCCGACGAACGTCCAGGTCAGTAAGGACAGCCCGAGCCCGCTGAAGCCCGCTTGCACCATGTCCATGTGGTCCGCCATGTCCTGCGGGACACCCGCACCCGGATCCTGCGGGAGACGCAGGTCCGGCCCTGCGGGCATCACCGCGAACATGTACACCATGGCCACACCCCCGACCAGCAGGTGCAGCTCATGGTGTCCGGCCATGGGACCGGCCGGCGACAGCACAGTGGCGGGCAAGGTGCGCCGGATCAGCCGGACGGCGATGTACCCAGCCGCCAGTCCGAACAGCAGCTGCCAGCACAGCCGAGGTAATGGATCAATCCACGGCACCAGCATGACGACCATGCCCAGACTCATCACCCCGCGCGAGACATCCACGCCCCGGTCGCAGCCACCTTGCCCGGTCGACGTCCCGGGATCGGACACGAACAGCCGGATCACGTAATAGACGGTCAGCGCGGCGAACATTGCGGCAAAAGCCCAGCGCACCCACTCTGCGCCGCCCACCGCTCACCCCTTCCTGCAATCGACCATCTTTCCGGCTCCCGATCTCTCCAGGCATAGTCGTGCGCCGCTGCCGGATAGTTCCCGCGCCGGGATTCTGGGTTGGGGGCTTGACGGTCAGTCAAACGGTTCGTCCTCGTCGGCGGAAGCAACCACGCGGTGCTGTTCGGCGTAGTCGGCCGGGTCGGCTTCCAGTGGTGTCTGCGTGAATTCTCCCAGTTCCTCGTCGTCTTCGTGGAGATCGGTCACTGGACGCCGCTGGTCGGCCGCGTCGGCGTCGGGGTCCTCGATACCCATCTCATGCTCCTTGTCTCCGGGGCCCACTTCGGTGCGTAACTACCCGTTCGTCGACCGCGTTAGTGGGCGATACGCCAAGCCCAGTTTGGTGGGACCCTACGAGGGTGAAGCAGATCGAGGCCGCACGGCTGGTCTTGCGACCGATCTACCTACCGGTGGCGCGCATGCTCCTCGATGGCGGGATCCCAAGGGGGCTGAGCTTCGCGCCGGGCTACCCGTCCGCGTTCTCACTGGAAGTGATGGAATCAGTAGTCGAAACGCAAGGCCCCGGCCGGTTCGGTCCTTACTTCATGATCCGTAAATCCGACCGCATGATCGTCGGCGAGATCGGTTGCAGCGTCGACGACGACTGCGTCACGGGCCGGGTCGGCTATACCGTGGTCGAACCGTGTTGGGGCCGGGGATACGCCACCGAGGCCTTGCGGGCGTTGCTCGCCCATGTGCTCGCCGCGCCCGACATGCGCCGAGTGGTCGCGGAAACGATGGTGGAGCACATGGCCAGCCGCCGCGTCATGGAAAAAGCCGGCATGACCTACTGCGACCGGCGCCTGGATGACCAATACGGCAAGCCGCTCGATCTGGTCGTCTACGAGGCTTTCGCGCCGGCCACCGTGCCTACCAGGTGACGGGTAACCGGCTGACCGCGCCGGCCACAGCTTCGCGGATGGGCTGGATGTCCTCGATGGGTACGGCAAGGCGCAGGGTGGGGAAGCGCTCGAACAGGCGGACGAACAAGTACTGCAGTTTCACCCGCGCCAGGTGTGCGCCCAGGCAGAAATGTGCACCGTGGCTCAGGGACAGGTGGGGGATGCGCTCGCGGGTGATGTCGAAGCGTTTCGGATGGGGGAACACTGTCTCGTCTTCGTTGGCCTCCTGGACGGCGAACATCACGGTGTCTCCCGCGCGGATGGTGACGCCGTCAACCTCGACATCGACGGAGGCATACCGGGTGAGGCCGCCACGCCGAGCGGCCCGCTGGCGCTCGATCGGGCTGGCGAAGCGGAAGATCTCTTCCACCGCTGAGGAGGCGAGAGCCGAGTCCCGTTGCAGCGCCTCGCGCTGATCGTGATGCGTCAGCAGCAGCAGCATGCCCCGATCGATGATCGCGACGGCGGGTGCGTGCCCGGCGAACACGATCCCCGCGGCCAAGTGGGCGATCCCGTCATCGGTCAGCGCCGGGTCGATCTCCGCGGCGCGCAGCAGGTCCGCGATGACGTCCTCGCCCGGCACCCAGCGCTTACGCTCGATCAGCGTGCCCAGGTAACGCCATAGCGATTGCAGCCCCCCGCGGGCCACTGCGGGCTTGCTGACCTGCTTCGCCTCGACCTGCCACCGGCAGAAGTCTGCGCGATCGTGCGCGGGCACCCCGAGCAGCTCGCACACCACCAACGCCGGCAGCGGAAAAGCGACGATGGCATGGAAATCAGCCGGCGGGCCACTGTGGTGCAGCTCGTCGAGCAACTCGTCGACGATCACCTGGACGCGCGGCCGAAGGTGTTCCATCCGGCGGGGCGACAGCGCGGGCGTCAGCAGCTTGCGCATCCGCTGCAGATCAGCCAACTCGCCTTCCGGATCGGGGATCGGCCCTCCGAACAGGCCTGGCTGGGTGAGGCGCACCGGGTGCCCCGGATTGGGATGCGACCGGCTCAGCCGTGAATCGGCGAGCAGCTCACGCACCCGCTCGTGCCCTGAGACGAGCCACGCCAACCGGCCCTGCGTATCGGCCACCTGCTGGATCCCGTGCATGGGGGCCATCATCGCCTTTCGGGGCAGTCGAAGCAGGACGCGCGCAGCTCAGGGGTCGGCACCGACCAGTGAGGTATTCGAAGCGACCGGGCCCACTGGATCGTCGCCACACAGCAGCTCCGCCACCCCCGGGGCGGGGAGTGGCGGAGCTGCTGTCCTACCAGGTTACCGGTGGTTCAGAGGTTGAGGTGGAGGTCGTCGAGCACATGGGTCTCATTGACGTTGAGCAAGCCGTGCTGCTCGTTGTCGCTGATCCTGGAATCGTCCACGCTGGTGTTGTTCGAGTTCTCGGTGATGTCGGGGTGGTAGTTGGTGTGCGGCTCGTAGTTACCCGAGTCGCTGATCGTGGTGTTGTGCGGCTCATTGTGATTGCCGACGTTGTCAAGCGTGGTGTTGTTCGAGTCGGAGGTGTTGCCCACGTCTCTGACCGTGGTGTCGTGGCTGTCCACGCGGTTGTCCACCAGCCGGCTGCCGTTGGTGGCCACGTCGCTGTGGTCGGAGTCGGTCACGTTGCCGTCTCCGGCGACGCCGCCGCGGTCGGCGATGTTATTGCCGTTGAATGAGCCGTGGGTGGAGTAGTCGTTGGACGTGTTGCCCACCTTGGCGTTGTCTCCGACGACATTGCCGTCGCCGTTGGCGACGTCACCGTTGATATCGCGGCCGGCGGCCACGGAATGGTCGGTGGCGGTCACCGAGTCGTCGGTGAAGGTCTGGGTGAGCTTGCCTTCATTCCAGATGGACTGGTTGACCGACTTGTCGATCACGGTGTCGTGGCTGTCGGAGTAGGTGTAGTTGTTGGAGATGTACTCCAGCTGCTGCACGGCGGCGGCGTGTGAGTCCAGACCCGGGTCGGGGCGCCAGCCCTCGTGCGGCCGCGTGTCTTCGTGCCGGTAGGCCTGGTCGTCTGCGTAGACCCGCTGGTCTCCGTGATTTCCGACGTTGTACTCGCGGTTTCCGACGGTGGACACCGGGTGGTACTCGGCCACATACGTCATCGCATCCGAGACATCCTCGCTGCACACATCACTCAGACCTGCATCGGCCAGCGCCTGATCCGGGTTCGCGAAGAACGCTTCCTTGGCGTCGTCATTGCTCAGCAGGCTCAGGATGAAATCCAGCAGGCTCTTCGTGCTCGACATGACCGTCACTCTCCCTCGTGTGATGTACCGGGCCGGCGAGGTCCGCCGGTGGTGTGACGGCAAAGCTAGGGCCCGCGCTGCAGCCGGACATCGGGGACTGCACCGGGTTGCGCTCGCCCCGGATTAGGGGATTGACAGCGGGCTGATTGGGGGGCCGGGGGTCGGCCTGAGCGATAACGCAACGCCCTGTGCCGGGCGATACGCAAGCCAGACATCGTTGCGATCAGTTCCGAGGAGGGTGCTGGCATGGGCTACTGGCTGGGGATTGATCTGGGTAGCACGGTCACGGCGGCGGCGGTGCGCCGGGCAGCGGGGCGTGCTGAGGTGGTGTCGTTGGGCAGCGGGTCAGCGGTGGTGCCCTCGGTGGTCTTTGTGGGTGCGGAGGGCCAGGTCGAGGTGGGCGAGGCCGCGTTACGGCGAGCGGTGACCGATCCGGATCGGGTGGTGCGCTCCTTCATCGGGCGCATCGGGGACCAGATTCCGATGGTCATCGGAGGCCAGGTCTACACCGCGGCGCAGCTCGCCGCGATGCTGACCCGCTGGGTGGTGGACGAGGTCGCCCGCCGGCAAGGAGACCCAGCCGAGGGCATCGTCGTGACCCACCCGCCCACCTGGGGCGACTACAAGCGGGAGGTCCTCGCCACGTCGCTGGCGGACGCGGGCTTGGGTCACGTCCGCTTCTGCGCCGAACCCCAGGCCGCCGCAGCTGGGTATGCCGCCGGGCAGCCGTTCGCTTCCGGGCGCACCATCGCGGTCTACGACCTGGGTGGCACCACCTTCCACGCCACCGTGATCCGCACCAGTGGCGATGGCGGGTTCACCGTGCTGGGCCAGCCCCAGGTCCTCGAGCAACTGGGCGGCGCGGATTTCGATGATGCGGTGTTCGGCCACGTACTCGCGGCGGTGCCCGGATTGGCCGAGCTGGACACCGAGGACCCGGCCACCCTGGCCGCTATCGCGGCGCTTCGCCGGGGATGTACCCGGGCCACCCAGGCGCTGTCGGCCGACACTGAGGTGACCATCCCGGTGGCCGCCCCAGGGATCCAGACCCAGGTCCGCCTGCACCGCGCCGAGTTCGACGACATGATCCGCGCGCGGCTGTCCGGGACCCTCCAGGTTCTGCGCCGCGCCCTGCACACCGCTGACGTGCAACCCCACCAGCTCGAGGCGGTGCTGCTCGCCGGAGGATCCTGCCGTATCCCCCTGGTCGCCCAACTCATCTCCACCGACTTGGACCGGCCCATCACCATCGACAGCGACCCCAGCACGGTCATCGCCCGCGGCGCCGCCGCCCTCGCCGTCCCGGCGCCGCAGGTCGAAGACATCGCCGAAGCACACCCCGTGCCGGCAAACCCCGTGTCTGCACACCCCGTGCCGGCAAACCCCGTGTCTGCAAACCCCCTGTCTGCAAACCCCCTGTCTGCAAATCACGCGTTTGAAGAGCCCTCCGAACCGGCACGCCCGCCCGAGCGCCCATCCCTGACCGCCATCCCGCTCGACGTCGAATCCGTCCAGAGCCGGCGGCGCCGCGCCACCTCACGGAGTATGAAACGAGCTGCCCTCGCCGGATCGCTAGCGCTGCTGGCCGCTGCGGCGTCAGTCCCACTGTTCATCGCCCACAGCGATTCGACCCCTCAGGCGGTCGCCGGTACGCAGGCGCCGCGGACTCCCAGCACCACAGCGAACGCCGGGAAGAGCAACGACCAGCCGCTAGCCGCCGCGAGCTCGATCGGGCCCACCCTCGCCGTGCCAGTCGCGGCACCGAGTCATTCGGCCAGTGATACCGCAGGCGCGGTGATCCATCCCGCGCACACCGCCGGACTCCAGACCGCTGCCGCCGGCACAGCTGTCCCGGCCAGCAACTCGGCTCGGGGTGGCGCGACGTCGCCCGGTGGTGGCGGGACGACGTCGCCCGGTGGTGGTGGGCCGACGTCGACGACGGGTGGCAGTGGCGGTGGTGCGACGTCGCCCGGTGGTGGTGGGCCGACGTCGACGACGGGTGGCAG
>Ga0134125_10000765_pt1 | contig 42161 bp, 48 predicted proteins | sample KB31751_FD_96464 | JGI IMG/M metagenome (GOLD analysis project Ga0134125, IMG submission 96464) | Terrestrial soil microbial communities with excess Nitrogen fertilizer from Kellogg Biological Station, Michigan, USA - KB3-175-1 | ecosystem: Environmental > Terrestrial > Soil > Unclassified ...
CTCGTCGTTAATCACGGTCGTGCCAGCGATGCCAAATGGGTTAAACAATGCCGCGAGCTGCGACAGGTTGGACACCGTGGAACCGGGGGCTGTGCCGAATGCATACTGCATCGGGACCATACACGCAGTGACCTGATCGAATGACATCGTATATGCCGGATCGACCGGCCCGGCCTTGCAGGCGTCGGTCAGGATCGCGACCTGACGGTTGAGCTTGGCATCCGCCGCCTGCATGACCTGTACCGCCGCCATGGCATCCGACAGCGCGGTCGCTGCCTGGCTGTTGGCGGTAATCGCCTGCTGCAGCGCCTTGGTAACGTCCTGCGCGAGCAGTGGTCCCGTGAAGAAGAGAATAGTGAGAGCGAATTTCATGGCTTGTCCGTGAATGTGATCGGCAATGGGGCTTTCCCTACCTATTGCTTCTGCTCTGGAGCGCCCTGCCGCATACCTCAAGCGCCTTTCCGAACTGGCTCAAGTCGAAACTGTTGGCCCGCGGCGGGCAGCCGATCAGAAAGCGAATCGCCTTGTATGCCTGGATAAAGGCCAGCCGCATGGAACAAAGTGCATCGATCGCGAAGAAGCGCGCGGCCTGCAGGTCTGCGAGGACTGGTTTCATGACTTATCGATTTACGCTCCGGAAGTTGCCGGGGAACATCACCGGCTGTGCATCACCAACACTCGTCCCATCAGGCAGCGCGTTCCACGTCGCGCGAGACGCCATGCCACCCTGATGGATATACCAGAACAGAGCCGCGATGTTGGCTCCGATCAGCGATGGGCCGCCGTTGATAAACACTTGCCTGAACCCGGCAGCGGAAGCCGCCTGGCCGCGCGTTGCCGCCCAGGTGTAGGCGTTGCGCGTGTTGTCCAGCAGGGCCGGTGAGGCGGATGCCAGGTCGTGCGTCCCTGGTGCCGAACCGGTCATTGGAACTGCATACGCCGAGCCGGTATTCGTGCAGCCGGACGCACAGGCCGTGGTGTAAGGCGTCGTCACGAACGGGACGAAATTGTAGTTCAGGTTGTAGTCTATGCCCGTAGGCGGAACTACGTTCGCCGGCTGATTTGCCGCATTCGAGTTCCCGAACATGATCGGATTAACGCGGGCCGAGCTGTCGTAAAAAATATTGCCCTTGAACACCGACACGGACGGCGGTGTCGCTGCGTTCGTGTTGCCTTCACAGATATACAGGGGGCCGATCTGGGTGCCCCCCGGTGACAGTAAATGCGTAATCGAGGTGGTAGGCGCGGCCGGGCACAAACTGGCCCACTGAGTGAATCCGCATCCGTAGCCCAAGGTCGAGTTCTTGAGTACCGTGATATAACTCAGCGTGACGCCGTAGCCATCGTCCGCTGATCCGTCGTTGCCGTATAGGTAACAGTGTCCGCCGCCGTTCGTAGTGGCTTGCAGGTCGAAAATCCCATTGGTGAAGCTGATATTCGTTCCCCAATTCTTATTGCTCGTCTGTATAAGCATCAGTGGTGGATTGGATACCACGGCTGTGCAAAGCGCGTAGATGTGGTCCGCAGTGGGAGCAAGTATATCTGCGTAGGTTGATGCTCCCTCATCGCAGCTTTTGGCGTCTGCGACAGATACCACATACGACCACGAGCCGCCCGCGATGTTGGCGGCTGTCAGTGTCGGATAGTAGCTTCCCAGCCCGTCCCAATAGACATTCGAAATGGTCGCCCCGGCAGTGAATGGATCGCTGTTCACGCCGTCATAACGCAGGTTTCGGAGCAGAGAGTTGGTCACGCTTCTGGCGCCGGTGCAGGCCGGAATGAAGCTGGGTGTGAAGGCACCGGCGCTGCAAGTGCTCTCGAAGTAGATGTCAGTGCCTTGTATACGCGTGCCACCAGAAATAGTGTTGTTGAAAGAGATCGGCGTGGAGTTGCTGCCGACCCCGACGCCCGCGTTGACGCCGAACGCCGCGCTGCTGTTCAGGTAGACCTGGTTCCAAGACCAAGCGGTATTGGAAGTAAACATCTCCTGCTGGTAACAACCGGCCACGGTCGTGGATGTGACCCCGCAATTTGATATCGCGACACCCTTGAAGTTCGTCACTGAGTCTCCGAACCCGGTGCCGGAGTCGAGCAAAAGGATGCCGTTAACGGTTCCATTGTTGATGCTTGTGACGTTTGTTGGGCAGGTCGGTGTTGAGGTACCCCACGTACACAGGTCTCCAGTCGCTCCGATGACGAAGTGAACGCAGGGCGATGACGATCCGGGGATAACGAATCCAGAAGAAAACGCGCTGTTGTTCTCGTCGAGTTGCAGCGTGGAGCCGGACCCCAGCGTCACGTCGGGAGAGTTCACGCAGTCTCGTGGCCCACCTACGAGAGCGGCTTGTCCTCGCAGAACAAAAGTGCCGTTGTTGACGAGCTTGGCCGCGTGCGAGCCGTCGCCTATGGTCATGGACGTTGTATTGACCGTGCCAATCTGGCAGGTCTGCCCGGTCTCACAGGTCAATGTGAACTGATTGTTCGTGATCGTGTCGCCAAATGTCGGCAAGCCATTCGGGAAAAAAGTAGTTGCCGTATGCCAGTTCCCGTTCTGGTTGACCGTGTATGACGTAGCGAAGCACAATGGCGCGATGAGAAGTGCAAGTAATAGCTTCATCTGACCGTCCAAAAGTTAGGTGTGATGTTGGCCAGCGCGTTCGAATCGTTAGCTGTCAACTTAATGACGACCGGGGACGTTGTGTCAATTGCCGATGTGACCGTGAAACCACCCTGAGAATTCTGGTAAAACGGACCCGAGGCATTGTAGCCCCAGTGCGGCACATACCAGGTTTGCGCTCCGGTTGACCCGGAATTATTACAGATTTCTATCTTGCCGCCGTCCGCCGGAAACCATGCTGCAATACCGTAAGTGGTCCAGCCTGACCAGATGGTGGTTGATGTAGCGCCGAAAAACAGCTTGAATGCGGTTCCGTTCGGCGTCCCATTCAGAGTTATCATCGCGCTTAGATCGATGCACCCACCCGCCCCGAGCGTGTTTGCGGGCAGCGTATACGTAAACAACGTAGCGTCGGTGTTATTCATCGTCACATTGCTGAGTGCGGCCTGGTGATTCAGTGTGACCGGTCCTGATGCGGCGGCTGAGCCAAACGGCTGCGCGACGTAGTTCGTGCCGTCTGAGATGACCAGCAGACTCGTCGGCGCACTCGCCGATCCCGCCGCGAGCGTTTGGTTCGCCGCTGCGCCATTGATGTTCTGGCCGCTGCGCGCGACGGTGACGACGCCTGAGCCGTAGTTCAGGATCAGAATGCACTGCCCGCTGGCGGGCTGCGAACCGGAGGCGACAAGCGTGATGGTGAATGTGCCTGATGCGACCGGGATTGACTTACAGGATGCGAAGTCCGACGCCAATACCTGATATGTGGACGACTGCGCGTTGGTGACAAATGAAACAGGCCCGGCCGGCCCAACCGCACCAGTCGCTCCAGTAGCGCCGGTCGGGCCAGCAGGTCCGGTCGCTCCCGTGGCCCCGGTGGCTCCAGTAGCGCCCGTTGCTCCGGTCGGGCCACTTGGCCCAACCGTACTCGGAAGGCCGTCCGCGATAGTTCCTTGTGCTGGTGCTGTGAACGGGATCAATACACTGTTGGCGTTGTTAAGAATGTCCCTGAAGGAGGCCGACGCTGTCACGCCGCCCCACTCTGGATATGGCGGGGAGCCGCTCGTGTCGGCTCCGGTGATCGTTCGTGCCTGGCCCGTAGAGAGGCCGAAATTGTCCGTGATCGTGACGCCGGGGAAGATCGAACCTGGCCCGTATCCCGTGCTCGCGGCCGTGCAGGACGGAGCACATGTTCCGGCAGATGTGTTAAAGCTGATCTGCAGGCCGGTGGCGGGGCCAGATCCAGATCCCATAATGGTCCACTGTCCAGCCGTCACGCTCTTGCATGCCGGCGCCGGCGTTCCGAATGGCGCGGCGCAGTAATAAGACTGCGTGGGACTCGAACTCGTGTCGAAGTAGAGATCGCCAGGAAGGTTGTTACCGACGATCGCAGGCGCACCGCCGCCGAAAAACTTTTGGGGTACGACTGTGGCCGGGAGCTGGTAAGGCGGGGTCACCGGGGGTGTCTGCGCACACAGATATGCAGCAGCACCGAGAAGCAGCACGATCTGTCTCATGGGAATTGCGCTCCTGAGAAATGGGGATGTGAATAGAAACATGGTCGAATTTAGAATTCGAATACCCAAAAATAGATAATTGAGTTGCTCGCGTTGCCGCTCACCGTCGCATATAACGTGTAGCCTGGTGGCACGATAGATGGAACTGCAGCGCTTAGCTGTGCTGTTGTGATAGCGGAGGTGAAAAAACCAATACGGTTTGAGTTCGATAGCGGCGCCCCTGTGGGAGCCAAATAGTAGGACCAATCGATTCCTGCATCTGCCACTCCGGCCGTAATGGTGGAAGAGTTTCTGAACGGGATTCCTTGGTTGGCCAGGACTATTCCGGTCTTACCTGTTGATGGCGTGTACAGCGCAAGGCTAGATCCTGTCTGAGGGGAAAGATAGGTGACTGTCCTGAACGGGGTTGATGAGTCGAAGGCAACTCTGTTCAGAATGGCATTGTAGGTCCCGCCTGTCATCGCGGACACATTTACCGCAATAGTGTCGCCTGGATCGAGAATCCAGTTGCCAGCGGCTACCGTTGAAGCATTGATCGCACCGTTAAGCGACGCGGCTCCTGAAATGGCTGTGGTGTTTAAGCTAAGACCTCCAAGAGCGCCCAGTGGGTAGTAGATACCAGAGCGCTTAAGTGCGAGATTTATAGTGGCGGTGCCGCTGCTGCTGGTTGCGGCAACGGTCACGCCCAAAAGGTAGCGTTGGCATCCAATCGTTCCCGCGGTACAGGAGGGCGCCGTATAGAGGTCGTTCTCTCCGCTGGAGAGCGCTGTGATAACTGGAGGCAAGCCATTTTGTCCGAGCGATGGCGAGAGAAGCGGAATTCCACCATAAGTGGCCCCTCCGAGAAGCGCAGCCCACACGTTCGTCGCCACGCACGTCTCATTGACATTGGGAATGAAAACGGTCAGGAGGAATGACTCTCCGGCACTGCAGGTGGCCGGCAGCGTGTTGCCCTCCCTGTTCTTTTGCGACGTTGCGCCGCTTATATCAACTGCACCGGTAAACGTGCGATTGCCTGGGACCGCCGTGCTCTGGGCAAAAACCGATATGGCGCACATAAGCGCGATAATGTATCGTTTCATTTCCTGTTTATCTTTCCTATTGTGATGAAGGTGCTAGAAGCCGACCATCACGCAACGGCCGCTCTGGGCTGGTGAACCGAGCGCGATGGTGTAATCGAATCCCTGCGCGCCACCGATTCCGGTGTCGTGAAGCGATGGGGTAACTGCGCCGGCGCCGAACTGATTACCGCTCACGTCATAGCAGGCAGCCAGCGTTTCACCGTTGAGTCCGTGAACCGGAAGCGTAACGGTCACTGATGTCGCCGAAGTAAAACTCGCAGAATAGGACCGCCCAGTGCCAATCCACAACGTTCCCGACCAAGGCGTAAGAGAAGTGACCGTGACGTTTCCGGAAGCGTCCACCTTGACCGCCCCGCACTCGGCGATACCGTCACACATCACGATCAGGTTGTTGCCGACGATGCCGTAACCGGCCAGCGTCAGAGCCGTCACGGCTACGCTCGTGCTGGCGGTGACGGCTTGCTGATACCAGACGATCCCGGCCGCCTGCTGAGGCGCACAACGTACGATGCCACCGACGGTCGCGATCACCGAAATCCCGGTTCCCGGGCACGGCATGATCTGCGAGAGCGCGATCGGCAAGGCAGTGGTCGGCTGAGTGACGCCGGGCGCACAGTACTGGCCAAAACCTACTGGAGACGAACTCGTCGGAATGATGCAGACCCACGTCTCTTTGTTGGCGAAGGTGATCAGGTAAGACGTGAGGTTCGGCGTAGACGTGTCATTTGGGACGAGCGAGAGCCCGCCGATGACGCCCGCGGTCACGTAGACCGTTCGAATAGGCTGCGCCGTGATGGCGTATCCGGTGTTGGTCTTCGTCTGCGACTGAACCGTGAAACTCCCGGTATAAGGGTTGCCGAAGGTGTCGTATATCGGGCCTACGATGCTGGTGGGCTGGACCTGCCCGAATGCCAGACTCGCGAGAGAAACCAGGATGGCGGCGCGAAACACCTTACTTATCCTCCGCAGGAGCGTCCATACCTGTCAGCAGCGGCCGCAGCACTTCGATATCGCTCGCGCTCAGTTTCGCGCCAGCGAGGTCGGTCTGGAAATTCAAAGGCGCGACCGCCAGTTTCACCTTTTCCGCCAGCAGCGGCTTCATTTGTTCGAGATAGGCCGCGAGATGATCCGGCTTGATCGTTCGCGCACCGTCCGATCCTTTCACCGCTTCGCTGTTTTCTTCGGTGAAGAGCTTGGCCTGCGCCTGAAGCGCCTGAGCGATCTCCGGACGGAGTGCTGCCATCAGTCGGTTGATTCGATAGGCCACGACCGCAGGGAAGTCCTGCGAGGCGAGCTTCTGAAGCGCTCCCGAGGTCTGCATGGCGATCAGGTCACCGACCGTGACCGTGATGGTGATGGCCTGTTGAGTCGCCGGCTTGCTTTCCGGCGCGTGTGCTTTATCGTCGGCACACAGAGCGGCCGCTGAGAGAAAGAGAAATATAAGGGTTTTCATTATTCAAACCACGTCACTATAACTATCCCCGAGCCACCGGATCCACCCGTTCCGCCACCAGCGCCACCACCGCCGCCGCCGGTATTCGCCAAACCATTTGATCCAGTGACAAACCCGCCGTTTCCGCCGCCAGACGACCCGGCCCCACAGCCGCCACCCCCGTTTTGAACAGCTCCGCCGCCGCCACCACCGTATCCATTAATGCCGCCTCCACCGTTTCCGCAAACGGGAGTCGATGCGTATGACGGTGGTGGCGCTGGCGCGAATATTGCCGGATATCCGGCAGTGGACGCCCCTCCACCGCCACCGGCATTGGATGACACAAGTCCTAAATGCTGCGCTCCACCGCTTATTCCCCCTCCTGATGCGCCGCCATCAAAGTTGGAACTACCACTTCCACCGGCTGCAGCGGTGGCGCCGAACAATGTAGTGCCGCCGTTGAGCTGAGCCGCGCCGCCCGCGCCAATCGTCACTGTTACCGGTGCATTCACGCTCAAGGTCGTCTGAACAACCTGACCGCCGCCTCCTCCACCGCCCGTGTTCGAACCACCGCCGCCGCCGCCAACAAGAAAAACATCCACGGACCCGCCGGCCTGGATGAGTCCGGTTGACGGCGTGAATGTCCCGCTCGAGGTGAATGTCTGCGACTTCTTCTGCGGAATCCGGATTACCGACATAACTCTCCAGTTCGCGCCATCCGACATAAGGGTGATGGCGCCGTTGGTCTGCGAAACCGCATAGCTCGAAAAGCCATCGATCGTCTCCGATCCATTTGGCACCAGCGTTACCGCATTGACGCTCGAATCGACCTTTTTGATCGTGATCTGCTGGCCGGCCGCGCCCACCGCAGTAAAGATATTTCTGGTGATCGCGCCGCCCGAGGCGTCGACGTTCTCTTCGACATACAGATAGCCGGGGGCCACATTGCCGTTCGAGGAGATCGGGAACACCTGCGGGCGGTTGCCCTGCTGCACGGTCGCGCCCGATGCTAGGATGACAAGCATGCCGCCTGGCAGTGGCTCGATGGTCGATCCGTCCTCGCGAACAATGAACTGCTGAATGCTGACCGAGCTCGCGGCGCTGCCGATCGTGCCATGGATCGTGATGTTCGAAGGCCAGGAGAACGTCCGGCCGCCGGTCGCGTCCTGTTGAATGATGAAGGTCAGGACAAGGCCCGGCCGCAGATTTATCAGCGACGAAGACGTTACATTCCCGGCAAGGGTGAGATCGAAACCGGGAGAGACTCCGGCATCGAACGTTATCGAGCTGGCAAAGGCGACAAGCTGAATCAACTCGGCTACATCGGCCGTCGTCTGGATGCAGGCAAGTACTGAGGTTAGTGTGGCCAGGCTCGCATCGCTCGTCGAGAAGCCCTTGTTGACCAGCATATTGGCCATGGCGGTAAACCACGTCGATGCCTGGTACCGGAACTTGTTGTCGGTCATATGCGGCAGCGTGGCGTTTTGCGTGGCGCCGTTTTGCCGCAGAACCGATGCCGTATAATCGGCATCGTTCTGACTGTTCGTGTTACCCGGATCCCACTGGATGAAATTAGTCGCTGACATTTATCCTCAGAGGTAATGGCCCTGATCCCAGCCGGCGATCGTGCCGTCGTTGCGGTCGTAGCCGAGCATCGGAAGTTGCGGGAATACAAAGGTGTAACGCACTCCCTGTGGCTTCGGCACGACGTAACCGTTCTCGATGAGATCGGTGATGATCGAAGTGAACAAGCCGCCAAGAATGATCGTTGCCGTCATGTCCTGGTTGTCCTGGATGGCGATTGAGCCGCCCGGAAAAAGTTGTGCCCAGAGCCCCTGCAGCGAGTCAATCTGACCGTTCCAGTGGTTGTAGAAGATTCGGGCCGTCAGAACAGTGCGATAGGTCGAGTCGTCGAGAATCGGGCTGACTGGGATATTCGGTGTGAGTTTGGCGACAGCCATGATGTCATTCATCGATGTCCACAAGCTTGTACCATCCCAGGCAACGCCCCATGTGTTGCTTCCAAGGCTGTAAGTTGTGACCGTGAAAGACGAGGTTGAGATCGCCTGTATGGCGTCCACCGAAAAACTAAAATTAGAGCAATATATGGTCCCGACACCGTCATACGCGAGAAACTGCGGCTTACCCGATACCGATACAGTCTCAAGAAGTGCTCCGCTGGAACCAAGGATTTGCTTTAATTCTCCTGTATTATAGAGGCTCACCCAGATGTGGGAACCCTCATTGACAATTCCCCATGGACCTGAGGCGCCGGAACCTACTGTGTATGTGGCAATGACGGACGCACTTGAGGCAAGCACCTTACTGACCGTGCCATTGCCAAAATTTGCCGTCCAGATGTTGGTGCCATCGAAACAAATACCGATGGGGGCGCTTCCAACTGTACAAGTCGCAACGGTGGAACCGCTGGTGGTATCTATCTTTGCCACTGCATTGGACACGTGGTTCGTCACCCATACATTCGCGCCGGCAAAGCATATATTCAACGGCTGGGTTCCAGACGAGGTATACGTTCCGATGGTTGCCCCGGTTGATGCCAATAACTTTGAGATGGTGTTGTCGGTGCTGTTTGCTGTCCAGATATTCGTTCCATCAAAGCAAACGTCGCTCGGACCATTACCGACTGTATAAGTTCCGATCGTCGCGCCAGTGGACGCCAGCAATTTCGAGACTGTGTTGTCTGAAAAATTTACGATCCAGACATTGGTTCCGTCGAAGCAAACTCCCCTGGGCAGCCTGCCGATATTGAAGAATGAAACGCTGCTGCGCGGCGTTGGTTGAAACGGGACTGTTCGATTCACCCCTATATACAGGCCCAGAATGTCGAGCTGCGGCCCGACCGCCTGAGCGATGCTGAATGCCGCGGCAAACTGCGCGAGGCAGTTCTGAACATCCTGGAAAAGATCAATGTTGGTCTTCAGCCAGGCGAGCATCGACGCTGCGCTCTGGTATTGACTCGTGATTTTCGAAAGGTAATACGAATCGTCGTGAAGATTCATCGCTTACACCGTCATCACAGCGACGTTCGCATTTACGCCTTGCGCAGCGGAGTCGTAGTTGATGGGAATGTCAACCGTGCCCGTAGCGAAAAATGTAACTGGCGTCGAAGAGCCCAAAGCAGTCGTGTTTGCCGAGAGCGTAATCGTGGTTCCGCTGACGCCCGATACGGTTGTTCCAGGCGCGATACCGGTCCCGACAACCGCTTGCCCGTTGGCAATATTAGTGGCCACGGCTACCGTGATTGTGTTGGCTCCGGATGAGAAGGTTGCCGTTGTCGCGGCCGCCTGAGTTCCTGAGACCAGGCTTCGGATGGAAAAGGTCGGGCTGGAATTGGCGCTCGCCTGGAGCGCGGCGCCGTAAAGCTCTCCGTATATGATGGCGTTGCCAATGCCGACGCTGTTCAGGTAATTCACCAGGTCGGTCTGTATCTGCGCTTGCACAGCGGTCGACCAGCCGGCAAGTGGATGAACCGTTATGCCGATGTAGATAGCGGTGTAGCTGAGGCGGTCGAACCCGATGGCTTTGCTTAAATTTCCATTGACCGGATCGGTGATCACAACCGATGTCGTGCCGTTTGTCAGAGCCCCGATGCCGGCGTTGCCGTAGATGGCGCTAGCGACGTCAGTGTCTGACCCACCCTCGACCACCGTGGTGATGGAGTTCTTTGGACCTTGAGACGGGAAGTTTCCAATCGCGAAGTTGGCGGCCGTGAGTGAGCCCGCTGACGAACTGAGGGTCACCGCTGAAGCGCCACCGACGCTGGCAATTGCATAGCTGACTCCGTTGATGATCATGGCAGCCCCAGCCATGGACGAGTCAAACGGATATCCGGTTAAACGGGTTACGGACGTGCCAGACGTATTGCAGAAGCCGTAGCTGGCCGTGTACCCGTTGTCGTTTTCGTAGACGACGGAGCGCGTCACCCCGCTGACACCAGCTACGGCCGCCGCGGTGCCAGCAAGGAGCGTCAGTGACGGCTTTGTCTGTGCGACGAGAAGACGAGCCCGGTAGGCGGAATCCGCTTCGACTGGCTGTCCTGCAACTGCCGCAGCCACGTTTGTGACGCCGGTCCAGCCTGCGACCGGTGTTGCGATTCGGTTGATGGCGCCCGGGTTCGCTGTGATGACGCCTATCTGCTGCGCCGTCGCATTCACAACGATCGTGCCGCCGAGCCCGATCGTTACCGTGCCCGGCAGGTTCCAGAGGTTCGAACTCGTGTCCTGCGCAACGCCGTTTGTGATGACCGTTCCCGAAGTGCCGCTGATGGTGACCTGAGCGGTGGAGAAGGTCGCGTTCTTGCGTGCGGTTCCGATCAGAACGCCGACGAGGTCGAGGGACGGTCCGATCGCGTACAGCGGATTGAATGCGAGGTAAACGGCCGCAACAGCCTGATTGACGTCGGAAGCCTGCAATGCGCGAACCGCGAGGTCCTGGTAATCGGCAGAATCTGGCGCGAGGTATACGGTGGGACCGTAAATTTGCTGGTACTGCGCCACCAGGTACGCAATGATGTCCTGATATGTAGGGATAATCAGGCCAGAGACCCCGATGGTTGCCGGTGTATATGCCATTTGGTTATGTCGACTGCGGCTGCGGGGAAACTACGGCGATGGTTCCGAAGATAGTCTGTACGGTGCAGGAAAAAGTGAACGCGCGATTATCTCCGGTATAGGTGACCACGATGTCTTTCACGCCGGTCACATATGGCGCGAGCGTCAGTATGCGCTGCTGCATGATGAGCGCAACGCCCTCCTCGGTCTGTGGAACGCCGAGGATGCTTTGAAAGAGCGGTGTTCCTAGAGATTGGTTCTCAAACCATTCCGCAAATAATAGTCGAATTCTGGTCAACACGGCCTGCGCCACGGCCTCCAGGTTGGTCAGGAAGTTTTGCTGCCCCTGCCCGCGCATCGGAGAGCCATCGGTCCCCAATCTTCGGTATAAGAGCTGTACGGGAGTTGCCATTTACACCACCGGCCCTGTTGTACTGCCGCCGGACTGAACCCCGCTGTGCGTATGGGACAGAAATAGTTTGCCGTCGATCGTCACGTGGTCCCCGATGGTCACCTGACTGGAGCCGGTGATATTCACGGTGTCGCCCTCGACCGCCGCGCCCTGATCGGCATGAACCGTAGCGTTATTGGAGGCGCGCACGCTCGCATCCCGCGTGGCGATCACGTTCGCGTCCCTGCCGGCGTTAACTGTCACGTCCTGCCCGGCGTTTATGGTCACGTTGGCGGAGGAGTCCGTCACGGTGATGGTGATTTGCCCATCGGCAAGATCGATCAAAACGGTTCCGTCATCGCTGCGAAGCTGCATTGATGATGTCGAGTAATTGTCGAGCCCGTTCGGCGTTGACCGCACGCCGACAAAGCACAATCCGTCCGAAAGGCTGTGCCGCCGCTGTGATACCTGATTGACCGGCCCGCTGTCGGCTCCGGATTGCAGCCAGCCATCAAGCGAAGTATCCGAGAAGAAGACAACACATTCGTCCCCGGCCTGCACAGGGCATGTCAGATTCCAGCCGCCGCCCTGCGGCCAGATGAGCGGAACGTCCGTCAGGAGCGGCAGCGCCAGCGCGTTTGTGCCGAGCGAAATGTCAGAAGGGATGCCGCCGGATTGAGTACCGCCGAGGTCCTGCGGTCCACTGCCGAAGTCGATCGTTTCCGAGACGGAGGCCCCTGATCCGCCAGCCTGGTTGGCCATCACCAGTTCGCGCGTCGCGACCTGCACGCTCACCGTCGCTGGCGGCCCGGGATCAAAGTCCTGGATGATGCCGACCAGACACACCCGAAGCGTCTGCATGACACGCCGGATGATCTGGTAATCGAGCTGCGACGGGCGCCGCAATCTCTGTTCGAGATTGGGTCCAAAATTTACGAGTTGCGTTCCCATTCTTATTTCGCGATGAGAGCCTGTAGGAGAGTCGGAAAGAAATTCAATGTCACGCCATGGACTTCTGTGTACCAGTCCTCGCCGGTTCCCCGGCTATCGCCGACGTGCCTCACGCCGGCCGCGAAGTAGGTCTGCGATTGGTTCGGCAGTGGCGGCAGATTCGGGAGTTGTATCGGAAATTGATTGACAACGGTTCCCGGCGCGAGCTGAACAACCGTAGAAATCTTGATCCTCGAATCCATGAGCACGCGGAAGAGGATGCCATCCTGTGTTTGCTCCGGGACACCGAGCAGAGTGCGCGTAATTGGCGTCTGACTGGCGGCTGTGGAATTCTCAGTATTCGCGGCCAGCGGCGGCCCAAAGATGAAATCCGGCGGCTTGTTCTGATCCATGTCCATTGAGCGAATATTCAGCCCGTTTGGAGCCAGCCATGAGATCAGGTTGTTATCCCGAACGATATCCTGCAGGACTACGGCTTGCCTGTCGAAAAAGACACGTCCGCGCGAATAAACATTGAGCTGCAGCGCCGCCAGCGCCTTGTCGTCCACATCCCCTAAAGGGATTGGCGGCGTGCCGCTTTTCAGAATCTGCTGCAAGGCATCGTAGTCGCTCGTGTTCTTCGCAACGGCCGTTCTGGACATATTGAACGTCGATTGAATCAGCGAGAACATGCAGCGCAGCCGCAGCCGCGTATCCACAACGTTTTCCCGTGTCAGCATTGGCTGAAACACATTGCCCTGATAAATCAGGTTTGGATTCGGGTCGAATGTTCCCGACGTCGGGCTCTTGTAGCCAGCGGCGATCGCGATCGGCGTTCCGATCTGGACGCCCGCTGGTAGCTGACTGGCGTTCTGAACCAGCGTGTTTCCGGAAGCTCCCGAGTTCGCCTGAAGCGTGCTCTGGTTGCCGGTCGAGGCGTTGTAGATGTCGACCTGCGCCTGCCAGTACTCCATCAGAGCGTACGTCTCTACCGAGAAGACGACGCGAAGCGGGTCGGCCGACTGATCACTCGAAATAGTGATCTGATCCGCTCCCTGCGGGTAGAGATCGATCTTCCAGCCGCGGAGGAAGTTCGCCTGCGGCCGGTTCAGTACCGGACCCGATCCCACTCAGTTTGCCTGTTTGTCCCAGACCAATGTGAAATCAGTTCCAAGATCACTCGAATCAGGGATGTCCTGCGTCGTTCCGCTTGCATTGATGACGTATGCCGAGCCGACACCGAGGTATCCATACGGCCCGAGGATGTTGGCCCCCGGGTATGCCCCGGTTACCAGCGGTACAGACCCAACGATCGGCGCCCCGGTCTGATCGGAGATGTTCATCGTCCAGAAACCGGCGATCGCGTTAAAGTTGAGATTCAGATTGAGCTTAGTGTTTTGGATGTTGCTCTGCAGATTGCTCAGAGTGACGGATAACTTATGGTTCGGAGACGGCGTCAAGGGGAGGACCTGGGCGGTCGCGCTCACCGGGAGTTGGTTGGCCGGGTTGACGTTCGTACTCGACCAGAAGCCGGCGCCCGGGACGTTTGACTTGGTCAGCGTCGATATCGCATGCTGTGCTGCGACCGCGTTCCCTACCGCTCCTACCAGCGTTGGCCCCCCGAGCGTTGTATCCGTCGTCTGCGGCAACGCCGAACTCGAAGTACCGCCGAACAGGTTGTTACCCTGTTGCGCCGAAGCGTTGATCATCTCTTCGAAGGTGACAACGATGTTGGCCCCGTAGAGCGTTTCGGATGTTGCCGCATCCTTTACGCTTGTGATGAGCATGTTCGGGTACTGCCGCATCCGTGTCGACACCTGGCAGATGGCAATCCCCGCCTGAATGCCGAGCAGGGTTTGGTAGGCCGAGACGCTCCGAGATGTTGCGCTCGAGAATTGACCCGCGGTGAACGACTGCATCGAATCGCTCATGGCGATCTCGATCACGAGCCGAGCCGGCATCCGGTAGGCGTGATCGGTGATCGGCGCGCCGTTTTGGACCGGGTTCTTCGTCTTGACCACATCCTGCTCGTGGTCCTCACGCATGATGCCGTCGAAGATGTAGACGGTGAAGCTGCCCGGGTTCGGGACGTTCAGATTCGTCGTATCGGAAACCGTCAGCGTCAGCCGAGCGGTCGACGGCCGCCCCCACTGCGGCGGACGCCAGGCCGACGGACCTCCGGCGAGGAAGGTCGTTACCGGGTTGAGAATTGTCGCGATCTGAGGAAATGCGGAGCCCATCAGTACACCGGCGTCAACTGCACCATGCTGCCCTGCGCGTCCTCGGCAAGCGCGGCGCGCGCGCCTTCCAGCGCTGCCGACTGAATACGCCGGAGATCAGCCACCGAAGCATCTCCTGTCACCGTGATCGGAATGTTCACAGTCATCGGCCGCTGCACGTTGTTGGTTACCACATTGGCAGCCGGAGCGATTTCGGACGTTGGCCTCGAGAGTTGCTGAACGCCGGCATCCAGCGGTCCACCGGGCACGCCACCCTGAAACTGACGCTCCAGTCCGAGCGCCGATGGAATATAAGCCCTGGTCTCCGCTGGCATGTGCGCGAGCCAGTCCGCACCGAATCGTGCAACGGCTTTGTCGACTGCCGCCGGTCCTGCATCGTAGGCTGCAAGTGCTTTTGACTCGTCGCCATATTTGGCCAGGAGTGAATGCAGGAACTTCAGGCCGCCTTCGATGCTTTGCCCGGCGTTGAGCGGATCGTCCACTCCCATTGCCTTTGCGGTTTCAGGGATGAGCTGCATGACGCCGAAGGCATGACCCCTGCTGCCGTCAGCCTTTGTGAAGGTAGACATGGCGTACGGGTTGAAACCGCTCTCGTGCTTCGCGACTGCGAGAGCGAGTGCCTCCGGAACCCCCTGCAAGGCAGCCTGGACATGGATCATTTGCATGATCCGCTTCGTGTCTGGCGAAGCCTCCCGCATGGGCTGTCCGCCGCCTTCCACGCCCGCCGGAACCCGCGGAATGAAGCGATTCATCGGCAGTTCAGACTCAGGCGCGAACGGGTCGTAAATAGGGTCTGCGTAAATCTTCCGCACCTTGTCGAACTCGGCACCTGCGCGCGGATCCAAGAATGCGCCCTTCACGTCTGCGGTGTTGGAGTCCAGTTGGGTGGTAAGGCTGTTGATTCTCGCCCAGATGGCCTGCTCTCGGGCATCATCGCCGCCATCGCCGTACTGATCCCTGACGGCCCTGGCGCGACGTACCTTCTCGGCAGTGCTCAAGGTCTTGTCGCGCTCAATCGCATCGATCTGTTGCTGCGCCGCGATCTTGTTCGGATCCTCCTGGTAGAAGTGAGTGCCCGAAGCCATATCGAAAAGCTTCATCGTCGGCGAGGACCGAATGTTCCGGGTAAACCGCTCCACCCTCGTCTCGATCAGATCGAACTCGGCAATGGCGAGCTTCCCGAATGTCGAGAACTCATGACCGAGCGATGAGGTGAGATCGTCGGCTACCATGAGCATCCCTTTGGCGAGATACGGTAGCGCCTGCTCCGTCTTGACAATCCATCCCTCGGCTTGTGTAGCCCAGTGGAGAAGATGCTCGATCGAACGGCTCACCTTATCGAAGGTGAGATCATCGCCCTGAAGGGACTTGTCACCAGAGAGCAACCCGATGGTGTTCATGATGAGAACACCGGCACCTTGGGCAGCCTTGCCGACCTCTCCGAGCATGTACCCGGTTTCCTTCAGAATTGGTACAGCGCCTGCCGCCAGCGCATCCGCCCAATGCGGAAGGTTTTCCTCGGCCCAGTCGACAAAGTTGTGGAGCTTCTGGAATCCTTTGTCGATATCGCCGCCGCCGAAGGCCTTGATGACGCTGGATGTAAAATCCCGCTCGAAAATTTGGCCGGCAACGCTTAGTCGAGCGAATTCAGCTCGAAAATCGCGAACTCTTTTTAGATTCTTTGCCGCGTCCGGGTCCGCAGCGGCCATGCGGTCGATATCGTTGAACATGCCTTGGGCGCGCGAGCGTAGCTCGTCATCCCAGATGATGTCCTTCAAATCCGCACCCAGCGCCTTGGTAGCCATGTCCAGCTTCATGGCGTTTTGCTGCGACGTGAGCATATGCAGACCCAATAGCCGATAGCTCTGATCGGCTTGGGAAGCACGTTCCGCCATGCCAAGGATTCCGGCAGACAGCGACGTGAAGGTGCCGAGAATACCGCCCTGCAATTGGAGCACGCTTGTCAAGACGCCGGACGTGTAGTGCTCAGCGACTCCCTGCGCCCTTCTGAGGTATCCCTCAAAATTGCGGAATTGAGGCTCGCTGGGAGAAAATCCCAGGCTTATCAAATATGAGCTTAAAATGTTGTCTGCCACTAGCTTAATGTCCGTGTACGAGGCCTCGGGGTGTAGGCCTCCACCACAACACAACACATCCCACGACCCGCGTCATGGCGCGGGTCGATCCATTTTGGGCCAGCGAAATCCGCTACAATCTCTGGAATGCGGACTCTCGTATGCGTTGCTGCCATGGCGTTGACGTTGACCTCCATGGCAGCCGAATCGATAGAGGCACTCCAAGCCAAACGTGCCTCTGAACTTGAAATTGTGACAGCGGCAAAGCTCATCCTGAGTCGGGAAACAACAATGGGACGAGCCAGCGTCTATTGCGCCTTTACGGCGGAACAAACTGCGATGCTAATGAAGACTGCCATTGATCAAGACTTTCAGATTCGATGCATGAACGACATCGCTGCCGGGAGAGAATTGCTCCCGCCAGATTCCTTCTTTTTCGAAAAATTGGCAAAGGCACAGCAAGACATTAATGAAATCGACCGGGAGATCGCCCAATTGAAACCAGACGCGTCGACGCCAAGGACTCCCGTAAACCCAGATCTGCTATCGGCAGAGAAGACATACAAAAACATCCTCGCGAATGACCCGACGAATGTGGACGTGATCCGCGCGCTCGCACAAGTCTTGAAGAATGAAGGAAAATTCGAAGAGAGTTCCGCCATCCTAAAGACGCTTCCAAAGGGCAGCAGAACCTTCTACCCTTTCTGACTGTCTGATATTCGCTTTCAGCCTTTCTGCCGTCTGATCTTCGCTTCAGCGTCCCGCTGGCGCGCGGCATTCGCCTCCCGCACATCCAGCACTTCGTTGACCTCGATCAGATCGTGGATTGTATACGTGCCGTCCCACATTTCGTGTTGACGCCAGAGCCCCGCTAAGACTGGACGCCAGAGGTATCCGGAGATGTGTTCGGGGAGTCGAACGGGCCTGTACCCGAGGCTTCGCGTTTCTTTTTCGCCTCGGCGATCCGCGCTTCCGCTTTGGCGAGAGTAGGGCCGATGTTGAAGTCGAGAGCTTCCAGCCAGAGTTCGTTCACGGTGTCGACGTCGGAGGCGAGTTCCGGCAGCAGCCACTTGGCCTGCGCCTGATCGTAGACCCGCCGCGGCATCTCTTTCCCGTCCGTCATGGAATCGAGACGCCAGCAGGAACCGAACGCATAGCCCTGCGCCCGGGTGAACACGTCGAATTCTGCGAGACGGCCGCCCATACTCATGGCAAGTATCCAGCTTCCCGGCTGCGCGGCGATGGCGTCGATTTTGAACTTCTGCCCGTTGATTTCGACCGTCTTCGAGCGACCGGTCGGCGTGGGTGTAGTGTTTGTGTTGTCGTTCATGGATTAAAGGCTGAATGCCGGTCCCTGCTGCACGCAGTTGCAGGCAACGATCGACCAGGTGACCGTCTCGGCCTCTTCCTGGTAGTGATAATCCGGCACCTTCATGGGAGCGCATCCTGTCCCATAGTGAGAAAGTCCGGACACGGTACCGGCGATGAGGAACGATCCGCCGAACCACTGCGAGACGTCGCCCTGATCACGCGCCGCGCGAATCTGGTTGTACCAGGCCAGCAGTTCGTTGTGCAGACTGCTCGTCTGAAACATCTCCATACGAAGCACGGCGTTGTCGCCGGGCTTGACGCTCGGCACGACGGCGCCGTCGGCCGCAACTTTGATGGTCGACTGGTCGACAGACATTTCCAGTTCCATGCGGACAACACCGCGCTGCGCGAGACCGGAAATGTCGATAGAACTGAACGGCGTGGCTATGGTGCCAGCCGTGTCAAGCATGCTGTAGGTAACCAATTGAGCAGACATGATTTTGTGTTTTCTCCTATTTCTCTTCGCTGGATTGGTTACTGCTGGACGTCGACCGTGACACTGAACGACTGGCCAGCGCCGGCGAGAATGATTGCCGCTGTGATTGGCGGGAAAATGCGCGATGTGCGCTGCGCCGTTGTCAGAGTAGAGATCGGCGAAGCATACACCGCATACCCGTTAGGAAGTGGAGCGCCGGTGTTGATGGCCCCATTTCCAGTTCCGATCTGCGCCAGATTCCACGTGCCAGACGGCGCGATGAAACCGAGTGCCTGCGACCGCTGGCAAGCGCCGGCGACCACATTCTTCATCGCATTGAGGCCAGCCTCGGTCAGTGGAATTGCGTTCTGCTCGACCAGGAAGGCGACACCGGAGTTCTGGATATCGGCCACCAGCATGTCGAGAAACATGGTGGTGTCGAAGAAAATGCCGCCGGACATCGTGCCCAGGAACAACAGGTTGTACGAGTTCCCGAAGCTCGCGAAGACGTTGCCGTTGAACCCGACCGTTGTACGATCGGCGGTCCCGGCGATGGTCGAAAGTTGCGTCTGTGTGAGCGGTTCGGTGCCGACGCCCTGCGCTTCCTTGTAGGCGAGCGTGAAGTAACTGCCGGGATTACCGGTATTCCTCCCCATTGCCTGTCCCATCCACTGCGCGGCGGCATAGATGTTGTTGGGGAACGATCCGCCCTGCGTTGTCGAGTAAACGCACAGCGTGCGCCGATAGGCTGCGGCCTTCAGAACCGACATCAGGTTCGGGGTGATGCCGTTGATGACATTCGACTCCCCGGTACTGCAGAAGAATGTGCTCCTGGGGTTTGCGCCTTCGATGAACGCCGCGATGGATTCCAGGTCGACGTCGATGCCAGCCCCCGATGCCGTGCCGACGAACATTGCGGCATACCACGAGACAGACGCCACACGGCAGGCTGCCACCGCCTGCAACGGTGTATCGCCAATGGCAGTGATCGAGACTTCCGCGCCGGTCCCGGTCCCGCCTGTTGTTGTCAGACCGTTGGCTGCGCTGTAGCCGGTCCCGGCCGAGATCAGGACGATCCCGGAGAAGGTAATGGCAGTGGCGCTGAGAGCCGCTGTAGTCGGGATCGAAATCGTGATAGTGGTGCCGGCGACCGCCGTGACTGTGGCTCCGTTGGCGACGCCAACCGCGGCAACGGACATGCCGACCTGAATACCTGTGCCGAGCGCCACCGTAAGCGATGTAGATCCGGAACTGGCGGTAGCGGTCGTCGATGCAAACCCTATGGCGTTGCTGGCCCCGAGAGCCGTGACCTTCACCTGTCCGCCGGAACCGCCCGACTGGGTGATGCCGAGAATGTCATTGACGGCATAGCCTGTGCCGAGTTGCCCGGTTGTCGCAATCACCGTGGCGATGGAGGTAAGGTCCTGCCGGCCCACCTGTACCTGCGAAGGAGCCGGCGTCTGGCCGAAGTAAATCTGTGCGGCCATGTATTCCGGCGAGTTCGTCAGGAATCCATCGGTCAGCATCTGGCTGGTCGACTGATATGTCCGGACGCGCTGCGAGGCTGGAATCACCGTGCTCGAGCCGACGATCAGGCCGACATTGAACGATGGTCCGGGAGGCGCGGTCGGGGTAATGACCACGGACACGTTGAAAAACGTCGAAAGCGGCAGAGTTGCCGGGGATCCCATTTGCTGAACCTCTTTCCTTTGTGTTGTGTTGATGAAAAGCTATTCCGCCGCGATGTGGACGGTTTCCGTAACGTTGGTGTCGGTTATGACTTCGACATCGAGACTCGCTACCGAAGGCGTCGTGATGGTTTCGTTGACCTGCTCATTGAATTGAAGTTCGAGGTCGGTTCTGTACCACCACTGGCCCTGGAAATCTTCTGGAATGTATGTCGGCTCTTTGAATGAGCCGACCATGAAAAGCTGAGAAACGTACTGCGGAATCTGCTGCAGGTAGAAGCGAACCCATTCGAGCGACATGGCCGATCGGATGAGCGTCGCCCGCTGATAGCTGGTCGGCCCGTAGCAGATGAACGCCACGTTCCATACCTGCGTGTAGCCCATCACCAGCGTTTCGCTGTCTGTGTCGTAAACGTTGTCGCGTACGCGGTTGTATGGATGCTTGAAGACCGTCGCCTTGATGACGGTGATATCTTCGTTCGGCTCCCATCCTGGTTTGCCGCGCTGCGGATTCCACGCGACTCTAACCTGCTTTGCCGCGGCGCCGGGATTCTTCGGATCAACCGTGATGCCGAGTATCTGAAGGACGAGCCCCTGAAAGATCGCCTGCACGGCCGGCGGAGTGAGGGCACTCGACGCCATCACCTGCTCGTTTGGAAAAGTGGCCGGAAAGACAGGCGCGGGCGCAGAACTCACAACCGCACCATTTCGAATAGTTTGGCCGGTCGCGAGCCTTCGTAATTCCTCACGAATCTGCCTGTGTCGCGCACTTCGCCACGACGCTTCAGCTCAGTGATATAGGCTGCTGCATGCTTGCGCGGTAAGTCCGTTGCCGATTCCACGTCTGCAGCGGAAAAGATGGGCATATCCTGAATTGCATCCAGCACGCGAACAATTTGCGTCTCCATGGCTATGAACCGGTCATCCGAACGAACACTGCCGACCAATAGCCGTAATCACCCCATGGCTCGACCGAGATGATTCGGTACATGTTGCCGCGCCATTCGAGTTGATCGCTGATTTCGGACCGTGCTTCGGAGGTCTGATGAATCTCCGTCGCCGTCACCAGGTTCATAGAGCCTGTGACGCGATCGCCTTCCGGAACACGCTGCAGGCGCTTGCCATCCGTGACTGACCACGTGCCCCAGATCGGAATCCGGACCGGCTCGCTGGCCTGCCATCCTATTTCCCCGAGAGCGAACTGACCGGGCGTGCGGATGATGCAAAACGCTTCACCCAGGTCAGCGTCGTCGGCTACGTCCGAAAGATCGAGTGGCATTTAGAGAATTTCGGCTGCGCCTTCAACTGCTTCTTCGGCCTCTTCGGCCAAACCGCCCGCGATTGATACCGGTTGTGACTCCCGACCATCGACACTCACAACGTGTGTGATTGCGCGTCTCATGGCCCCCGTATCGATACCCGGCCGATCACTGCCCTTTGCGCGGATGGTGGACGGCGCGTTTGGTGCCCATCCGTTCTGCGGGTCCGTGAACATCCTTTTGGCCGAGTTCGCCGCTATGGTGCCGGCCCGGTTCAAGTGCCGAGAGACCTCTGTCGGATTCTCTTCGAACATCGCCTTGCCCGCGGCGCCGAGTTCCGGAGTGATCAGCCGCTTGTCTTTCTCGATTGCAGGTTCGAGCACCGGGCGCGGTGGAGTGCCGCGAAGGGGAGACCCTTTCGAAAACACATACAGCACACTCGCATTGTTGATGCCTTCGCCTTCACGTTGCGTGTTTTCCGCCGGGATACCGACGAGAACCTGAGAGCGCCGGAGTTGCGCGAGTTTCCTCTTGACGTCACGCGGCCCCGGACCGGAGCGGATGACTCGTACGGGCGCGTTGGCCATGATGGCTTATGCTGCTTCCAGATACCAGATCCAATCGACCTTTTCGACGCCCGACTTGGCTGGATGTGGGTCATGGACCATTTGCATGGTTTCGCGACTGTAAATAACTGAGTGATGAACGCCGCGCGCCGATGGTCCATTGGCAATCCAGTACTCTGCTGGCATCACCTGCCCCCATCCAAACCCCTCGATGCGCGCGAGTCGCATCTTAAACATGCGGTATAACCACTCGTCACGCCGCACGGCCCAATCTCCGCGCCCGAACATATCCTCAAAAGGTGGCACCATCCACAGCGGAAGATCCAGAAGCGATGCCAGGCATGCGGCAAAGCAGTTTCCGTTGTGAATGCCATCCGGCGAGTACAACTTACTTTGATTGACCGGCGTCATTCTTTCCGTTTCCCAATCCGCATCCCGAGCGCATGCCGCGCGCCATGATGCCTAACATTCGCGAAAGTCTGCGGCTGAAATTGAAAGTCGACAGGCAAGCCGGTCTGGGCGCGAAGCCAATTTGTGATTGATGTTGTCAGCAGCAGCCACCGGGGGTCGTGCTCCAAGAGCGCTGAGTTAAAGCTGATGTCGACGTCGGGGAAGAGTACTTCGAATTCGGCGTCGCTGAGAATAAAGCGCACGTCGATATCGCGCCAGTCGGCGCGCTCCAGACAAGAGCCAACGAGATAGCAGCCGTATCCGCCGAACGCGGCGTTGATGTGCTGGCATGACAACTCCAGAGCGAAGATTGCCGGCGCTCCGACATGGCTTACCTTTCTGCGCGGCGGTTCCTGGAAAGACGCATCCGTGAGATTGAACATTGGCTATCTTTCCTCGGAAACCCGATCGATGCGTTCGCCCAGATCCCGTTTTACGTCGCCGATGTATTTACGGGTTTCGCCAATCTGCTCGGAGATTCCTTCAATCTTGGCGATGAAGACCTCCTTGCTGGGGTATCGTCCGTTGAACTTTGTGAGCTGTTGTTCCCCGAATTGCGCGAGTGCGATTTTGATGTCGTCGCCCAGCACAGATCGGAGGTTGATCAGATCACGCGCGGTTGTTGGCTCTGATGTACGCTGCTCAATCTGGCCGATCTTATGTTCGATGACTCCGATCTTAGCGGTCAGTGTCTCGATCTTTTCATCCGCTCGGGCCTCGTGTGCGGCCTGCCGCGCGTATTCTTTGCGATCGCGGATAGCGAGTCCGATGATCCCTATCACAAAGAGTCCGAGGTTCACGAGAGTCTCAGGCGTCATCGCTTTTGATCCAGCTCCCAGTTGTGCACGTCAATGGCTCCCTGAATGCCAGCCGATACCCACGTGCCGGGAATGAAGGCCTTCGGCGTGAAGATTTGCGGCCACTTATGACGTAGCGCCTCCTGCCCACCGATGATGATGCCCGGGCCCACAATCTTGAGCGTCAGAAAGTTCTCACGACCGCGCTTTGTCGCCGGATCGACGCCAAGGTTCACAAGTGCCGAATTGCCCTCACGGCACGTTCCGTTGTCGATGCAGGTGATCGTCGTGCGGTAATCGCCGAGCTGCGTGCCGATGGCGACACTCCGCGCGAGCCACAGGCCGGATTCACCGCTGGACACGCCACGCCATACCCGAGACCCGAACGAACCGGCCGTGACGTCGAACGTCATTACGGCGCTCCCAACTTTGCCATTCGCATCGGTCGCAGTCAGGCGATAGGACCAGTGCCCGGCTTTGGTGAGTGTCCCATTGAGCGATCCGGACCGTGAAAGCTCAAGACCAGCGGGATATTGGCCGGCCACCACGCGCCAAAAGTACGGCTCAACGCCACCTTCGGCCCGGTAGCTGAAGGCCACCTGGTCGCCGATCACCTGAGGTCCGAGGTCGACGGGATAGACGGAGACCTGCGCGGATGCAGCACAGACGAACGCGAGAGCGATGAGGACTTTCATTGTCGAATAATCGCTATTGCGCCTTGTGTTTGAACACGCCGAGAAGATTGGCAATCATGACGCTCAGATTCACCAGCGCCGCGATACCCGCCACGTTCGGATTGGCAGACCCCTCAAGCGTCTGACTTACGGCGGTGACGACTGCCGTTGCTTTCTGCGTGCCCGTGGCCGTCACCCCGAGCGCCTCCGCTGCCTGAATGGCCGCGATTACGGCGGGAGTGTAATTCGCGGCCTGCTGGTCGATTGCTGCGATGATCGGATTCATTGGTCTGCTTTCTGCGGCTGCGCCGCCGGGTCTTTTGGGCCTGTTGACGTTTCCACCGACACCGAATGGGTTTCGGTGATGCGGGTTTGCGGCGCCGGATGCTGCAGGCTGATCAGAGTTTTCAGCCCGCCATGCAGCCAGCCCCACGCCCACGCGAGCGGTTGGCACTTTGCAAATGGATCGGGCAGATTGTCCGGCATGGCGATGATGAACGCCAAGGTCACCAGACTCACGAGCGCTTCGTGCTCCAGTGCGGCTTTGTAGGCCCAGTGGATAAGTGCCAGCATTAGTAAACCCAAAGCGGCCCGGCGCCCATCATGCGTGCGATCGTGGCGAACTGGACCCCGTATTCCGTCTCCTGCCAGCTACCCCAACCCTCGAGACCGCCACCCTGCGTAACCGGCAGCATGGAAGCACTGACCCCGCCGGCCGATTTGCTGATCATGATGCCGCGTGCGAGCCCCTGAGATACCGCCTGTCCTGCTGATGTGGTCGGGCTACCATCGGTGCGCATCCAGAGCGTGCAGAAATGCGCGATGAACCAAGCCATCCCCATTGGCCACCATTCCTGCCAGCGGGCCTGAACGAGCGAGGCGGACGCCAGATTGATAAACAGGGCAATGACCGTGAACGGCACGAACGGCTGGGTATAGATGCCGATCACTGGAATCGTGTTCGTGGTTGCCGGCTGAGATAGCGTGATCTGCGTTGCCGAATCTACAGACAGCACCAGCGTGCCGTCCGGGAAGTTGCCAGCGACGAGCGTCCCGCCCTGGACCGTTACCGGAGCTACCGGCTGGCCAGGCAGGATACCGGCGGTCGTCTGGATCCCGGTTACAACCGCCGATCCGACCGTGATGGCACCCTGCACCGCGAGCTGCGCCCCGCCGAACTTCGGATACACTGCCAGGAAGTCCGTGATGCTGTATGGCGGGTTGGTCCCAACTACAACGTTCGACGCTCCTGCCAGCAGGGACGAGCCGAACTCAGTCGACCAGCCCCATACCGTATCGAGGAATAGATTGTAATTGGGAAACGTCGCGAAGCTCGACACGCTTTACTTGCCGTTCTTCTTGCCGTTCTTTGCGCTGTCGGCGGCCGGCGCATCCGTTTTGGCAGCATCGTCGGATTCGGCAGCGGCAGGCGCTTCAGCCTTGTCCGCTCCACCGAGCGCCGCGAGAAGGCGATTGACCTGGTTCTTGAGCTCGGTAACTTCTTCGCGCAGCGACACTGTCTCGTCGGAGACGCCCGGTTCCTTTGCCAGCGGCTTGTAGGGATACTCGCCGGCGTGGTACTTGCGCTTTTCGTCCTCGACGATCTTTTCGGCTTCTGCACGGTCATAACCTTGTGCCAGAACCTCATCGAGCGACGGAGGCAGCTTGTCGGTATCCTTACGGCCGTCTGGGATTTCGGCGATCGTGCTGTCCTTCAGGGCGGCCTTGTAGGTCTCCGTCCCCTTTACCCAGTCAGGAACGTCCTGAATCTGATTCGCCTGCTTGATGGTGAACTGCTGCGCCTGCCCGTCGACAACGTTGGCGCCGAACGTGAGCGAGCGCCTTGCAATGACTCTCATGGTGTTGAATTCCTTTTCCGTTGAAGTGAATGTTCAGAAAACCCGGGACGCCTTGCGGCGCCCCGGAATCTCAACCTGCCCAGCTTGTTCCCGGCGGCCTTTTAAATGCCGTCCAGGTAGATCGAGGTCAGTGTCCGCTTGAAGATCGGCACACTGACGTTGCCGTTGTAGATGGATTCGTATCCGCCGCCGGAATGCGTGGTCGGAACGGTCATACCCTTGGTCATCGGCTGGCCGATGTGCAGGTATTGGGACTTCTTGTCCTTGCGGTAAAGCACGCCGCGGTCAAGACCGTTGCCGGTGTTGCCGCCGGTGTTGCCGATGCCCTGGCCGCTGATCCAGTTGTTCGGCAGCGGCTGGATGTCGAGGTCGACACCCCAGTGGGTGGCCACACAGTTCCGCTTGATGTATGACATCAGCGATTCCGAGGCCGCGACGCCGCCGATGGTGATCGGCTGAGTCAGCAGGTTGAACTGCGGATTCAGCGGCAACAGCAGCGTGTTGGGCGAACCTTCGCGCCAGGAGTAACCGCTGTTTGCCACGGCGGCCGAGAGCGCGAAGTTGATGTCGTTCAGGATCTGCGTCGGCGTCTTCGAAACCCAGGTGGTCGAAGAGCCGCCACTCGGAACGACGAAGGACGGGATGTCCGGGTTGTTGCAGAGACCAGGATATCCGAAGAATCCCTGGTAGGTCATGCCGTCGAGCATCTTGACCCACACGGTTTTGGTGGACTCTTCGAAGAGTTCCTGCAGGCTGAAGGGCGGTGGAGTGCCGCTGCGCGCAGCCGTGTTCATCTTCTGGAGGTCCAGATAAGAGATCACGAAGCCGGACGCCCAGTTGAACGCCGGCCAGATTCCCTTCTTGACGTTCTGCTGGGCCATCGCGATTTCGGTCGTGTTGGTTCCCTGCAGGCCGTACTGCTGGTTGCCCGAACTCGTGTACTCGCTGGCGTATGCCGCGATGAAGTCCGGGTAGCCTCCGCCGATGGTGGTCGGCATATCGCGCTGGTGCGTTGTTTCCTGCAACGGCGCCGTGAGGTCGGGGTCGAGGATTTCGAGCTGCGAAGCGAGGAACGCTTCACCCGAAGCGCCCGCCGCGTCAAAGGCCATGCGGTCGTGGGCGAGAGCGCTGCTACGCCGTACGACACGGCCGGTACGAGTGTAGGCTTCGACGCCCCGATCACCCGGCACAACAAGAGCATTGGATCGAAACATTGTGTTGTCCTGTGTTGTTCCTTTCTGTTGAATCGGGCTTACGCGCCGTGACGGTTCAGGATCGAAACTTCGGAGATGAAGTTTTCGTCGATCTGGCCCGTGGTGAACCGAATCCACGGATCGGTGAGCCCGCCGAGCAGGCACATGTTGGAGAAAGTCACCGCAGTGGTGCTCAGGGCACCAGTGACAGCGAGCGAGATGGTGATGGTGGTTCCGGAAACAGCCGTTACGAAGGTGTTGTCCTGGATGTTGGCGTTGCCACCCACCTGCTGGCCGACCGCGATACCGGTCGCGCTGGCCACCGTCAGCGAAGTCGTGTTAATGGTCGCTGTGGCAGTCGTGCTGGCAGCCTGATCGTCAGCCGCTTCGAAGTCTCCGACAGCGGTGCCAGGCAGAGACGAGTTGGCGACCGTCCGGATGTAAACGGCCTTGTTGGCGTTGGGGGTGCCGGCGGGGATATTGACCGTGATGCCGGAAACGGCTTCGGCCACGTCGGCAAGCTGGTTGTTGGCGTAAAAGCCGACGATTGGAGACCGCGGCGTCGTGAAGTTGACGTTGGTCGAGCTCATCGCCTGCGTCAGGTTTGCCGACAGAGTTACGGTCGTGCCGCTGATTGCCGTGACCGTGGTGCCTTCCGGCGCACCCTGACCTTCGACGAGCTGACCTACAGCGATGCCGGTCGCACTGGCCACCGTGATGCTGTTGGTGTTGATGGAGCCGCTTGCCGTGGTGCTGACGACGGTCGTATTGCCGCTCTGCACCAGAGATGTGTAGGCGAACTCGGTCTTGACATTGCGGACCGCGATGCCGACGAACTGCTTTTTAAGGTTCTGGGCATTCGTGGCGGTTGCGAGGAAGTCGGCGAGCGACTGATACTTGCCGCCCGCCGCATCCGGAAGGATGACAGCGCCGGCGCCGAACGCCAGTCCATTTGTGCTCGAAACCTGCCGGTTGCGAGCCACGCGGACATACTGGCGCGAGATGGTGCCCGGGAACCCGACATTGGGTCCATTGGGCGCGATTGCTACTCCAAAGCTGTTGAAAGCCATGATTTGTATTCAGCGGAGGCGAGCCCCGCTTACTTACCCACCTTTCCTTTGAGCGAAGAGTTGTAGAACTCCTGCAATTTGTTGATGTCCTGACCGACCGGGACAAACTGGCGGTCTTGCCCCATGGAGCGGCGCGCGGCGCCTGCGAACTGGCGATAGCCGCCGGAGGTTTGCCGCGAACTGCGTGTCTGTCCGGCGAAGAGTTCGTTGAACTCCTGAATGAGCGCGCGATCATTTGTCTTTGCAACGGCCTTGCGCATCCGCTTGATGAATTCGCGATCGCGTCCGGATTCGATGACTTGTGCCGAATCGGCGGCGCGGCGCGTGCGGCGATCCTCGGCCGGTTCCATCTCTTCCTCTTCGATCGGCTCGACAACTTCGGCATCGTCGTGAGCGCCGTCTTCGTGGCCGCCCTGGGCGTATTCGTTCAGCAGACCCATGAGTTCGTTGACGTCAGCGTCTTCGCCGACCTCTTCTTCCTCTTCCTCGACGCCCATGCCGTCGAGCATGCGGTCGAGAGTGGCGTGTGCCCGTGCCCGGCGATCCTTCGCCATGGAGTCCTTCGCCCGCTTGTCCCTGGCCATGCACTTGTCTTTCGTGCAGTCCATGTGCCCTTCGGTGCCGGGTTTGCATTCGCCGTCAGCGGCGCGCGCATCTTCCGCAGCCTTTTTGTCCGCTGCGGCTTTGTCTGCGGCTGCTTTGTCGGCCGCCTTGTCCTCGGCGGCCTTTCGGTCTTCTGCCGCCCTGCGATCTTCCGCGGCGCGCCGGTCGGCCGCCCGCCTTTCTTCCCGCTTTTCTTCCCGCTCCTCTTCGGACTCTTCCGAGTCGCCAACGCGGGCTTTGACCTCGATCGCCGTCTTTGCGTACTCTTCGTCCGTAACGTTTTCGTCACGAGCGAGTGCTCTCAGGCCGCGACCGATGACATCCATCAATCGGTTCTTCACTCTGCGTTCTCCTTTGCTGGTTTGTTTGGAGGCAGAAGTCTCCGCTGGCTGCTGATGGTTTGGCGCTTCTACTTCAGGCGCCGCGTCATTGATGCGGGCTTCTGCTCCCGCTCGGCCCTTCGGCACTACGGCGACGTGGTTGCCCACAATCGCCACCTGCAAGATCGTGTCGCCATCACGAACGATCTGGAATTCGTATCCGCAAGACAACTCACGGACCCCTTCGACGAGAACTTTGCGTTTGAGATCGGCGTCGGTGATGATCAGGTCACCGATGAGTGGCCAGTCGCCGGACTCGAGCGCCGCTTCGCCCTTGCGCACGTTGGTGACGTGGCCGCGGATATACTGCCGGGCGTTCTCCGCATCGACATGCGTCGGCGGGTGGTTGTCGCAGACCGGCTTTGAATTGAAGCTCGCGATCGTTTCCGGCGCGAACACCTGCTCGGGCGAGCGATAGAGATTGATCTTGTCCAGCGGCCGGCTGATGTCGATGCCGAGTTCTTCGGCCGTGTCCTGTGGAAGATCCCGAACCTGATAGGTCTGCCAACCAGTGCGGGCGAGGACCGCCGACAGGCATTGCAGGAAGCCTTCCGGGCTTTCTGAAATGTTGTCGGTTAGTTTGGTGCCGTAGTAAGTGAGCGTCGCGCCCATGGCGGAGCTAGACCCCCACCGCCACGTTCAGCACGGTACGCGTACCGCTCGATACCGCGCTCAGAAAGGTGTTGGAGCCGATTGCCAGGAACTGCGGCTGTTGCGGCATGATCGCAATGCCGGTGTTCAACTGGACCGTATTGACGAAGTTGATTGCAGTGGAACTCAGCGGCGCTGCCAGATTCATGGACAGCGTGACCGTGGTGCCGCTGATACCGGTGACCACCGCACCCTGCGGAACGCCTGCCGCCACAGCAGCCTGCCCAACAGCAATACTTGTCGCCGAGGCGACCGTGATAGTGTTCGAACCCTGAGAACCGGTTGCCGTGGTCGTCGCCGCGGCCGTGGTCAGCAGGCAAATTGCCGGCTCCCCGCTGAGATTGGTCAGCAGCACCTTATCGGGCGTGCTTCCGTTCGGCAGCGCAACCGCACTGGGCGTAGACGTCGGCGAGTATTGGGTGTAACCGCTGGGCGTAAACGCCGCAGGCGCAGTGATAGCCATGGGTGTCCTTACAGGAGTTCGGAGCGACTACAGAACGTTCGAATTTGGCAGCGATGGACCGCCGCTGAAGCGAGCGACTAAAAAGCCATACACGTCCACACTGACGAGGCCTTTACCGCCTGGATGTGGGTCAAAGACCAGTTCACCGGCGTTACCCACACAGGCATGCTGGCCGCCGCGCTCGCTGATCCCTTCGATGGTGTGCCAGACATTGCCATACCGGAATACTTCCGGAAACGTTGGGTTATCCGGCGAGACCTGTATGTAGAACAGGTCCAGCGGCAGCAGAAAATCGTTTACCTGCCGAAGAAAGGCGTTTCCGTCGGCGTCAAAATCCGGTACCGAGGAGATGGAGATCTCCAGAATCGAAGCCAGACAGGCCGCAAAACAGTTCCCGATGAGTGAGCCCGTGCGCGTCTGCTCTACCGGTATCAATTGGGACCGCCGTACAGCAGGCTTTTCCAGACCGGCTTGCCGCTGAGATGGGACCGCCGTGACGGCCGCACCCGATCAGTCTTCACGCACCAGCCGTTTTTCGCTGCCTGCATCATCACCGGGCCAAGGGCCTTGTCGTTGTGTGCTGAGCGCAAGCCTGTATCCCAAACGTCATCACAGATGAAGTCGGCGCGCCCCAGACAGACTTTTCGGATGGCTTCCAGCGCCTCTGCGCGCCACTCTTCAGCCGTGTTACCGGCGACGATGGCGAGCGCCAGGGTGAGTTGATTGCCGCTCTCGACGGTTGATGGGATCATCTGCGTAACCACTGTTACAGCCGGGATGTCGTCGCGCTCAGCCAATCCGCAAGCCGCAATTTCCAGGTCTTTTCCGGTGTGGCCACATCCGGCTCGACGGAAGCGTGTACAGAGCCCCGAGCGCCGTCGTCGTAGAAAATCTCGATCTCAAGCCGGGTAACGCCATTCGGGACAGGCGGCAGATCGCCAACGAAGTCCTGGACGGCCTCGATCCGCTCCTGCGCCAGAGTGTCGGCGAACTCCTGCTCATCCATGCAGAAATCTCCTGTAATGCGCTGTATACGTGATTTCTGGTGTCTTTTGAGCCCATCTTGCATCTAAAATAGAGCCATGGCTACCAAACGCCCTGCCGACCTGAAACCCTCCCCCAAACTGTCCCAGGAAGAACTCGACGAGCTCGAGTTTGAGGCCGCGGAAGACAACCTGTACCTCTCGCCGGACGGCACGATGACCACCTACCACGAAGGCGACGAGGAGGACCCCAACAGCGAATGGTACGAGAATCCGCCCAGCATCCGGATCGGCTCCACGGTCATCCCGGTGACCGATCTCAACTGATGCCTTTCTCCCAATCGCGGAATAGCACCGGGTCGATATAGGATTTGAGCGCGGCGGGCGGCGTGTTCTGCAGCCAGTAAGCGACGTACCGGCCGACGTATTTCCTTGCCTTCTCCAGTTCCGCTTGTGTTTTCGGAGCCTTCATGGTGGCCATGATCTCTTTGGCCCGATTGGTCCCGATGCGCGTGCGGAACTCCTTCGTCTTGGTGGCGCCTACCTTCTGGCTGAAACGGTTGGCCTGAGACTGCGTGGTCCATGGGAACAGGAAACCTTCCTGCTCAGGCTCGTTTTCGGCGTCCGCCTTTGCCTCCCGCAGCCATTTCACAATCGCCGGATCGTCGATCTCGAAGGAATTCGGCTTCGATTCCTTGCCGATGAAGCGAAGGAAGGTCTTGCCGTTTTCTTCCTGGATGTGCTCCGCGCGCAGCGTGAGGATGCCGGAGGAGCCGAAGTCCGGCAGTTCTTTCGGGTTGAGTTCAGTCGCCCATTTGGGCCACTGTCTGGTCTTCCACTCGAGATTTTCAAGGAACCCCTCGGCTTCGTCGGCTGAGATTCCCTTCGACTTGACCGCTTTCGAAACGGCGCTTTCGATCTCCGTCTGGGTGAAGTTCGACTTCACATAGGCGTACTCTGTGGCGTGATCGGCCATCTTGTAGCCTTTGGCATTAACCCCTTCGGCGATTTGCTCGATGGCCGCAGTAAGACTTGCCGGAAGCCCGCGCGGCCTCGTCACCTTGGTGGTCGGCTCTTCTGCCCAGTCCTTCAGCAGTCCGGCTTTGCCTGTGCCGGTACCCGGGCCGGTGGCTCGGAACTGCGTACCGACTTTATTCGACGGTGCACCGAGTTTTTTCCAGTCGGTATTGCCAGTCTCAGTGATTTCGTAGCGCGCCTGAGGGATGAACTTGTCAGCCTGGAGGATCCGGTCATCGGTGTCGGTGCCGCCGATGCGCGCCGAATACATGGCGGTCAGGGCCACTGCCTGCGCGACGTTCCTGGTTTTCTCGTCTCGCGACTTGATCCCCTCTTGAATCTTCGCCCAGGTCCTGTCGAAGGAACGGTCGAGTTTGGCCGTGTCCGCGAACTTCTTTTTGGCCTTCCTGGCTTCGGCCGCTGCGCTGTACTTGCTGTACGGCACCCCGGTAGTGCTGATATACACCGCCTGCTTGTCGGCTTTGGGATCGGAGGCGAACCACACGTTTCTGGAGGCCGCCGGGATCTTCAGCGCCAGTTGCGCTTTGGTCCAGTTCTTTTCCCGGAACGCCTTGTTTTTTTCTACCCACGCCTTCGACATTTTGAAGTCCAGCTTGCTCGACTTCTTCATCGTGCCGATGGCGACGACGTCGGCGTTTGGATCCGGATTAATCCGGCAGCTCCCTGCTTTCCATCCGCCCGGCACTTTACCGTTGGAGAAGATGCGACTGATATCGGCCTGTGTGGGAGGACGGAAGTTCGCTTCGTTGTACGCCTTTACGCTGGCCACGGGAGCTGGCTTTAGTGATGCGCCACTACCGCCGCCGCCCTTCTTGACGAACTGCCCGGCGGTCTCGCCAGACTTCGCCCGTGGATGTTCGGATTCTTCGAAGTCCGCATCGAAACCGGTCGCCAGCACTCGCTCCCGGAACTGCTCGATCGGCGCCACCCGCATCGACCCGAGGAAACGCGGCGGGTACATCGTCAGGAAAGCAGCTTCGGCCGCTGCCGCATCCTCAAATCCCAATAGAACCTTGTCTTCGTCCTCGCGCCGCTCGACATCCGGGCCAAGGTCGATCATGTCCGCGATGAAGACGTTTTCCGCGTTTTCATCCGGACCAACGATCGCATCGATCTCATCGCCATCCCGGCCAACCGTATTCCGGATGAAGCCGTAGTCGAACTTCATCAGCCGGTCGTAAACGACCTTGCCTTCCGGGTTGCGGATGGTGCGCCGAACTCCTACCGGATATTCGATGGCGATGGGTATCCCGGCGAATGCTTGGATGGCTTTTGCGGCGCCAGCCGATACGGCCGCACGTGATCTGGATTCCTGTTCGGCACGATACCCGACCTTCGCGCCTGTTCCTACTGGGGCAAATTGGCCGCCCGAATCGCGCAGGTGCTTCCGTTCCTCCCACTCATCACGCGCGGCTGCGATCTGGCGCTGGCGGTGTCCACGCTCCCCCGCTATGCGCTGCGGTGGATTGCGCTCGCCCCGTGGCGTGCCGTCGAGGTCCGTCTCATCCTCTTCGCCCTCACCGCCGAGCATGCCGGCCAGCTCGCCAGCCAGGTCCTGCTCTTTCTCAGCCTTTGAGATGTCCTCGTCGGTGATATTGGTACCGAACCCGGTGATGTCGGAGGATTGCTTGATCTCCTTCAGCGCCTGGGCTTTGGTGAAGATGCCGCCGTTAACGAGATTCAGCGCATTGTCGCTGATGGTCTTCGCAAGGTCCGCCTGCTCTTTGTCATCCAGCACGCGAACCGACGGGAACTTAAGGTCGAGGTCGTCTGGAACTTCCCCAAGTTCCGAGTTATGCACACAGCACTGTGTTGTGCAGAAATCGTGCTCTACTGCATCAACCGCAATATCGTAGAACTCTGCGCAATGTACAGGGCTGTTGTCTCTTACCTGAATAAAGACATGCGTATAGCTCTCTGAATAGCGCCAATGCCGCGGAACCGAACGCCAGTCGCCTGTGGTAGCAACGGTCGGCCAACCCATTTCAACCCGGAGTTTTGTGGCGTAATGTCCGTTCAGGAATAGCCGCCATAATTCCTGGCAATTTCTCCCGTAACGGAGGCCTGGGTCGTTTCGGTAAAGGCATGCCCACCCAAATCCTGCAGATGCGAGGAGATCCCGCAATTGGAGAACGAGTGCCTGGGATACAGACTGTGCTGAGACCTGGTTAGAGCGTGTCTTTACAATGTGCCCGTCTCCCTCCAAGTAACCGCGAATCAAGCCGTTTACGAATTCGGCCGGCGTGTCGAATACCCAGTCCGGAATCGTTTTGTTCTCAGCGCCATGACCAAACTCTTGAGATAGCCACTGCGACAACCCCGTGTCGTGAAGGTCGACGATTGCCGTCTGGCTGGTTTTGGATCTCCTGACGCCTATACCTTTATCCGTCGCGGCCTTGAGTTGCGCGACAACACCATCGACTTCGGCCTGATGGATAGAGAACACGGTCGCGTCGATTCTCCTATCAGGCAGTCGATAGTTACGGTGCGGAGATCCCTCAGATATGTAAAGTCCGCAAAGCCATCCGAATGCAGAACTTAAAGGCTGCTCGTCTGTGCGCAGTGCCTCTCGATTATTGCGCCGCGATATCCCTACGGTTTTCAGCCTCCCAGTCAACGGGCGCACTGGCCTTGAGACATAATCTCCGGCATCAAGAGCCTCGGCAGGGACAAAGCCTCCTGGAGTTAGAACTGGATGATCACGCGTAACGACGAGCGGGTCCCAGTGGCCCCAGAGCGTGAGCCTGCAGGCTACTTCGTTTTGCCTGGGGCTTAGAAACACGCCCTTGACCGTGGCCGCTGTACCAGAAGACGTGATAACCGAGTCGCCGATCTTGACGCTTCGGATAGCGGTGGCTTTACCGTTCCCGGTGTGCACCTGAGTTTCCGGTGCGCAACACATGCAAATGACTGGATACAGCCGATCCAACTGCGGACGCATGTGAACGTCCTGCTCGTGCTGAATCTTCTCTTCGTACAGCCGCTCGTCCTGATCGTTTGCCTGGCCGAGACCGGTAATGGTGCGTCCGAACAAGCGGGTGACCGTCATGTCGGCCGCGCCCGCGATATCAAGCTGGAACTGCTGCATGACACCTTCGAGACCGGAGAAGGCGTACTGGGTCGATTCCAGGCCGCCCTTCTCATCGAAGATCATCATGTTCTGGTTGCTCAGCAGGCTGTTCATGGCCTGCATGCGCGACTGGAACTGGACCAGAGCCGTCTGGCTCATGGAGGCGCCGGATAGAGCCTGCGCCAGAGCCTGATTCTTCATTCCGAGGATATTGGCACGGAACGTCAACGACAGAACGTTCCAGCTCAGGTTGTCCCGCTTGCGAAGCTCTTCGAATACGGGCTCGAGCGCCGAGATTCCCCAATACGACTGCGCCTGATACTCCGGAGCAGGCACGCCCGGCCCACAGAACCGAAGGATCCGGCTCGCGTGAATCTTGAAGGTGGCGTTTCCTTCCGGCGTCTCAACCCGGTAATACTCCGGCAGGTTGAATTCGAGCGGCTTCCGAATGTCACTCGCAATGCCGGCTTCCGGCGTGATTCCGGTCCAGCGATCAAACGGAATCAGACCGCGGTAAGCGCCGAGTTCGACCGTGTCGAGGTCCAACGGCTCATCCAGCCGATTCTCATGCCCATCGATAACGATCAGCGCACCTGCGCCGCCGAACAGCCGTGCCCACTGAAGCGCATCCAGCAGCTTGGCCTTTGTGTTTGTCCGGCGAATCGCCCGGTCGATCTTTGTGACTTCCTTCGGATCGATGTCGGAGGTTACCCGTGGCCACGCCCGCACCATGTCCTTTGCGGGAACGTCGACGATCTTACGTGAAATCCAATGGTTACGGTAGAGCGTAACCATGAGCCAGTAATTCAGGGTCAACCGCTCGAGGACGTACTCCGTCGCCTCCGTTAAGCTATTGGTGCCCCAGCCCATGCGGGCCGCGGCGTTTGAGAAATAGTCGTGCGCCAGCGCGCGGCTGCCGCTCGCAAGCTGCAGTCCGTGAGTTACACCATAGTGATTTCGCGTCTCATAGACGCGCCCGATGCGAGCAGCGTTTGCCGTCACTTATTTTCTGGAGTCGAGAGCGTTCATTACCCGGTCGAGGGCGACGTGTAGCCGCTTGCGAACCGGGGATTCGTCGATACCGCACCTGCACTGATCTTTCGGCATTCCGCACGGACCTTTCTCTGCGGCATCGATGCCGGTGAATCGACCCGAGTTTTTGCCAGCGTAGAGGATCTGTTTCCCTTTGGACTTGCCGTACTCGGCCTGAAGGGCGGAACGGATTTTCTCGCCCTTCTTCGTAAGCGGCATTGCATTTACTGCGCGGCAGGAGCTTCAGGAGCCGTGGATGGAACCGGGATCGCAGCCTGCGCAGCGGTGTTGTTCGCCTGCAGAGTGGCGATGTCGGATTCGAGTCCGCTGAGGTCGAGAGTCGGCTGTGCCGCTTTGAGGTCTGCGATTTGTTGATTGAGCGATGCGATGGTCGCGGTATCGCTGGAAACCAGACCGGCCAGCGTATTGATAGCTGCAGTATTTGCCTGAACTGCGGCGGTAAGATTCTGGACGTCCGTTGTGAATTGATCTGCCATGCGTTTGATCTCCTTTTCGATTCGATCTAACTGAGTCTCCGGCGTCGGGCACCGGCGAAACCTGTTCAACATGAGGTGAGAGCCCCGGCAGTTATGAACCCGTGCCAGCAGCCTTCTGCGTTTACGCTCGGCCAGATGGTGATGTCCGGAAGCGTGCCGACGTGATCCCAGGCGCAGCCATGCTGGTTTGGCGCTGCGAGGCCTTTCAGTGGCACGCGGATACGGTGGTCCCGATGCGTCGGGCAGTCGAACAGCAGGACGCCGCCTTTGATCTCAGCGTTCAGATCGCCGAGGGTCATTGGTCTCGCTCCGTCGGAGTGCGACATCGGACGTCGTAATTGGACTTGGGTGACGGCCGTGTGTCAGGCGTGTGGAATCCGCACGCCACCGTCCGATTTGGAAGCTCCCGGTTGTCCGGTCCGTAAATGATTGGCTTCATACCAGGAAGAGACAGCCTGACCGCCGAGCATCGGCCCATTCCACTTTCGTGTGCTCCGAATGGGCCGCGCGCTCAACGATTGCTCCGGGCTGTATCCGCACCTCTCCTTTCGTGGGATAAAGATCAAACTGGTCGCACGAACTGCGGCGGATACCCGGCCTGACTGGCTGCGTTGTGCCGCAATCCAGCGAAGTGGATGTCGCCAGAAAGAATTCTCCCTCTTGTCGGCAGCATCATCCGCTCGCATGCCAAGCGCTACCAAGCGAGCCATTTCCAGACTCCACGGATTGTTGAGGGGTGGCACTTCCCTATGCACCCGCTCATCGTAATCGTAAACGCCTTCAAAACGTGTGATCTTCCCGCAGAAACACTCTGCGGGGATAAAACGGTGCATTCTTATGGCGGATTTCAGATCGCTCCCGCGAAAAATGAATTGATTCGGATGTCCGTCTATGCATCGGCCGTTCAGTAAAAAGTATCGTGCTGGATTAGGCTGCTTTCTCATACTCACACCGTCTGGTGAACTGCGCGCGTGTCATGCGGGTGATGCGCCGATCGGCATACACTCGGCAAGGCCAGGCGACCTCTTCGAGCGAAATTAGAGGGGCGCTTGCACACCTGCAGTTTTTTGCAATAAAATTAAGTGGCGTTACACCATACCACCCAACACCACACTCGAAGGTAAAAACTTGCCCAGAAAACTTGCTGACAGCCTTATCAGTGATGCGTGCAGCCTTGTAAGAGGCGGACTCACTCTTGCCGAGACAGCCCGTCGCCTCAAGGTAAGCCCCGACCCCCTCGGACGACACCTCCGCGCACGTGGCGTCAAGATGCGGTTCGCGTCCACTGGGATTGAACCGTCCAACAAACTCGACCTGCCCTGTGAGGATATTGGTCGAATCTATTCTGCCGGAACCAGCGAAAAGGCTATTGCCGAGTCCTTCGGCGTATCGCGCAGAGCTATATCCAGAGCGCTGAAGGAAGCCGGAGTTGAAAGGCGCAGCGCCAGCGACCAAAACCGCATCAGAATGCAGAATATGACGGCCGAAGGCAGATGTGCCATCACTGCCAAGGGACGACGTAAACGGTTCAAGAATATGAGCGATGCAGTATCGAAGAAATCTTCCCACCATTGGGTTGGACCCGGCGAGGTGGAGATTTTTCACAAACTCTGCAGCCTTGGGCATCAGGCTATCCCGCAGTTGGGGGTCGAAGGCTATTTCATCGACATCGCCATCGGGAACATCGCCATAGAAATTAAATGGAAGGCCCGTCCGACGTTTTACTTTTACAACGTTCGCGAGGAAAAGATCCTGAAAGCTGGTTACGCCCTGATTTGCGTTGGCATCACCGGAAAGGAAACCATTGCCGACTGCACGGATCAAATCGTCGCCGCTATTGACGAGGTGTGCCGGAAGCCAGCCATTCCCGGTCAACATTGGATGATTCGGTGTGACGCTGAACCGAGTTTCTCCAACAGCAAATGTTATAAGATCACCACGGTACGGAGCACGCCAGAGTTTCTTGAGTTGGCGTGGAGACGACACAATCGTTTCACCGACAAAACAGTACGGAAATTCTCCTGGATGCCCCGTACCTAAAGTGCTGTGCTGGCCGATCAGCTCTTCGGGTTGAGGTGGATCGTCCCAGCGAACCAGCACCAAATCGAGATTGCGGTGGGATGGCCGGACGCGCTGGTCCCGGCTGGTCAACCACTGGTAGTGAGTGACTCCGATATCTTCAGACCGTGCCCGCGTGAGCGCCGCTTCGGCCTTGCCAATCTCAGTTCTCGAGATCAGCTTAATCCGGCTCGCCGCGATGTCTGGAAGCCGCCGTCGCAGAACCTTCTCTACCTCGCTTGCTCGTAATCCCCGTTGCTGCTGGGTGGCGATCCACTGCGTGGCGCGCTGTGCGATGTCCAGCGGAAGAGACTGGATCAGGTTGGCATTCTGAAGGACCGTTGCCTCCACCGCGGCGCCGATCGGAGTCTCGTCAATCTCCCGGCGAAGCGCGCGCCAAATAGCCTGCGACTTCGTGCCCCGCATGACTGCTTCCCGCCAGGTGACGGCGTTGGCGCGAAATACCTGACCGACCATTCGCCGTGCCAGCCTGTCGGCCTGCTCCCGGAAGCTATAGCTCTCGACCAGATTTGAGAGCGCCTGCAGCGTGTTGATCGGGCCGCGCGAGCGCAGGAGCTTAACGAGTTCTCTCTCGTAGAGAGATTCCAGTCGTCCCCAGGGGGTCACTGAACGACGGCCGAGACCGTCGCAGTCTCACCTGTGTAGGCAATATCCCCGACTTGCTTGCGGAGCGTGTAGCCACCAGTGTGCCTCGACTTGAACTGCGCCGATTGAACCGCTGGAGGCGGTTCAACACTCAACGTCGTGGTTGCCGTGCCAAGTCCCAGGAAGGCGAGGATTGATTTCCGACGGTTCATTTACTTCAGCGCCCCAATCTTTCGCCCGCAGGCGATCCAGTCCGCCACGACGCACGCCTGAGCATCTTTCAGCGTCATCCTGCCGGAGCAAACCTCGCGCTTCAGCGCCGTTTCCACCACGTCTTTGACGCGAGCGCCAAACTCACCGGAATAGCTTTCTGCCCAGAGGTTTTTGTCGGGGTCGTTCGAACCGCCAATCTCCAGTGACACAAAATGATCGACCTCTGATGGCTGAGTGGCGTGATCGCGGGCAAGTACCTGTTTCTTTATCGACTCCGACACCGCCCGCACGGTTGCGGTATACCCGGACACACAAATCGTGCTCTGGATGTTTGCCTGCGTGACGGCCGGATCTGTCGCACCCGTGACGGAATCCGGCGGGTAGGCGCTTTCGGGACCGACGTGGCCAGCGGCGAGTAAGCAGGATGCGGTCAGAGCAAAAGCAAGGGCGCGCATTATTCGACCACAAACCCAGCCGGATCGTCGCCCTCGGCCGCCGGCGAGTACCGGAAGCGCACCAGCGTACCATCCGGATACTTCAACCCACGCGGCAACTGGAATTCCTCGGCCGTCTGCCGGTCCCAGAACGGCCCATGCGCGACCGACCATTCCCCGTGGATGTCCAGGCTCTCGATGGAAACCTCGGCATGCGCCAGTGGCTCTTCGAAAGCTGGTTTGTCCGCTTCCCCAATCAGGAGCTCATCTTCACCGGGCATTCGAACCACCTTTCGCATCCAGATACCAGCGTGCAATCGCTTTGCGGTTCAGCCGCCCCAGCCCGCCATCTTCCAGGCGATCTGCGATCTGCTGCACATACGCCTTTACGGTGTGGACGCTGATAGCCAGATCCTTTCCGATTTCGGTATTCGACTTACCGTCGGCAAGTAGCGCCATGATTTCCTGGTGACGCGGGGTGAAGGTTTTGAGTGTCAGCATCGATTCTCCGCCGGCAGCAACGCGATGACTTCCTGCACCGTGGTCCTGATGCTGATGAGACCGTGGGCATCCCACAACTCCCAGCACGCCGTACGTTCGTTGAAGCAGATGTACTTCATGCGGCCAGGCGCCAGTCTTCGATCGTCGTATGAATCACGTAACGCACTTTGTCCGGCCCGTGGTCGTGCGCCTTGATCGGCTTCTCGTCGCCGCTCTCGACCTTGCCTTTCTGGTCATCCCAGGCGTAAGTCTGCATTTCCTTGACGGTGTTCGGACATTGACCCTGATTGATCCGGAGCTTCTTAAGGTTGAGCATTGAGCTCACCTTGCTGATGCCCGGCATGACCTCGTTGTTGGCGTCGACGACGAACAACCCGCGATTGATCAACTCGGTCTTGAGCGAAGCCGCGCTCGGATCGACAATTACGCCAGGACGTTCGCGCGGATCCAGCTCGCGTCCGGCGCATTCGTCCATGAACTTCAGCAGCCGATCGGCCTTTTCGCCGTTCGTATGCTGCTTCATCTCCTTGCGGCTGTCATGGTATAGCTCGCGATCGAGCCAGACCACATTGCCATCGTCGTAGAAGTCACCGAACACGTATGGGTTGACGGTGCCATCATCGATTCCTACCCAGTGCGCCTGGTGCCCGCCGCGATGCTTGAGACCAATCGGCCGCTCATCGTCGGTGTAGAAGTTCGCGTCCGTCATCACGTCGCGATAGATCGAGCCTTCAGCCAATATCCACTCGCCCAGGATGAACCGGCGATAGAAGATCCCGGCGTACTGCCGCCGCTGTTCCGCCTTGAACGATTCCGTCAGGTGCGGATTGTCGTCCATGGTGAAGTGCTCGACAAACAAGTCGCCGGCTTCCCATAAACGCCAGTTGTCGAGAACATCCGCCTTCAGCCAGTGGTATGGCGAATCGGGGTTCGTGGTCGCGTACAGGCGACTTCCCTCCGGAGACATACGGCTCCGGAGCATCTGATACGAACTCTTCGGGATGAGCGAGAGTTCGTCGATGTAGGCGATCCCGACCGTGAGACCGCGTATGTACTTCTCCGACCCTTCGTCCTTCGCGCCGATCACGCGCCAGGGAACACCGAATAGCTTCAGCCGACCGGTGGACTGGTTGTACTGATAGTTCGAAGGCCCAATGACATCGAACAGGTCTTCCAGGACGTTCTGATAGACCGTCTGCTTGGTGACGCCAACGATCAGGCGCCGGCCGCCCACCTTGTAGTTGCACAAGGCGGCCAGTTTCAGAATCATCGCCCACGTCTTTCCGGAACGGATTGACCCGAGCAGAATGTTTATCGGCCGATCGACGCGCGGCGAGCGATAAGTGAATGCCTCGGCCTTGGGGCCGAAGGTTTTCAGCTTCGACTCGGGAAGCTGTTCTTCACCGCGCTTACGCAGCGCGCCATAAGCATCGACTGC
>Ga0134125_10000766_pt1 | contig 42120 bp, 33 predicted proteins | sample KB31751_FD_96464 | JGI IMG/M metagenome (GOLD analysis project Ga0134125, IMG submission 96464) | Terrestrial soil microbial communities with excess Nitrogen fertilizer from Kellogg Biological Station, Michigan, USA - KB3-175-1 | ecosystem: Environmental > Terrestrial > Soil > Unclassified ...
CGATTTACCTGCGATTCCGGGTTGCTCGTCGATCAGCTTCGGCCAGTCGCCGCCGTTGACGACCAATGCGCGCAGCAGGATCACGAGCTCCACCTTGCTCTTGGTGTCCTGCTCGCTGCGGAACAGCCGGCCCACCCCCGGAATGCCGCCGAGCAGCGGCGTCTTGTACTGCTGCTTGTCGACCGTTTCCTGCATGAGGCCCCCGATCACGATGACCTGGCCGCTGCGTGCCCGCACGATGCTGTCGGATTCCCGTACCTGGCTTTGAGCCAGGGGCAGCACATCGGCAGTGCCCTGTACCTGCAGGGTGACGGTCTGATTGGTCACCTGGCTGACGATCGGATGGATGTGGAGCAGCACGTCGCCGTTGGCACCGATCTGCGGCGTCACATCGAGGGCGACACCGGAGAAGAAGGGCGTCAGGATCACGTTGTTCGACTGCGACGTCGCGGTGCCCGTCACGGTGTTGCTTTCGATTCCAGTGACGTAGAACTGGTCGGTGCCTGCCTTGATGATGGCCTTCTGGTTATCGAGGGTCGATACCCGTGGGCTCGACAGCACGTGAGTATTGCCTTCGGTGCTGAGGAGCTGGATGAAGGCGTTGAAATCGGTGAGGTCGGCTGCCAGCGTGAAGGCGCCGCCGAGGGCGGGAATCGTGATGCCGTTGACCGGATTCCCGGGCCCCACCGTCACCGGTGTATTCGTCGGGGTCAGCGCGGCCGCCGTGCCGAAGCCGTTCGGCGGACTGGTCTGGCCGATGAAGTAGTGGCTGCCGCCCAGCTGCAGGACCTTCGCCCAGTCGATACCCGCCTGGTAGGCATGGTCGAGGTCCACCTCGACGATCTTGGCTTCGAGCAGCACCTGCCGGGTGACGGTGGCCTCCGTGCTGCGCAGATAGTCGCCGACTTCCTGCAGCTGCTCCGGCAGGGCGCGCACCACGACGATGCCGGACTGAGGATCCACGATGACCCGGCGTCCAGCTCCAGTGCCCACCATCGCGTGCAGATTCGACTGGAGGTTACCCCAAAAATCCGAATCGTCGCGTGTCAGCACCGAGGTGCCGCTCGTGTCAAAGCTCGTCTTGTCATTTGCGTTCCCCACCGTGGCGGTGGTGGCTGCCTGGGTCGGCGCGACGGTGGTATTGCCGTACTGCGAGTTGTAATCCCCCTGCGTCACCTGCCCGGAGCTGATGCGGGTGTTCGACACCCCATAACGCTGCACGTCGAGGTAGCTGATATGGAAGATGCGGGTCTGCAGGGCGGCCGGCAGGATCAGGTAACCGGCGCCGGTGCGCCGATAATCGAAGCCGTACATCTCCCGTACCGCATCGAGCACCTGCTGAAGCGTCACGTTCTTCAGCGACATCGTGACGCGGCCGACCACGTCAGGGCGCACGAGAATGTTGTATGAGGTGCCTTCGGTGAGCCCCTGGAGGAAGACGCTGGCCGGCGCACCGTCCACGTCGATGCCGAAGAGCGGCTCACCGCCGGATGCAGAAGTTGCCGCTGTGCCGTTGCAACCATCGAGCTGGGGCTCGGGCGCGTACGCGAACCGGTCATGCCTGCCCAGGGAGTAGCGCATCCCCGCGGCCGAGATGCCGCGGATCGTGGCCCCATCGATTCTGTCGCCGGCGTGGACGAGCCGGTCGTGCGCTATGCCAACGAAAGCGCCACCATGACACAGTACGCCCTGCAGGCGCAGGCCGGCATCCCGCACCGGCGAGCCTGCCCGCAGTGGCTGTGTGGGATCGCTCAAGTTGTCGGCGCGCCCGAGGCGGATCACGGTGCAGGCCAGCAGGAGTGCCAGGGTCAGAATTGTTGTTTTGCGGCTCATAGGTCGATCCAGTCGCGGCTCATGCTCACAGTGCCGAGTGTCACGGTCACCCGCGTCGTGGGGTAGTGAGTCGCATCGAGCACGAGGCTCTGCCAGTAGAAGTGCCAGGACAGACCCTCCAGGGCCTGAAGATATGTCAGGACATCGAGATAACGGCCCTGCAGTACCAGCTGCACGGAATGAAAGTAGGGGCCTTCCGAAGGGCCGTTGACGGCTGCGGGGCCTGCGCCCTGACCGGCCGTGCTGCTTGCCGTTGGGTCGGCGATCGCGTCTGCTCCCGGATGCTGCGCGGGATCTTCCGCGCGGGCGGCATCGACCACCGCATGGTACGGGAGGCTTCGCAGGCTGACGAGCGTGACCCCGTGTTGCCGGCTCAGCACGTCGTGGATCACTTGCGTCATTCGTTGCGGGGGAATCAACCCGGCGGATTGCGAGTCGAGACGAGCAGTCGCCTGGCTGAGGCTCGCAGCGAGCGCGGTCGTGCGTTGCAGGGTTGCGCCGGTATCGGAGCCGTCGCCCGGCGTACCGGTGCCGTCGATCGCCTCGACGATCCCGGACAGCTGCAGGGCGAGCTGCTTTTTGCGCGTCTCGAGCCGCTGCAGCACCAGCGAATTGAAGACGGCGATCAGCACCGCCATGATTGCAGCGCTGGTGAGCACACGCTCACGCAGACTCAAACGGTCGAAGCGGCCGGCCATCGTCGTCATGGCATTGGCGGCCTTCATGACTGCGGCGCCCGGTCCGCGGCGACCTGATCGGGTGCGGCCCTGCCGGCCGTGGTGGCCGTGCCAGTCTTGACGCGCGTGGTGGGCATGCCAGCCGTGGCGGTGCCGGCGGGGACTCCCGCGGCGGCTGCGCCATCGGCGCGGAATTTGAACGTACCGGCGCCCAGTCGCGAAGGCGCGCGCGCAGAAGCAGCGATCGTTTCCGGCCGCTCGATCACCAGCCGATCGAAACGCACGCCCGCGAGCACGGGCTCCGTCGAGAGAACATGCAGGTAGCGCGGCACCGTGTCGGGATCCAGCGCTTCGCCCGCGAGACTCACGGAGCCCGTCAGGTTCGAGAGCGTGATCTGCCGCAGCCACAGGCCCGTGATCGGATGGCGTGCCAGCGCCGCGAGCTGGGGCGAGAAGCCCCTCGTGCTGCCCACCGCGCCGCCCTGCAGCAGGGTCAGCGCGCGCTCACGTGCCGCTAGCTCGGCGCTGAGCTGCTGAATTCGCGTCTGCAGGTCCGCAGGGTTGGCACCATCCATCTGCAGGGATCCGAGCGCGCTCAGTGCCGCCTGCTGCGCGGCCTGTTGACGCTGCAGTGCATCGACCGATTGCTGCAGGCGGGCCACCTGATAAGACCCGAACGCCCAGATGACCGCGAGACAGCATCCGATTGCGCCGCAGGCGAGGGCGAGCGTCGCGGACCCGAACGGACGCCAGGCTGGCGCCGTGTGCTGGTAGAGGTTGATCTGCTGCCGCGGATGACTCACGGACGGCTCCGTTCGCTGCGCAGGGCGGCGCCCAAGGCCAGGAGTCCAGGCCAGCGAGTATCGGGCTCGATCGCATCAGCGACGTCAAACAGCTCCTCGACGTCGAGCAGGGTGACCGAGTGGCCAGTCGCCGCGATCAGGCTGCCGAGGAGGCGCTCGGCGCGCTCGTCCCCCGAGGTCAACACGACGTCCGCAATCGCGGGCTGGTCGTAGTGACTTTCGTAATAGTCGAGGGAGCGCTGCAGCTCGAGGGCGAGGGAGGCAACGTCAAAATCTGCGGCGGCTGCGGGCTCGCCCGCCGACGCTTCGGCCCGGCGGCCGAGATCGATGCGGCGCGCGAGATAAAGAACACCGCGACAGGTCAGTGTCAGCTGGGCGAAGCGCTCGCCGAGCGCGATCAGGGCAACGCCATGCTCGTCCTGAGGCAGGAGGGCGGCAATGTTGCGCAGGCACATCTCCGGGATGTCGATCACGTCGAAGCCACGGACGCGCGGCTTGACCAGGCTCACCACACGCTGCACCGCATCAGTCCGCGCCGCGACGGCGTAGACCATCCGCGACTCGACGTAGCGGGCCTGCTCAGGAATTTCGAATACGTCCACCACAGCCTCGCTCGGAGAGAAGCTGATGATGTCTTTGAGCTTCCAGCGGACGGCGCTGCGCATCTCCTCCGGCTGAACATCGGGGGCTTCGACCTGAACCAGCTGGTACTCGTCCGTGCTCAACACCGCGCTCACGGCGGCGTGCGACAGCTCGCGATTGTGAGCGAGAGGGGCCAGGACGTGCTCGGCGCGAATCTCGAGCGAGGGATGCACCGCGCAGTGCCGCAGAAGCGGCCGCGCCGATCTCACGGTGCGCACGATGGCGAGCGCGGTCTCGCGGTCGGCGGGCATGATGCCGACACGCCAACCGTTGGCCTGCGCTCTTCTAAAAAACGACAAGAAACTGACCCCTGAGGCGCGATTGCGGCGGTTTGCGGGCAGCCGCGCGGTTACCGAGCGAGCCTGAGGGCTCGTACCCAGGTTGTTTGTCTCACCACGAGCGGGGGCGCAGGCGTGCGAGACTTAACAGAATCAGCCGGTTGCCGGCGAAGGGCCGATCGAACTGAGCAATGGCTCACGAAAGTACGCCGGCATGCCGAGCCGGCATACGGACTGCCGCGGCGGTGCGGATACGCGGCCTTCGGGTGCCGCCTCAGGAAGCTCCCCAGGCGCCCGCACCCATTGACGTGATCGGTCAGCCCGGGATCGTCAGCGGCCGGGCGCGGTCGCCCTCGAGTTTTGCCGCATGGGCACGGACGCGCAGCAGGTCGCGTCTGGCGAGCAGGCCGGCGAGCTTGCCGGTGGCGCGGTCGACGATCGGCACACGGCCGACATCGGCTGCCGCCATGCGATCGGCGAGGTGGCCTACCAGCTCGTCCGTGTAGCCGACGAACACCTCACCGACATCCTCTCTCTCCTCCAGCCTCTGATCCTTGGGCCAGCCCTCCCGTGACCAGCGCAGCACGTCGGATCGCGATACCACGCTGACGACCTGCCCCGCCTCGTCGACGACGGGATAGCTCTTGTGGCGCTTGGTGCCGTTCTCCATGTCGAAGAATGCGAGCGCATCCTCCGTCGACATACGCGCGGGCAGCGTATCCACAGGTTGAGTCATGATCTCGCTGACCCGCATCACCTCGAACGGGTCGACGGTGTATTCGTAGGTGAGATGTCGGCCGCGCCGCGCGAGCCGCTCCGTCAGGATGGAGCGCCGCATGATCAGGACCGTCACGGCGAACGAGGCGACACAAGCGACGAGCACTGCCGGCATCACGCCGAGATCGCCGGTGAGCTCGATCGCAAACACGGTGGCGGTCAAGGGGCAACGCAGCGTTCCCCCCAGCACCGCCGCCATCGCGAGCAGCGACCAGAAACCGGTGTTGCCGAACGGCAGGACGTGAGCCTCCAGGACACCGACGGCGCCGCCCATCATGAGGAGCGGCGCCAGGGTGCCGCCCGAGGTCCCGGATGCGAGCGCGATGACCCAGATGATGGCTTTGACGACGAGCAGCACTATGGCCCCGTGCACCAGCACGTTGCCGTCGATCAGCGCCTGAATGTTGTCGTAGCCGACGCCGAGAGCCGCCGGATCGAAGAGGCCGCCGACGCCGACGACGATACCGGCGAGCGCCGGCCACCACATCCAGTGGATCGGCAGCTTCTCGAACAACTCCTCGATTCCATAAAGCCCGCCCGTGGTGATGGCGGACTGCAGGCCCGCCACCACGCCGACGCCGGCGCATGCAGCAAGACCCCACCACGGCATCGCCGGAATCCCGGTGTGCGGAAAGAGCGGCCACACGCCTACCAGCCAAGGCCGCCAGGCCATCGCGACGATGGCGGAGATGACCACCGGCACGAAGCTGCGCGGCTTCCACTCGAAGAGCATCACCTCGATGGCGAGCAGCACGGAGGCCACCGGCGTGCCGAAGATCGCCGTCATGCCGGCGGCGGCGCCGGCGACCAGCAGTGTCTTGCGCTCCGCTGAGCTCAGGTGAAAGAACTGGGCGAAGAGGGACCCCAGCGCGCCGCCGGTCATGATGATCGGGCCCTCGGCGCCGAACGGGCCGCCGGTGCCGATCGCGATCGCCGACGACAGCGGCTTCAACAGCGCCACCTTCGGCTCGATGCGGCTCTGACCGATGAGAATGGCCTCGAGCGCCTCGGGAATGCCGTGACCGCGGATCTTCGGCGAGCCGTAGCGCGCCATGAGTCCGACGATCAGGCCGCCGATGATCGGTATGAGGATGGAGCTCGGCCCCAGCTTCGCATGACTCAGGTAGGAAGTTGCCGTGGAGTAAACGTGGAAGTAGGCGAGATTCGTGACGATCGCGATCAGCTTCAGCAGCACCCAGGCCGCACAGGCGCCGAAGCTGCCGGTGAAGAGCGCCATCGCGGACAGCACGAGCAGGCGCCGGTCGGCGGTGAAATCACGCAGGGTGTCGTGCACCCCGAGGGTGGAAACAGAGCTCTTCATGGTTCTCCGAGGGAATTGCGGCGCCCGGGCGGGCGCTTTATATCGCAATACGATATATTCTCCCTGAGAAATTCGATGTCCGCCACCCCCAAAAGGCAGAGCCAGCGGGCCCCGTCACCCCACGAGCTGGCGCCTCACGATTACGAAATCCTGGCGGAATTTCGCTATTTGTTGATGCGCTTCGCAGCGTTCAGCGAGCAGGCGGCGCATGCGGCCGGGCTGGCGCCGCGCCAGCACCAGGCCCTGCTCGCCATCAAGGGGTATCCCGGGGGCGCCGAGGCCACCATCGGGGAGCTGGCGGAGCGGCTCGGCATCCGCCATCACAGCACGGTTGGCCTGGTCGACCGACTGGTGAGCCGTGGATATCTCATACGCCGCGAGGATCCGCACGACCGGCGCCGCACCCGCCTGTCGCTCACCGCCTCCGGTGAGCGGGCGCTGGCGGGGTTGGCCGCGGCCCATCAGCGGGAGCTGCGCCGCGTCGCCCCGCTGTTGAAATCGCTGCTCGGCCGTCTGGCGTCCGTTAATGACGTTGCTTCCTGACGGAAAATACAACACGTTCGCTGTCAAAATACTTCTCCAACCCGACCTCCTGGTATAGGCTATATCCATCAGAGCTTCGCGCGAGCCACGGCCGAGTCACACGCACTAATTGCCATTTTTGCGCAGAAATGTCGGCTGTCGAGCGGCGTTGGAGCGATTAGACTGGATGCCCATGACGTTCCAGATCGACCTCGAGCAAATCTCCCGGCGCGAGAGCGAACAGACGGAATGGAAGGAGAGCGTCGCCGATGTCAATGATGTCGTTGCGACACTCTGTGCCTTCGCGAATGATCTGCAGAACCGGGGCGGCGGCTACGTAGTATGCGGAGCGGGTGAAGCGCAGGACGAGCATGGATTCCCGAAGCTCGTGCGCAGAGGGTTGACGGCCCGGCGGCTCAAAGAGATCGAGCACGCGACGCTGGCCTGCTGCCGGGATCGTGTCTCGCCGCCTCTCGCACCGCTGCTGCAAGAGGTCCAGGCTGAGGACAGCGCGCGGCGGATCCTCGTCTTCGTGCAGCCGTCGACCGGGACCGCGCACACTTTCCGGCGCAATAAGGACGGTGCCAAGCACTTCGTGCGCGTGGGCCGATCCACGATCGAAGCACGCAGCGGCTTGCTCAGGGACCTCCTCGTTCGCAAGGGCGCGCTGGAGGCATGGGACCGGCGGCCCTGCCATACCGCCACGCTGAGCGATCTCGACCTGCTCACGCTGCGCGACGCTCTCGACCGCATGGGACTTCTCGCGCAGGAGCGGGGCGTCGAGCGATACCTGAGCGAGGCCGCGCAGATTTCGCCGTTCGTGCCGTCGCTTTGCGTTGCCGAGCCTCTCTCGGGCCAGCTGCGGCCGCGAAATTTTGCGCTCCTGTTGTTTGGCAGAGCGCCCCAGCTTTTCATCCCCGGCGCCTTTTCGATCTACTCCGTGTATCCGGGCGTCGATCGCGCAAGCCAGGTGGCCCGTCGCATCGAGATCGGGGGTACCTTGCTCGACCAGGCGCGGCGGCTGCAGGACCTGCTCGATGCTGAGGCGGTCACTCTGTTCGACAAGGCGAGTCTCGACGCCCCGAACGCTGAAAGGTATCCCCGCCGTGCCCTGCAGGAGGCCATGATCAATGCTCTGGCGCATCGGGATTATGAGCTCCTCGATCCGTCGCGCATCGTCTCCTATCGCGATCGCATCGAGCTCATCTCGCCCGGTTCGCTACCGGTCGGAGTCTCCTTGCGCGACGTGCGAGAGGGAGAGGTCACACCGCGTTGGCGCAACCAGGCGCTCGCGTGGGTTCTCTCGCGGTTGCAGCTCGCTCAGGCCGAAGGTCAGGGTATCCAGACGATTCGTAACGCCATGCGCACGGCGGGCTGTCCTGCGCCTATCTTCAACGCCACGGAGGTTTCCGTGACGTGCATCCTGCCGGCGCATCCTCGCGCTGGGTCGTGGACCGGTGTCGCGGACCGAGGCCTGCCCTGCGGGCGGCAGATGAGCTTCCGGCAGCCGGCCTCCGACGCCTATGGCGATGGTGGAACCGAGCGCCGCGTCAGTGCTGGCTCTCGAGATGTCGGCCAACTTCAACGGCGGCGCGGGCGCCGCTGCGCAGAGCGCCGGTGACCGTGGTCGCATCGCCTGTCGTATCCGTCGCTTCGCCCGCGAAGAAGAGGGTGCCGTCCAGGGGTGTTGCCAACCTCTCGCGCGCGTTGCCTGCGCCCACTCCTACATAGCTGTAGGCGCCGCGCGCGTAGGGGTCCGTTGCCCAGTTGTGAACGTAGGCCGCCTGCAGCTCCGGCACGTCGCTGCCGGAGAAGACGGTCCTTACGCAATCCATGGCCTGCCGGATGATCTCGTCGTCGGTCAGCTCGGAGAGCCGCGCGGCCGAAGGGCCGCCGACCCAGGCATTGAGAAGAGCCGAGCGCGCCGGCAGGGCCGTCCAGAACGTCGGGAAGACCTTGCCCGGGGCATGGAAGAAAGACGCGTCCGCGTAACGGCCGCCGTCCGGGCCTTCCCAGAAAGGGTGGTGGAAATGGAGGATGACCTTGAGCACGGGACCCGAGAGGAGATGCGCGAGCGCTGTCTGCTTGGCAGCAAGCGGCGGCGAAAAGTGTATTGCGCCTGGCGCATCCGCAGGCGCCTTGAGCACACCGAGCGGCACGGTCACGATCGCCTTGCGTGCCGCCGCCTGAAAAGGCCGGCCGCGGCAGAGGCCGTCGACCTCCACCGACTGTTTGCTCCAGCGGACGGCGGTTACTGCCGTTTGAAGCCGAAGGCGCACGCGATCGCCGTCGAGCGCCGCGGCGAGTGCCAGCAGAGCGGTGCGATAGCCGTCGCGCGGCCGCGACTGTGAGGAATCCAACATACCGCCGGAGCGCCACTCCTCCGCGACGGAGTGCAGGCTGACGAGCTGCGGGTCGGCGGCATCGAAGCCTGAGACGAAAGCCCGCGCCGTGGCGCGCGCTTCCTCCGGCAGCCTGCGGCCCTCGTCGCTCTCCAGGAAGGCCTCGAGCGACATGTCGGGCCTGGAGAGAACGCCGGCGGCATCGAGCGCGGCGCGGACCTTGCCGAGCAGACTCCCGGTGCGGCGTTGCAGCCGCCCGTCGATCAGGGACCAGTGCTCTCCTGACGTGTCGACCGCGGCCGAGCCTGTCTGGCGCAGAAGCGCGATCGTCTCCGGCGACTCGCCGTGGATGAATTCCGCGCCGAGCTCGACGGGCGCGGTCAGCTCGGGCTCGAGCCGCGTCCACATTCGTCCCCCGATACGATCCCGAGCCTCGATGATGAGAACGGAATGACCGGCCCTACCGAGCGCGGCCGCGGCCGCGAGTCCCGCGGCCCCCGCTCCGATCACGATGATGTCCGGCTTGAGCACGGTCACTGCTTCGCATCCTCTCCCACTGGAATGATGATGCGCGCACCGCGCCGATAGCTCCAATACGCCTCCGCCCAGTCGATGAGCACGACCAGCCGGTTGCGAAAGCCGATCAGAAAATAGACATGGGCGATGAGCCAGATCCACCAGGCGATGACACCGGAGAGGCGAATGCGGCCGAAGTCGACCACGGCCGCCATGCGGCCGATGGTGGCGAGCGAGCCGGAATGCCGGTAGCGGAATGGCCCGACCTTCCGGCCGGCGAGCCTGGCGCGGATTGCGGCCGCCGCGTAGCTGCCCATCTGCTTCGCGGCCGGCGCAATCGCCGGCACCGGGCCGGTTCCATCCGGGACGGCCGTCAGGTCGCCCACGACGAAGACTTCCGGATGCCCGGGGACGGTGAGCTCTGCCGTCACGGGTACGCGGCCGGCGCGGTCGACGGCAACACCCAACGTCGCGCCAAGGGGCGAGGCAGCGACGCCGGCCGCCCATAACACCGTGCGAGCGGCGATCCGCTCCTCCCCCATACAAGCACCGCGCTCATCGAGGCCGGTGACCGCGTGACCCGTGCGCACAAGGACACCGAGGCGCTCGAGCTGCCGCCGCGCCTTCGCGGACAACGAGGGGGGGAATGCCGGCAGAACCCGCGGGCCCGCCTCGATCAGCAGAACTCTCGCCGTCGCCGGATCGATGTGGCGGAATTCGCGCTTGAGCGTGTGGCGGGCGATTTCGGCGAGCGTCCCCGCGAGCTCCACGCCGGTGGCCCCCGCCCCGACGATCAGGAACGTCAGCCATTCCATCTGCTCCGCGGGATCGGCGGTTGCCTCCGCGCGCTCGAAGGCCGTGAGGATCCGCGCCCGGATGTGCAGGGCATCTTCGAGTGTCTTCAGGCCAGGCGCGTACCGTGCCCACTCGTCGTGACCGAAATAGGCGTGCGTGCTTCCCGTCGCAACGATCAGGAAATCGTAGGGATACGACACAGTGTCGACATCGACGCTCCTGGCCTCGATGTCTATCCCGCGCGCTTCACCGAGCAACACGGTGGCATTGCGCTGGTTGCGCAGAATGTGCCGCAGCGGGGCGGCTATCGAGGGTGCGGCGAGACCGGCGGTGGCCACCTGATAAAGCAGCGGCTGGAATGTGTGGTGATTGCCGCGGTCGATGAGCAGGACCTCCACCGCAGCGGAACGAAGGGCGTGCACAGCGGACAGGCCGCCAAAGCCGCCGCCGATGACGACGACACGTCGCAATTCCGGCATGTGATGGTGCTGAACGTCCGAACCCTGCGTTACTATAACCTTTACGGCGCGGCGCTTGCGCGCCGGAATGTTGGACCGCCGCAACCTGACTATGGTATCGATCCCATGAAGCGGATCCTTTTTGTGGACGACGAGGCGCAGGTTCTCGCCGGGCTGCGGTCCCGGCTGCACCGGCTGCGATCGGAATGGGACATGTCGTTCGCCGAGACGGGGGCGAAGGCACTCGAGCTGCTGGCACAAAGCCCGTTCGATGTCATCGTTACCGACGTGCAGATGCCGCAGATGGATGGCGCCGAGCTGTTGCGCATCGTCAGCCGGCAATGGCCGCAAATGGTGCGCATCCTGCTGTCGGGTTACTCGGACTCCGCCCAGATCGCACGCCTGGCCTCCCTCGCGCATCAGTCGCTGACGAAGCCTTGCGCACCGCAGCAGCTCGAGAGCGTGGTCAATCGCTGCCTGGCGCTGCAGGAGTTGCTGGATTCCCCGCACCTCAGGGCTGTCGTCGGCCGGATTCGTACGGTTCCGGCGATGCCACAGGTCTACTCCAGGCTGCGTGCTGCCCTCGCCGACGAGGCGACGTCCGCCCGTCAGATTGCCGAGCTGATTGCCGCCGAGCCCGCGGTCACGGCCAAGGTGCTGCAAATGGTCAACTCTGCTTTCTTCCGGCTGGCACGGCGGATCACGCGTATAGATCAGGCTGTGGCTTATCTCGGATTCACGGCCATCCGCAACCTGACTCTCACCGCGGAGGTATTCTCGAGCTGGTCCCAATCCGGCGCCCCTGCAGCCTTCAACTTCGACAGGATGCAGAAGCACATCCAGGCGGTCGCGACCGCCGCATCCGCGCTCGCCCGCGATACGGCCTTCGCAGATGACGCCATGCTCGCGGGACTGCTGCACGACATTGGATACTGGGTGCTTGGGGCCGAGTTGCCCGACGAGTTGGCGCGCGCCGTGGATCTGGCGCTGCGCAAGCGTATGTTGCTCGAATCCGCGGAAACCGCCGTGATCGGCGCATCGCATGCCGAGATCGGCGCTTACCTGCTCGGCATCTGGGGGCTGCCGTACCCGGTCGTCGAAGCGGTCGCGCATCACCATGCGCCGGAACGCATCGGCCCGCACGAATTCGATACGCTGGCCGCGCTGGCCGTGGCCCACTCACTGGTGCCCGAGAATGACGCAGGCACTTTCGGGACGCCGCTCGTCCCGGACGCAAGAGTGGACGCCGACTATCTCGAGGCGGTGCATGCGCCTTTCAGCTGGTCCGAAGCCCAGGCGCGCGCGGCGCGCGACACACAACCCGATGAGGTGCGATCGTGAGTAACCGGGAGCTGCCACGTGTTTTGTGCGTCGACGACGAGCCGCGCGTGCTCGAAGGGCTGCTCTTGCATCTGCGCAGGGATTACAGCGTGCATGGCGCGACGAGCGGCAGCGAGGCGCTGCAGCGGCTGAAAGAGATGGGCGGTGCGAGCGTCGTAATCTCCGACATGCGTATGCCCGGGATGGATGGAGCCACACTGTTACGGCACGTGATGGCTGCTTATCCCGACACTACGCGCATCCTGCTTACCGGAGACGCTGGCCGTGATGCAGCGGTCGCGGCAGTAAACGAGGCCCATATCTTCCGCTACCTGACCAAGCCTTGTCCCCCGGACCAGTTGCGGGCCGCCGTCGAGGCTGCAGTGGGGCAGTATGCACTGATGCAGGCGGAGCGCAGGGTACTGAAGGAAACGCTGATCGGGTGCATCCAGGCCCTGACGGACATGCTCGCGATCGCGAATCCCGTTGCCTTCGGCCGCGCGAGCCGCGTCAAGCGCCTCTCGATGGAATTCGCCGCGAGCCTGGACTGCCGTGGGTATTGGCAGCTCGAGGCGGCGGCCATGTTGTCGCAGGTCGGATATCTGTCGCTGCCGGCAGAGCTCGTCGAGAAGATCTATTACGGCGAGAAGCTCACGCCCGAGGAGCAGCTGTTGGCCAAGTCCGTTCCCGAGGTCGTGACCAGGCTTCTCGAGCACATCCCGCGCCTCGAGCCGGTCATGCAGATCCTGACGGCGCTCAACTGGCCGGACGAAGCGTTGGCGCGTCTCGGAGACGGGACCATCGGTCTCGGAGCGCGGATTCTCGGCCTGGTGCTCGAATACGACCAGCTGCTGGCGCAAGGCCAGCCGGCCGCGGTGGCCACACAAAGCCTGCGCGCGAACAGCGGCCGGTATGGAGCCACGCTGATCGAGCAATTCGCGCAGCATCTCGGTACCGGTCCCGCTGTGGCCGAGGCGCGTGAGGTCCCGCTGAGGAGCGTTCGGGTCGGCATGGTGATGATGCAGGACGTGCGCACCCACCTCGGTACCCTGCTCATCCCCCGCGGGTTCGAAGTGACGCCGGCGCTGGTCGAAAGCATCCGCCACTTCGGCCCGGAGCTCAGCGCAGAGCACGTCAAAGTTCTCGTGCCGCCGGGCCAGGCCGCGGCGAGCTGACGCATTCGGGGAGGCGCGCCGCGGCGCTCAGTCCGCCGCACGGCCGTCGGCTGCCGGAGCCGCGCCGCTGGCGCGCTCGAGAGGCAGGCGTACGTAGAACGTAGTCCCCTCGCCGAGCCGGGTGTCGAAAGTCAGGGAGCCACCGTGGCCTTTGACGACGATGTTGCGGCAGAGCGCGAGGCCCTGCCCGGTCCCGCGCCCGACTTCCTTCGTGGTGAAGAAGGGGTCGAAGATGTGGCTCCGGATCAGCTGCGGAATACCGGCGCCGGTGTCGTTGACCGCGACGACCGCGTGGCCCTGCTCCACATACGTGCTTACCGTGATGCGGCCGCGGGCGCCCGTATCCTTCACTTTGTCGCCGATGGCGTGGGCCGCATTGACCACGAGATTCAGAATCACCTGGTTGATCAGACCGCCGAAGCAGGAGACCAGCGGCAGCTCGCCGAGCTGCGTCTCGACGTCGGCGACGTACTTGTAGGTGTTGCGGGCGACGACGAGCGTGCTCTGGATGGCGCGATTCAAATCGACGCCGCTCATATCGCTCTGGTCGGGATAAGAGAACTCCTTCATCGAGCGGACGATCTCGCTGATCCGCTCCAGGCCCTCGATCGCCCGCTCGACCGCCGCCGCGAGCTCCCCGCGCAACTGCCCGCGCTCGGATTCGGCTGCGGCCGGACCCGCGGCGCCCGCTGCCGGGATGCCATCCAGCAGCTCGGAGAGAACATCGCGGATGAAGTAGATGGAGTCGCCGACATACTGCACCGGAGTGTTGATCTCGTGCGCAATGCCGGCGGCCAGGCGGCCGATGGATTCCAGGCGCTCCGCGGATGCCAGCCGCCGCTCCGCCTCCTTCAATTGGGTGACGTTCCGGCCCGTTCCCACGATGCCTATGGTCCGCCCTTGCCGGTCGTGCAACGGAACCTTGGAGGTCAGGAGCTCGCGGGTATGTCCGGTTTCGAGGTCGAGCGCCGATTCCTCGCGGTCGATGATCGCTTGCCCGGAGGCGAGCACGTGCTCCTCATCGGCGTGGAAGCGGCGGGCCATCTCTTCGGGGTAGAAATCGAAATCCGTCTTGCCGATCGCCTCGGCGGGCGTGGTGCCCATGGACCGCGCGGTGAACCGGTTGCAAACGATGAAGCGGCCGTGGAGGTCCTTGGCGTAGATGAGAACGGGGATCAAATCGATGACTGTGCGAAGCAGATCCCCTTCGCTGATTCCAGGCCCGGGGGCAAGCCCGGCCCCGCCTGTATCGCGCCCGTCGGAATCCGACTCGTGCATGGCCGTATGATATATGTGGGATTTGCGATTTCCGTGCTCGAAATCCCAAGACGCGAACGGTGAATCCATGCCCGGTAACGCCGAGGCCCTGCTCAGGTCGCTGGTCGTTGTGCTCTATGTGGTCTGCGCCACGTTCTGCGCGGTGCACGCACTTCTGACCAAGCCCGATCCGCGCAGTGCTCTCGGTTGGATCGCCACCTGTTGGCTGTTTCCGTTCGCCGGAACCATCCTCTATCTGCTCTTCGGGGTCAATCGGGTCCGCACCCGCGCCCGGCAGCTGCGCGCGGGCCTCGCGCGGGGGGGTGCCACGGTCGACAGCCGCCTCGCAGACGATTTCGCCACGCAACTGACGCGCATCGGCGATGCCGTGACCCAGCGGCCGCGGTTGCCCGGCAATGAGGTGGTGAAGCTGGAGAATGGCGAGAACGCGTTTCCGCCCATGCTGCAAGCCATCGGTGCGGCGCGGCACTCGATCTGGCTGTCGACCTACATCTTCGAGACGGATGAGGTCGGGCGGGAATTCATTGGGGCTCTCGCCGCCGCCGCCGCTCGCGGTGTGCAGGTCCATGTGCTGATAGACGGAATCGGCGAATGGTACAGCTGGCCGCACGCCGTACATCTGCTGCGCAAGGCCGGCGTGCGTGCCGCGCGGTTCCTGCCGCCGCGCCTGGCGGTGCCGGTGTTCTCACTCAATCTGCGCAACCACCGCAAGCTTCTCATCGTCGATGGCGAGACCGGCTTCGTCGGCGGCATGAACATCGGCGGGCGCGAGGTGGGCAAAGCCCATCATCGCCGCATGGCCGACCTGCACTTTCTCGTCAGGGGACCCGCGGTGTCGCAGCTCGCGGAATGTTTCGCCGCCGACTGGCGGTTTGCGGCCGGCGAGACTCTGGCGCCGCCGCCTGTAGCGCAGGCGTCGGCCGGCGATTGCGTCTGCCGGGTGATCACCGAAGGGCCGGATGAGGACAGCGACAAGCTGCTGTTCGTGATCCTGGGCGCCATCGCCGTCGCGCACCGCCAGGTGCTGATCATGACGCCTTACTTCATTCCGCCGCCGGAGCTGACGGCGGCTCTGCAAACGGCGGCGCTGCGCGGCGTGGAGGTGTGTCTGGTGCTTCCGGCGCGCAGCAATCTGCGGTACGTGGACTGGGCCACGCGACGCTGGCTGCCGCCGCTGCTGGAGCGTGGCATACAGATCTATCTGCAGCCGCCGCCGTTCTCCCATACCAAGCTCATCGTCATCGACGGATCGTATGCGCAGATCGGATCGGCCAACATCGACCCGCGAAGCTTGAGGCTGAACTTCGAAATCGCCGTGGAGGTGTACGATGGCACGGTATGCGCGCAGCTTGCCCATTACGTCCTGTCGGCGCGCGATCATGCCGTCCGTGTCCCCGGGGAGCCTCTTTCCAGGCATTCCCTCCCCGGCAGGCTGCGCGACAGCCTGTTCTGGCTGCTCTCGCCTTATCTCTAGAGGTCTGAAGGCGTGAGCGGCGGCCGGCGCAATCCGGTTTTCACCATCGGCCATTCCAACCGCTCAGTGGCGGAGCTCATCGCCCTCCTCGGTGAGGCTGCCGCCGATCTGCTGGCCGACGTCCGCGCCTTCCCCCGCTCGCGAACCAACCCGCAATTCAACGGTCCGGCGCTGCAGGAAGATCTCGGGGCGGCGGGAATAGCCTACCGCTACATGCCGTCCCTCGGCGGACGCCGCCACGGCCGCAAGGAGTCCTCGCCCAACACGCTCTGGAGGAACGAGTCGTTTCGCGCGTATGCCGACTACGCGGGTACGGCCGAGTTTCGCGCCGGACTCGAGGAGCTGTGCACCCTGGCTGGCGAGCACCGCTGCGCGATCATGTGCGCCGAGGCCGTGTGGTGGCGCTGTCACCGGCGCATCATCGCGGACTACCTCCTGGCGGGGGGATTCGAGGTCGTGCATATCCTCGGCGCCGGCAAGCTGACCCCTGCGACGCCCACTCCCGGAGTGCAGCGCGCGACGGGCGGCGGGCTGGTCTACCCTGCAGCGCAACTCGCAATGGATCTGGGGGAGCAGTAGTCTGCAGGCCCGATCACCGTGGAGGTCCGGATGAGCCATTCCAAAGCCGCAGCGGAAGTCACTATCAAGCGCGCTTACGACCCGCCGTCGCCCCGCGATGGCACGCGTGTTCTCGTCGACCGGTTGTGGCCCCGCGGCGTGAAGAAGGCGGACGCACACATCATGCAATGGATGAAGGAGATCGCGCCCAGCAACGAGCTGCGCAAGTGGTTCGGTCACGACCCGGAGCGCTGGGATGAGTTTCGCCGCCGTTACAAGGCAGAGCTCGCCGGGAAAAGAGAAGTGGTCGGTGAGTTGCGGGAGCTTGCCAGACAGGGTCCGCTGACGCTCGTCTACTCCGCACACGACGAAGCCCACAACCAGGCGGTGGTGCTGCGCGAGATGCTGCTGCACTGAAGCAGAGCTCAGTGGTCTTCATGCAGCTGCAGGAGCTGCGGAAAGATGGTCTGCACATAGAACGACAGCGCCGGAAGCCGGGCGGCTTCGATGCCGTAGCTGGATGCGTAATGCGCTATGAGCGCATCGGAGTCCGACATGTAGCGGCCGGGCGCGACCTCCACCGTCGGAAACGTCGCCGACTTGCGCAGGCCTGCCTGGAGCCTGGACTTGATCGCCTCGAACTCCGGCGCGTCCGGATTGCACCGGATCAGCTCGAACCGGTCACGAAGTCCGGTCTCCGCCAGGAACAGCAGGAACTTGAACGAGAACGGACAACCCTCCTTGAGGTAGGCCGTCGGCTTGAAGAGAGCTGCATTCATTCCACGCCACCCGCCATGCCGCCCGCGACGGTCGTCGGTAGAGCCGCATGTTTCATACCGCGTCAGGTCGCGGCCGCTGGAGGCGGAAAGGACATTGGCGCATGCGGCTGCTCGGCCCGGTGGCGGGCGAGGCGCCGCACCTTGGGGTCATTGGCGAGGTGCAGGACGCGCGAGAAGAAACCGCCCTTCGGGTCGGCGCGGCCGATATAGATCAGGCCGGAATGCGCCAGCTCGTGGGTGAACATTTCCACGATCCGCTCGCGTGTGTGCACATCGATGGAATCGAGCGCTTCGTCCACGAGTATCCAGCGGGGGGCGTGCAGCATCAGGCGCGCAAATGCCACGGCCTGCTGCTCGTCTTCGTTGAGCTCGTGGTCCCAACGGCGGCTCTCATCCAACAGCGGCTCCAGCCGGCCGAGGCCCAGCCGCTGCAGCGCGTTGGAATAGTCCTGCGCCTTGAACCGGTCCACGGCCGAAGGGTAGGCCAGCGCCTCCTTGAGCGTGCCTGGAGGCACATAGGGCGTGCGTGGGATGGAGTAGAGCTCCTGTCCGAGAGGATGGACGATGCGTCCGGCGCCCCAGGCCCAAAGGCCCGCGAGTGCACGAAAGAGCAGCGTCTTGCCCGCGCCCGGCTCCCCGACCACGAGCACGCGTTCGCCTGGCTTGATCTCGAAGCGTCCGCCCTCGAGGCTGGTGCAGCCTTGCGGCGAGGCGATCTCCAGGTGATCGATCACCAGCGGCTGCGACGCTTCGCCGTTGCCGTCCCTGCCGCTGTCGAGAAGCGCGATCCGGCTCTCCTTGCTGTGCAGGACCTTGGTCCCATGCACCGCCCGCCGGAACATCGCAACCCGCAGCAGGGTTGCCCGCCAGTCGGCGATGGTGCTGAAGTTGTCGACGAACCAACGCAGCGAGGATTGCAGCTGAGTGAACGCCTGCGCCGCCATCATCAGGCCGCCGAAGGAGAGGTCACCGGCGAAATAAAGCGGAGCGGCGACCAGAATCGGAGCGACCAGCGTGATCCAGCCGTATCCGGCGGTCACCCAGGTGAGCCGCGTCAGTCCCGTCACCAGACGCCGCATGGCGGTGAGAACCGCCCCCAGATCGCGCTCGATGCGCCGCGCCTCGTCCGCCTCGCCACCGGCAAGCGTTATGGCATCTATGTGCTCGTTGACGCGGACCAGCGTGTAGCGCAAATCGGCCTCGCGGGCGTAGCGGGACGCGTTGTCTGGAATGAGCCTGCGTCCCGTCCAGTACGTGAGGAGGGATGCCGACAAGGCATAGATCACCGCGGCCCAGACCATGTAGCCCGGCACGGCGAGCGTAACGCCGCCCAGCCTCAGGTTGAAGTTGCGGGAGATCGACCACAGGACGCCGACGAAGCTGACGAGGAGGGCCGAGGCCTGCACGAGCCCGAGCGCGAGCTCGCTCGCGAGCTCCGTGAGATGGCGCGCGTCCTCGTGCATGCGCTGATCGGGGTTGACGCCGATGGGGCCGGCGCTCTCCAGTTGGAAGGCGCGGCGCGGCTGCATCCAGTCCTCCACCAGATCGTGCACCAGTCCTTCGCGCAGCTTCAGTTTCAACATCTCTCCGAGCCACTTCTGCGCGACGTTGAGCAGGAGGAGCGAGCCGGCAATGATGGCGAACACGAGGAGCTGGAACAGGAAGCCGTGCATGTTCCGCCGCGACAGGGCATCGTAAAAGGGCTGATTCCAGCGATTGAGGCGCACCTGGCCGTAGGCGGTCAGCACGATGACCACGACCGCCGCGCCCATGAGCCCGGCGATTGCGTTTCGGGCCGGGGAAGCCCAGAGCGCGCGGATCATCATGTCGAGCTGCGAGAAAAGGCTCGCCTCCGCGGTGGTGCCGGCCTGTCCGGCCGCCGTCACAGTCTGTCCCGAAGGTTCTGCCATACTCGATGCTCCGCAGGCGTGAGCCGCAAAGATATATTGTCGCGGAACCTTCGGCGGCGGAGGAGCAATGGGAAGCAGATTGCGGCGCATGAGCGGCCACGGACTTTGCCTCGCACAGGCGGCAGTGCTGCTCGGGCTCGCCGGCTGCGCGTCGGGACCGCCGAGAGCGCATGCGCCCGCCCGTGGATATTGCGTATCCGGCCATGGTTGTTACCGCGTGCTCGCCTCCAGCGCCGGCTATCAGGCAAGCGGCATCGCTTCCTGGTATGGCCGTGGCGATGCGGGCAAGCCGACGGCGAGCGGTGCGCCCTTCGATCCGAACGCGATGCGGATCGCCCACAAAACGCTGCCGTTCGGCACCTGGGTCAGGATCCGCAACCTGCGCAATGGCCGCGAGGCCGTCGCCATGGTCGATGACCGCGGGCCGTTCCATAGCGGCCGTGTCATCGACGCGACCGCAGCTGTCGCCGAGCGCCTGGGTTTCTACGGCGAGGGTACCGCGCGCGTGCAAGTGACGGATGTGCCGGTCACCGAGCTCAGTGCCGCTCAACGCGACGCGGCGCGTGCCGATGAACGGAGCGCGGTCACCTACGCGCGCCGCCATCCACACACCATCCTCGCGGAGGCAGGGCACGTGGCGATACGCGGTGTCGTCGATATCACGAGTACTGGCGTGAAGATCGCCGTTGGCGTGGTGCGCGGGGTGTTCGAGCTGGGGTGGCACGTCCTCAAGGACCTGTGAGGGTGGCTGTTGCCGCCGCATCGGCGCACCTTAAGATGGGCCATGGGCGGGAGCGACTCTTCCTTTGTTTCCCTGATACCGCATACGGGCACCATGGGCATGGCGGTGCGGCGCATCGCAGCTCGCGTCGAAACATCCGGCCGGGATTCGCTTCGGCTTCAGTTCGTGCTCGAGGGGGACTTGCCGCAGGTCAGGGTGCCATCGCCGGTACCGCAGCCGGGAAGGACTGACAAGCTCTGGGCGCATACCTGCTTCGAGGCCTTCGCCGGCCTTCCCGGATCGCCCCGGTATCTGGAGCTCAATTTCTCGCCCTCGGGCCAATGGGCGGCATATGCCTTCGATTCCTACCGGCAAGGCATGGCGCCCGCGCTCGCCGTCGCGCCGCGGCTGGCGCTGCGGCGCAGCGAAGCGCGGCTCGAACTGGAGGCAGAGGTGCAGCTGAGCGGGAGCCTGCCTCTGGCCGGGCCTGAGACCGCGGCATCCGGCCCCCGGACGCTGCGGATTGCTTTGAGCACGGTAGTAGAGGACCGGGAGGGCAGGCTGTCATACTGGGCCCTGCGCCACCCGCCCGGGAGGCCCGATTTTCACCACCCGGAAAGCTTTTCGCTCGCGCTCGCGCTACCCAGTCACCCACTGAATCCACCATGAAGTTCGGCATCGATCGCCTGCTCGAGGAACCGCAGCTCCGTAAACCGCTCGCCGGAAGGCGAGTGGCGCTGCTTGCCCATCCCGCCTCGGTCACGCGCAACCTCGTGCATTCCATGGACGCCCTCGCCGCCTCGGGCGACGTCCGGCTGACCGCGGCCTTCGGGCCGCAGCACGGGCTGCGCGGGGACAAGCAGTACAACATGATGGAGTCGGCCGACTTCACCGACCCGGTACATGGAATTCCGGTTTTCAGCCTTTACGGGGAGGTCAGGCGGCCGACGGAACGCATGATGGACAGCTTCGATGTCCTCCTGGTCGACCTGCAGGACGTCGGTTGCCGTATCTATACGTTCGTGACGACCCTGCGATACGTCCTGGAGGAGGCCGCGAAGCGGCGCAAGACGGTGTGGGTGCTCGACCGCCCGAATCCCGTCGGCCGGCCGGTCGAGGGCCTGTCACTGCGCCCGGGCTGCGAGAGCTTCGTCGGCCCGGGACCGATCCCGATGCGCCACGGCCTGACGCTCGGGGAGCTCGCGCGCTGGTTCGTCTCGACGCTGAGGCTCGACGTCGACTGTCAGGTCATTGCCCTCGACGGCTGGGAGCCTCACGCCACTCCGGGATATGGCTGGCCGCTCGGACGGCGCACCTGGGTCAATCCCAGCCCGAACGCTCCGACCCTGTGGATGGCGCGGTGCTACCCGGGCACGGTCATGATCGAAGGGACGACGCTCTCTGAAGGCCGGGGCACCACCCGGCCGCTCGAGCTCTTCGGCGCGCCGGATCTGGATACGAGTGCGCTCCTCCTGACGATGCGCGAGCTGGCGCCCGCGTGGATGCGCGGTTGCCGCCTGCGCCCGTTCTGGTTCGAGCCCACCTTCTACAAGCATGTGGGCAAGCTATGCGCCGGGGTGCAGATCCACGTCGAGGATTCGATTTACTACGACCACGACGCGTTCCGGCCCTGGCGGCTCATGGCGCTCGCCTTCAAGGCATTGCGTCGCCTCGCCCCCGAATATCCGCTATGGCGGGACTTTGCCTATGAGTACGAGCGCGACCGCCTCGCGATCGATGTGATCAACGGCAGCGATCTGCTGCGGCGTTGGGTCGACGATCCGGCGGCCGCGCCCGGCGACCTCGATGCGCTGGCGGCGAAGGACGAGGCCGCCTGGAGCGCCGAGCGGCAGGCGTACCTGTTGTACTGAGCCAAGATGCAGTCAGCCCGCGACATCACCGGCTATCGCAAGCACTGGGCCGAGCGCTTCGGCACGGCGCCTTTCCTGCCCATGTCCCGCGCGGAAATGGACGAGCTCGGCTGGGACAGCTGCGACATCATCATCGTCACCGGTGATGCCTACGTCGATCATCCGAGCTTCGGCATGGCCATCGTCGGGCGCGTGCTCGAGGCGCAGGGCTTCCGGGTAGGCATGATCGCGCAGCCCGATTGGCACAGCGCGGCGGCGTTCGCGGCGCTGGGGCGTCCCAACCTCTTCTTCGGCATCACCGCCGGCAACATGGACTCGATGGTCAACCGTTATACGGCCGACCGCCGGTTGCGCAGCGATGACGCCTACACGCCGGGAGGCGTCGGCGGCAAGCGGCCCGACCGCTCCGTGATCGTCTACGCGCAGCGCGCGCGCGAGGCGTTCAGGGACGTGCCGATCGTCGTGGGCGGCATCGAAGCATCCCTGCGCCGCATTGCGCATTTCGACTACTGGTCGGAAAAGGTGCGCCGCTCGATCCTGCTCGATGCGAAGGCGGACCTCCTGATCTACGGCAACGGCGAGCGGCAGCTCTGCGAGATCGCCCATCGCCTCGCTGCCGGAGAGTCGATCCGCGACGTCACCGATGTACGCGGCACCGCTTTCGCGCGCAAGTCGGTCCCGGGAGGCTGGATCGAGATCGACTCGGCGCATCTCGATGCCCCGGGACCGATCACACCGCACCCCGATCCCTACGCCATGGGGCCGGAGCTTGCTCCACCGGGACCGGCACCCCGGCAAGGGTCCGCTGGTGCAGACTCGCACGTCCCGCAAGCTGCCGAAAAGGTGGTGCGTTTCGTGCGGCGCGTGAAGAACGCCGATCGCGGACGGAGCGTCATCCGCATGCCTTCCTACGAGCAGGTAGCGTCGGATCCGGTGTTGTATGCGCATGCCAACCGCATCCTGCATCTCGAAGCGAACCCGGGTAATGCCCGCGCGCTGGTGCAGCGCCACGGTGACACCGAATTGTGGCTGAACCCGCCGCCCATCCCGCTGACCACGGCGGAGATGGACTGGGTGTACGAGCGCCCGTACCGGCGCCAGCCGCATCCGAGCTACGGGAATGCCAACATTCCCGCCTACAAGATGATTCGCTTTTCGATCGCCATCCAGCGCGGCTGCTTCGGCGGATGCACCTTCTGCTCCATTACCGAGCACGAAGGACGCATCATCCAGAGCCGCTCGGAGCGCTCGGTCATCCGCGAGGCGGAGACGATCCGGGATGAGGCGCCGGGCTTCACGGGCGTCATCTCCGACCTTGGCGGTCCCACGGCCAACATGTATCGGCTCGCCTGCCGGAGCCGCGAGATCGAGAGCGCCTGCCGCCGGCCGTCGTGTGTCTATCCGGGGATTTGCCCCAACCTGAACCCCGATCATGCGCCGCTGATCAGTCTCTACCGCAAGGTCCGCGAGCTCCCCGGCATCCGCAAGGTGCTCATCGCTTCCGGCGTGCGTTACGATCTGGCGGTGGAGTCGCCGGAGTACGTGAAGGAGCTGGCCCAGCATCACACCGGCGGTTACCTCAAGATCGCCCCGGAGGCGATCTCCGAGGGACCGCTGTCGATGATGATGAAGCCCGGGATCGGCGCTTACGACCGCTTCAAGGAGCTGTTCGACCGCTATTCGCGCGAGTGCGGCAAGGAGCAGTACCTCATTCCCTACTTTATCGCCGCCCATCCGGGCACGAGCGACGAAGACATGCTCGAGCTCGCTCTCTGGCTGAAGAAGCACGGCTTTCGCGCCGATCAGGTGCAGGCCTTCCTGCCCTCGCCGATGGCGACGGCCACCGCGATGTATCACTCCGGCAGGAACCCTCTGAAGCGGCTGAGCCGCACGGGGGGCGAGGTGCGGGTGCCGAAGGGGCTGAAGGTGCGCCGCCTACACAAGGCGTTCCTGCGCTATCACGATCCCAACAACTGGCCGGTGCTGCGCGAGGCGCTGCGGCGCATGGGCCGCACCGACCTCATCGGCAACGGCAGACACCAGCTCGTTCCGGCGTACCAGCCGGCGGGAACCGGTGAGTCGTGCGAGGGGCGACCCGGTGCCTCTCAGAGGCACGGCACCTTCAGGACCCAGCACACGGGCTTGCCTCGTCCAAAATCGTCGGGAACGATTTTGGACGACGCGAAGCGTCGGCCCCGAAGGGGTGAGGCGCAGGAAGCGCCGAACAATCCGCGGAGCGCCCGCAAGAAGTAACCGAGGTAGCCGATGAGGAGGCCGACATCGATTCGTGCCCCGAGACGAGGCGCCTTCGCCATCCTGGCAACGCTGACTGTCGCGCTTGCGGCTGCTTCGGTTGCGGCCCTCGCACCCCGCTGCGCATTCGCGGCAGCGCCCGCGGGCAAGGTCGTCGCATCGACAACTGCCAGCAAGCCGGCGCCACCGAGCGACCGGACCACCGCCCCGGTGAGCCGGGCCCCCGCTCTCGGGCTCGAGATCCGCGATGCGATCGGGCCCGCGACGGCGCTCTACATCGAGCATGGGCTCGAGACGGCGCAGCAGCGCGGCAGTCCCTTCGTCATCCTGGAGATCGATACACCGGGCGGCCTCGCCAGCTCCATGCGCGAGATCATCAGTGCCATCCTGGCGTCCCCGATCCCAGTTGTGGCCTATGTCGCCCCGCCCGGTGCGCGAGCCGCGAGCGCGGGTACGTACATCCTCTATGCCTGCCACTTCGCGGCGATGGCGCCGGCGACCAATCTCGGCGCTGCCACTCCGGTGTCCATCGGCGGCTCCGAGCCGGCGCCGCCCGCGGAGCAACCTCCGGAAAAACCTGCGGAAAAACCTGCGGAAAAACCCGCGAAGCCCGGAACGCACGGAGGGCCGGGAAAGCACGGAAAGCCCGAAAACACTGGGACGCAGGCCGCCGCGCCCGAGCCGACACCGCCGATGAGCGCCGAGGAGCGCAAGGTTCTCAACGATTCGATCGCCTACATCCGCGGCCTCGCGCAGCTGCGCGGGCGCAACGCCGATTGGGCCGAGCAGGCGGTACGGGGCGCAGCGAGCCTGCCCGCGAACCAGGCGCTGCAGCAGCATGTCATAGACCTCATCGCGCCCGACCTGCCGAGCCTGCTGACACAGTTGAATGGCCGCGAGACGCAAATAGGCGGCCGCACGGTACGCCTCGATACCAGCGGCGTCCGGGTGGAGTGGCTGAAACCCGACTGGCGCACGCGGCTGCTCGCCGTCATCACCAATCCGGAGATCGCCTACGGGCTGCTGCTGATCGGGATCTGGGGCCTGATCTTCGAGGGGTATCACCCCGGCGGGGTGTTGCCCGGAGTGGTCGGCGTCGTCGCCCTCCTCGTTGCGCTCTTTGCCTTCCAGCTCCTGCCCACCAATTTCGCAGGGCTGGCGCTGCTCATCGTCGGCGCCGGCATGATGGCCGCGGAGTTCTTCTTCCCGACCTATGGCTCGCTGGGTATCGGCGGCCTCATCGCCTTCATCGTCGGCTCACTCATCCTTTTCTCGGGGGCACCGGGCATGCAGGTGGCGCTGCCGCTCATCGGGGGCCTCGCCGCCGTGGGCGGGCTCGTCATTCTCGGGATCGTGTATCTTGCCACTCGCGCCAGGCGCACCCCGGTCGTGACGGGCACGCAGGCGATGCTCGGCGCCGTCGTCGAGGCGGCGGAGGATTTCGCTGCGCGGGGGCGCGTGCGCTATGGCGGCGAGCTGTGGAACGCCTGCAGCGCGGCGGCCCTGAAGGCCGGACAGGCGGCGCGCGTGGTGAAGGTGGAAGGTCTAACATTGTGGGTTGAGCCGCTGCGATAAACAGCCGGCTTCGCCCGGAGACGCCAATGCCCTACGGTATCATCGTCGTCATCGTCATCGTCGCGCTGCTCTGGTTCAGCGCCATCAACGTGCTGAATGAGTACGAGCGGGCGGTGATGTTCACGCTCGGGCGCTTCACGGGCATCAAGGGGCCGGGCATCATCCTGATATGGCCCATCATCCAGAGAATGAAGAAGGTTGATCTGCGGGTCATCGTGCTCAACGTGCCGAAGCAGGATGTGATCACCCGCGACAACGTGTCGGTCAAGGTCAACGCGGTGGTTTATTTCCGCGTCGTCGATCCCGGCCGGGCGATCATCCAGGTGGCCAACGCCTGGGAAGCCACGAGTCAGGTGGCGCAGACGACGCTGCGCTCCGTGCTGGGCCAGCACGAGCTCGATGACCTGCTGGCGCAGCGCGACAAGCTGAACGCGGACATCCAGCGCATCCTCGATCAGGCCACTGAGGCCTGGGGCATCAAGGTCGCGAACGTGGAGCTCAAGGATGTCGACCTCGACGAGAGCATGGTCCGCGCGATGGCCAGGCAGGCGGAAGCCGAGCGCGCCCGGCGCGCGAAGGTCATCAATGCGGAGGGCGAGAAGCAGGCGGCGCAGACGCTGGTCGAAGCGGCCGTGGCGCTATCGCAACAGCCGAGCTCTCTGCAGCTCCGTTACCTGCAGACGCTGGCGGACATCTCGCACGACAAGTCGTCCCTGATCGTGTTTCCGCTGCCGCTCGATCTCTTCCGGCCGCTGCTGGGTGCGCTGGGAGAAGGGCGGAACGGGCCGTCGGGCTCCTAGGACCGATACTCGCTGCATGCGGCTCAAGTACAGCTTCGTCATCGACGAGGATCCGCGTTTCATCGTCGAGAGCCGGATATTTCTGCAAACGATATTGGCTGCGGGCGTGCCGGCACGCGATGTCGTTGCGCAGGTCACTTCGCGAAGCGGTGACATCGGCAGAAATATCGCCTCCCGCTTCGGCGTCCGTGCGATCGATCTGCCGCTGGGGCCGGATGGCGCCTACTGCAACAAGATCAACGAGCTCTTCACGCTGGCCGACGACGACTTCGATGTGCTCGCGGTCTGCGACACGGATCTCGCGTTCACCAGGCCTCTCGATGAGGTGGCGAAGGTGGACTGCGTACGCGCGAAGCGCGTCGATCAGGAAAATCCACCGCTGGCGATACTCGAGCAGATCCGGGAGCTCCTGGGATTCGCGCAACAGCCGCCCCTGGGCGCGCCCGGATTAGCGCCGGCGGCTACGACGTATGCGATGAACTGTAATGGAGGAGTGCTGCTGATTCCGCGGCAGTTCATGGGACCTCTGGGTGAGGCGTGGCTGGGGTACGCCAGGACATTGACGGCGCACCGTCACCTCTTCCAGCAGTGGGTCAATCACATCGACCAGGTGAGCTGGATGTTCGCGATGCTGAAGCTGGCGCTGCCGTTCGAGGAATTGCCGGTGGAGTACAACTTTCCGACTAACCTGGCGAAAAGGGTACCGCAGGGGTCGTACACGCAGCCCGCGGTATTGCATTACCATCGCGCGCTCGACAGGAGGGGCCGGCTGCGTTCGAGCGGGGTTCGATTGGTCGACAAGTCGATAAAGCAGGCCAACAGCCATCTCGGGAGTGCCGGCACGATGACAGGCTTCTACGGGCGATGGGTGCTTCCGGCCGCAGGCGTGTTGCTGGCATTGGCGACCGTCGCGGGAGCGTTGGGCGCTCACTTGCTGGCGGGCCGTTGGAGCGCGAGCAGGCTCGGTATCTACGACATAGCGGTGCGTTATCAGTTCTATCAGGCCCTTGGGTTGCTGGCCATGGGTATCCTGCTCAGGGGGCTTCATCCGGACAATCTGACTTCAGCCAGGCGTCTGGAGGTCCAGAGCTTCATGAGCGCACCTCGGCTTCTGCTCACCGGCATCATTCTTTTCTGCGGCAGCCTGTACGCACTGAGTCTGGGCACGACCTCGCGTTGGATCGAGCTCGCCACGCCCGTTGGCGGAGCGATGCTCATCGGGGGCTGGTTGCTGTTCGCTTATTACGCCTGGCGCTTCAGAGGTCATGCATAGCAGGGGTTCCGGACGCGATGCGCTCTCTCGCAAGGTCCGGGCTGCCGATAGATGAGGCGCTGCCGCAATTGCGGCTGGCCCTTCGCGAGCATTCGTCCGCGGTGCTTACGGCGCCTCCGGGGGCGGGCAAGAGTACCGTCGTGCCGCTGGTGTTGCTCGAGGAGACTTGGGCGGCGGGCAAGCGCATTCTGATGCTGGAGCCGCGGCGCTTGGCCGCGCGCGCGGTGGCGCAACGGATGGCGCAGACATTGGGGGAAGCGGTCGGGCAAACCGTCGGATATCGGATGCGTCTGGATACCAAGGTATCGCGGGATACCCGCATCGAAGTCGTGACCGAGGGCGTGCTTACACGGATGCTGCAGACGGACCCGGCGCTGGAAGGCGTCGCCGCGGTTTTGTTCGACGAGTACCACGAGCGGAGCCTGAACGCAGATCTCGGGCTCGCGCTCGCACTGGATGCGCGCGACGCCTTGACGCCCGATCTCAAGATCCTGGTCATGTCGGCGACCCTGGAGGGCGCGGCCGTGTCGCGGCTGCTGGGCGATGCGCCTCTCGTGACGGCGCACGGCAGGTCCTTCGCAGTGGAGACGCGTTACGCCGGCAAGGGGCTGCCGCCGCTGCCGGATGAGGCGGCAGGACGCCGGATGCAGGAGGGCCCGGAAGCGCTCACCGCGCGAATCGTCCGGCGTGCGTTGGAAGAGGAGCATGGCGACGTGCTCGTTTTTCTGCCCGGGGCCCGGGAGATTCATCGCGTGCGTGCCCAGCTCGAGGGCTCGACGCCGATGGCTGCACACGGCGCCGGGCGCGTGCAGATCATGCCGCTGTACGGTGAGCTGTCGGGCGAGGAGCAGGAAGCGGCGTTGCTGCCCGCCCGCCCGGGCTCGCGCCGCGTCGTGCTCGCAACCAACATCGCCGAGACCAGCCTGACCATCCCCGGCATCCGAGTGGTGGTGGATTGCGGTCTCGTCCGCCGCTTGCGCTTCGATCCGGCGACCGGCATGAGCCGTCTCGAGACGGAGCGCATTTCGCGCGCTTCGGCGGAGCAGAGACAGGGCAGAGCGGGGCGGGTGGAGTCGGGCGTGTGCTACCGCGCCTGGAGCGAGAGTGCGCAGCGCAGCCTCGCTCCTTTCAGCGCCGCGGAGATCGTCGAGGCGGATCTGACGCCGCTGGCTCTCGAGCTTGCGAGTTGGGGGGTGCGCGATGCAGCGGCGCTGCGCTGGCTCGATCCGCCGCCGGCCGCGCTGCTGGCGAGTGCGCGGGATCTGCTCGAGCGCCTGGGCGCTCTCGACTCCGGCGGGCGCATCACGCCGCACGGCCGCGAGATGGCGCGGCTCGGTGCACATCCGCGGCTTGCGCACATGCTGCTGCGGGCAAGAGAGACCGGCTCCCTGCCGCTTGCCGCGGATCTGGCGGCACTGCTGTCGGAGCGGGATCTTCTGCGCGGGACCGCCGGTGCCCGGGACGCCGATATCCGCGGCCGGGTCGAGGCGCTGCGGGGAGAGAGCGAATCCGGTGGCGTCGATCGCGCCGCGTTGCAGAGAGCCCGGCGCGGGGCGCGCGAGTACCTGCGGCAGCTGCGCACGATGGCGGACTCCAATGCAGATGGGGATGACTCGGCGCGCGGCGCCTCCGTGGGTGGGCTGCTGGCATTGGCGTTTCCGGATCGCATCGGGCGGCAGCGCGCGGGCGGCGAAGGGCGCTTCACGTTGAGCAACGGCAGGGGCGCGCACTTTGCCGAGCCGCAGAGCCTGTCGCGCCAGGAGCTCATCGTGGCCGTGGATCTCGATGATCGTGAGCGGGATGCGCGGATCCGCCTCGCGGCGCCGCTGAGCCGGCAGGACATCGAGGAGCTGGCGGGCGCGCGTCTCGAGCGCGCCGACTCGGTCGAGTGGAACGCGCGGGAAGGGGCGGTCCTCGCCAGGCGAGTGCTGCGGCTGGACGGGCTGGTGCTGGAGGAGCACGCTCTGCCCGAAGTGCCACGCGAGGAAGCGCGTGCCGCCATGCTGGAGGGCATCGCCCAGCTTGGAATCGAGTCGCTTCCCTGGAGCCCCGAGGCACGCGACCTGCAGGCTCGTATCGCATTCGTGCGGCGGCTGGGCGGCGGCTTCGAGCGCTGGCCCGACCTCGCGGATGAGGCGCTCGCCGCGTCGATCGGCGAGTGGCTCGCACCGTGGCTCGACGGGATCACTCGTCGCGACCACCTCGCACGCATTCCTCTGCTCGATGTGCTGCTCGCGCGCCTGAGTTGGGACCAGCGGCGCGAGCTGGACGCGCTGGCGCCGAGCCACCTCACCGTGCCGAGCGGCTCGCATGTACGAATCGATTACATCGGGGACCGCGCGCCCGAGGTCGCAGTGCGTCTGCAGGAAGTCTTCGGCCTCGAGGCGACGCCGCGGATCGGCGGCGGCCGGGTGCCCATTACGTTCAATCTGCTCTCGCCGGCGCGGCGGCCGGTGCAGGTGACGCGCGATCTGGCGAGCTTCTGGCGCGGCGCATACGCGCAAGTGCGCAAGGATTTGCGGGGCCGCTATCCGAAGCACTACTGGCCGGAGAATCCGCTGGAAGCCGAGGCTGTCAGAGGCGTGCGGCGAAGAAATTAAGCCGGTACACTGCGCGTCCATCCCGCATTGCATTCGGGCGCGCTGCACCCGCAGGGCCGGCTTTGCCGGATTGCGGGGGCAGTGAAGATCAAGCCAAGTCTCACGGATCGTCGATAGCGATGATGACGAAGCCAGTGGATGCCGCCGCGCCAGCGCCGGCCATCGATGTACGTTTCGGGCAGGTCGGCCTGATTCAGCTGCGCATCCGCTCGACGGATCCGGGCGCGATTCTCGACGAGCTGACGGGCCGCGTGGTAAGCGCGCCGCTCTTCTTCCAGCGCACCGGAGTGTGTCTGGATATGACCGTGCTCGGCAGAGAGCCCCAGGTCGCGGAGATGCGAGGCGTGATGGACGCCGTGCGCCGCGCGGGCATGCTGCCGGTGGGGCTCGTCGGCGAGTCGCCCGCGATGGAGTCCTTGTCGGCGGCTCTCGAGCTGCCGGTGCTCGCGCCCTTTCGGCCGCAAGCCCAGGCGGCGGCGGTACCGGTCGTTCAGCCGGCGGAGCGCACCGAGGTCGGCATTCCGGCCCTGATGCAACATCAGCCGGTGCGCTCGGGGCAGCGCCTGTACGCACGCAGCCGTGATCTCGTCGTCACCGCCGCCGTCGGCGCCGGCGCGGAAGTGATCGCGGACGGATGCGTACACGTTTATGGTGCGCTGCGCGGCCGCGCTGTGGCGGGCGCGCGTGGGGACACCGGCACACGCGTGTTCTGTCAGGAATTCCGCGCCGAGCTGGTCTCGGTCGCGGGCGTCTTCCGCGTATTCGAGACTTTACCGCCGGAGCTCGCCGGCAAGCCCGTGCAGGCGTGGCTGGATGGCGACGATTTGCGTTTCGCCCCGATTAGCGGTTGAAATGTCGGCCCATCTACCGCGGTCACAGGGCTGGCTCGCTCGGAGTGCCGCAGGCGGCTTCGAGCCAGTAGAAAATGATGATGGAGGGGAATTTGACTGAGATCATTGTGGTGACTTCGGGGAAGGGCGGCGTCGGCAAGACGACCACCTCGGCCAGTGTGGCATGCGGCCTGGCCCGGCGCGGCAAGCGCGTCGCCGTGATCGATTTCGACATCGGGCTGCGCAATCTCGACCTCATCATGGGTTGCGAGCGCCGCGTCGTTTACGATTTCGTGAACGTCATCCAAGGCGATTGCACGCTGAAGCAGGCGCTCATCAGGGACAAGCGGCTCGAGACGCTGCACGTGCTCGCGGCTTCGCAGACACGCGACAAGGATGCATTGACCCCGGAGGGCGTCAAGAAGGTGCTCGATGAGCTGGCTGCTGAAGGGTTCGACTACATCGTCTGTGACTCTCCGGCCGGCATCGAGAAGGGCGCGCACCTCGCGATGTACTACGCCGATCGCGCGGTCGTGGTCGTGAATCCCGAAGTCTCCTCGGTCCGCGATTCGGACCGCATCCTGGGCCTGCTCGCCAGCAAGACGCAGCGCGCGGAACAGGGCAACGGCGGCGTGAAGGAACATCTTCTGCTGACGCGCTACAACCCGAAGCGGGTCGCTAGCGGAGAGATGATGAGCGTGGGTGACGTGAAGGAAATCCTGGGACTCGATGTGATAGGTGTGGTGCCGGAATCTCCGGATGTCCTGGCCGCGTCCAACGCCGGCGTTCCGGTGATTTTCAACGATGAGAGCGACGCGTCGCGCGCGTACGACGATGCGGTGGGGCGCCTGCTCGGCGAGGAGCTGCCGCTGCGTTTCCTGGAGGAGCCGAAGAGAGGCTTCTTCGCCCGCATGTTCGGAGGTTGACGTGGGGCTGCTCGCTCTCTTTCGCCGCACGCCCTCCTCGGCCAGCGTCGCCAAGGAGAGGCTGCGCATCATCGTCGCGCAGGAGCGCAGTGCTCGCGGCAGCCCGGACTACCTGCCGCTGCTGCGTCGCGAGATCCTGCAGGTGATCCACAAATACGTGAACGTCGATCCGGATGCGGTCCAGATCAACCTCGGGCAGGAGGAAGGCCACGAGGTGCTCGAGCTGAGCGTGGCGCTGCCGGAAAAATCGCGGGCTTAAGCACGCGGTCAGCCGAGAGGGGAAGGCGACGGAGACGGCCTGCACCCGGGCCGCTTCGTGCTAGCTTCAGCGGTTGTGTGCCGCGGGTCGCGGCAGATCGATGGAGTCCCCATGATCCGAGTCGCGCGGGCCGTTCTTCGTTTTGCCGTACCCCTTATCGTCGTCACGGCGGTCGTCGCGGCGCCGGCTGCGCGGGCGACTGTCGAGCCTGCGACGGCCGCGGCGCCCGTTACCGCAGCGGCTGCTGCGCTGCATCGTCTGACGAAGGCCGAGTGGCTGCGCGAGATGCGCGAAGATCCGCTCGAGGCCTCCGCGGACGGCTTCCATCAGTATGACGGCCTCTGGCCGGACGTGAGCCTCGCGGCACTCGCGCGCAAACATCAGGAAGATGTCCAGACGTTGCAGGATCTCGCAGCCATCGATCCGAGCCAGCTCGGCGGCGAGGACCGTATCAGCTACGACCTCTTCAAATATCGCTACCAGATGCGCGTCGAGGATTACGGGCTCAAGGACCAGCTGATGCCGGTGAACGAGCTGAACGGCATCCAGACTCTGAGGACCCTGACGCAGTCGCTGCGCTTCCAGAACGAGGCTGACTACCGCAACTTCGTGCAGCGGCTGCAGACGTTCAAGCCCTACATGGACGAGACGATCGCGCTGCTGAAGCAGGGTGTTGCGGCGGGCATGACGGAGCCGCAGGTGGTGATGAAGCGAGTTCCACACCAGATCGCCGCCTACGTCGTGGCCGATCCTGCGGCGAGCCCGTTCTACGAGCCCTTCAAGAAGATGCCGGACATCATCCCGCCGGCCGAGCAGGCCCGGCTGCGGGCTGCGGCCAAAGCCGCGATCGCGAGCGTAGTCACGCCGGCCTACCGCGAATTCGAGCAGTACTACGACCATGATTATCTGCCGCACTGCCGTACCAGCATCGCAGCGGAAGCGCTGCCCAACGGCAAGGCTTATTACGCATTCCAGGTGCGGGAGTACACCACCACCGATCTGACAGCGGCGCAGATTCACGCCATGGGGCTGCGCAAGGTTGCGCAGATCCACGCGCAGATGGAGCAGGTCTTCAAGCAGGTCGGCTTCAGGGGCAGCTACAAGGATTTCGTGCACTACCTGCGTACCGATCCCCGCTTCTACTACAAGGATCCGCAGCAGCTGCTCGAGGCCTACCGTAACGCGGCCAAGAAAGTGGACCCGCTGCTCGTGACCGAGTTTCCGGTGTGGATCCTGCCGCGTGTCCCCTACGGCATCCGGCCGATTCCCGCATCGCTGGCGCCCGATACCTACCCCGCCTACTCGGATCCGCCGGCCGGCGACGGCAGCGTTGCCGGTTACATGTCCGTCAACCTCTACAAGCCGGAGAGCCGGCCGAAATACGAGATCCAGGTCCTCACCTGTCACGAGGGACGTCCCGGCCATCAGCTGCAGATCCCGATCACGATGGAGCTCGAGGGTCTGCCGGACTTCCGCCGCTTCGACTATTACAGCTCCTATGGCGAGGGTTGGGCGCTCTACACCGAGACACTCTGCGACGACATGGGCCTTTACGACAGTCCCTACTCGAAGTTCGGCTACCTCGATTTCCAGATGTGGCGGGCGGTGCGGCTCGTCGTCGACACCGGTATCCACTCCGAAGGCTGGACGCGTGCGCAGGCCGTGAGCTACTTCGAGGCCAACAGCGCGCTCGCCGAGCAGAACATCGATACCGAGGTCGACCGCTACATCGCCTGGCCGGGGCAGGCGCTTTCCTACATGATCGGCGAGCTCGACATCCAGCGCCTGCGAAAGAAGGCAGAAGGTGCGCTGGGGACGCGATTCGACGTCAAGGCCTTCCACGCCGCCGTGCTCGAGCACGGGGCCCTGCCCCTTACGGTCCTCGACCAGGTGATCGACCGCTGGATAGAGGGTCAGCAGAGCAGTAAAGTCGCGAAAGTGACGACCGAATAGACGTAAGCGCGATTCGGGGGGCAAACCGTGATCAGCCGTTGCAGGTTGTGTTGGGCGTCGATGGCGATCGCGCTGAGCGCAATCGCGGGCGGCGCACAGGTCGTTTTCGGCACACCGGCGGGCGTCGGCGCGCTGGCGGGTGCCGGTGCGCAGCCGGCTGTCGGCGCGCAGGCGCTCTCCGGAATCCCGCCGGCCGTTTATACCGACCCGCCGCACGATCCACGTAATCCGGCGCGCATGGAAGTGCTGCACATTCCCAGCGCGGGGGTCAAGATCAACGGCGTCGCCTATCTGGCGGCAGGCGCCGGCCCCCATCCCTCCGCCATATTCTTCATCGGCCTGCCCGGTAACGAAAAGAACCTGGATCTCGTGCAGGCGGTGCGGCGCGCCGGATGGAATGGCATCACCTTCTTTTACCGCGGCTCATGGGGCAGCCCGGGCGAGTTCCGGTTCGCTCACTGTCCGCAGGATGCGGAAGCGGTATTGACCTACCTGCGTACCCCAGCCGTTGCCAAAACCCTCGGCATCGATACGGCCCGCATCGTGATCGTGGGTCATAGCATGGGCGGGTGGGTCGCCGTCGAGACCGCGGCACGGGATCGTCAATTGGCCGGCGTGGCTCTGATTTCCGCCGCCGACATGAGCAAGGACTTCCCCGGTAGCACGCCACACCCGGAGCTGGTCAAACGACTGGCGGACCTGACGGAGTCCCTTGCGGGCGTCACACCGGAGGCGATGGCAGATGAGCTGGAAGCTCACGCGGCGCAGTGGCGATTCGACCAGGCCTATGGCCGGATCGTTGACGTACCGGTTCTCGTCATCACCGCCGATGACAGGTACGAGCCGTCAGACAGTGCGCTGGCGAGCGCATTGCGTGCGCATCGTGGCCAGCCGGTCACCGCCGTGCATATGGATACCGACCACGTCTATTCCGACCATCGGATCGCCCTGCAGGCTGCTTTGATCGGCTGGCTGCAATCGCTGCCGCAATAGACCGGCGTGCTAGCGTCTTGCCGCGGCTGCTGCCAACTAAGGCGGGTCGGTCAGCAACTCCGACAGGTCGATGATAACGTCAGGCATTCCCGGAACTACCGTTTTGCCGGGGTTCGCGATGGACGCTGTATCTACATAGCGTCCCTCGGACGGCGAGCGATACGTCCGAAGCTGGTTGTGCTTGAGGTCGACGATCCAGACTTCCGGGATGCCGTGGCGGGCATACAGCGGTACCTTCACGTTGGTGTCATATCGCAGCGTCGAGCGGCTGACCTCGATGATGAGGAGAACGTCGGCAGCCGTAGGGTGAGAGCGCGAATAGCGGTCCGCACGCGATTTGACGACGGCGACGTCGGGTACCGGCTCGGAGAGGTTATCCAGGCGTACAGGAAGCTGATCGCGCACCATTGCGCGGTCGGCCAGCGCGCGATCCAGCAAATGGTCCAGGAACCCGTTGATACTGCCATGTCGGCTTCCGACGGGCGGCATATGCACGACCTCCCCTTCGATCAACTCGACCCTGGCGTCCGGCTCAAGGAGGTCGGTCCGGTCCATGTCGTAATACTCGTCTACGGTGATCGGGCGAGGCGGGGGCGTGCGCTCCACGATGGCTCTCGTTCGCAGCTTGGGTTTCACGAGTCTACGCCTCTGCGACAACCACGGTCACGCCGGCATGCTGCGCGCAGGAGGGTGCCCGTGCCAGTCGATTTGCCTATGCGTTTGTACAGAAATACGATAGGTCCGCTGGCACGAGAGTGAGCGTGAACGCCCATCCGGAACCGAGAGAATGACAACATGAGCACGAGATTGGTAATCGCAGCGCTTCTGCTTTCGATGCCGGGGCTCATCGAGCCGGTATCTGCCGCCGCAGCGCCGAGCGTCACCGCGTCGGGAATCCCGTTGGATGCGCCCTGGAAGGTCAGGATTTACGAGCTTGCGCATTCCAAGTTCCTGCATCCGGGCTGGGGCTGGCAGCATTCGGAGCGCGACTATCTGATGGCCGTGCGGCTTGCGCGAGGGGACGGCCTGCAGGTCGATACCGATGTGTTGTTTGCTGCGGCCTATCTGCACGATATGTCGGCCTTCATGCCCTGCCCCGGGCCGAAAATCGAGCACGGTGTTTGTGCGGCGCACCAGGCGCGGGCGATGCTGCAAGGCACCGGCTTCCCCATGCAAAAGCTCGCGGCCGTGCAGGCTGCCGAGAGCGGCCACATGTTCTACAGCAGCCCCGGAAGCGACCCGAATGCGATCGTGCTGCACGATGCTGACTCGTTGGACTTCCTGGGCGATATCGGCGCGGCGCGCCTCATCGCGCTCACGGGCGCGAAGGCGCCGAGCTTTGCGCCGGCGGTGAAGACGTTGCGAGGGTTCCTCAAGGACATTCCGCCCAAGCTCATCACCAGGACGGCGCGGCACATCGGTGCCGAGCGCACTGCGGAGCTGAGGACATTCCTCCACAGGCTGCAGGCCGAATCGTTCGGCGGCAGCGCAATGTGAGGTTGACCAGCATGAGTATCTGGCGAGCATGAGCGGCACAGGCTGGCAGTTCTGGATCGACCGCGGCGGCACGTTCACTGACATCGTGGCCCGGGCGCCCGACGGGAGTCTGCGCATGCAGAAACTCCTGTCCGAGAGTCCCGACCGGTATTCGGATGCCGCCGTCGAGGGAATTCGCCGGATCCTCGGCCTGAATCGCGGCGAGCCGATACCGTCCGCCAGCATCGCAGCGGTAAAGATGGGCACTACCGTTGCCACCAACGCCCTGTTGGAGCGCCGCGGCGTCCGCACGCTCCTCGCGATCACCAGCGGATTTGGCGACGCCTTGCGGATCGGTTACCAGAACCGCCCGAGACTGTTCGACCGGCACATCGTGTTACCGGAGCTGCTGTATGAGCGTGTGCTTGAAATCGAAGAGCGCTTGAGTGCCCAGGGCGACACCCTGGTACCCATCGACCTCGAGAAGGCGCGCGCTGGATTGGTCAGAGCCTACGAGGACGGCATCCGCGCAATCGCGGTCGTCTTCATGCACGGATATCGGTTCCCGCAGCATGAGCGCGCTCTCGCGCAGCTCGCCCGTGAGATCGGCTTCACACAGGTATCGGTCAGTCACGAGGTAAGTCCGCTCGTCAAGCTCGTGGGGCGGGGTGATACGACGGTAGTCGACGCGTACCTCTCTCCTGTGCTGCGCAAGTACGTAGACCAGGTGGGTGGCGAGCTGGGGCAGGACGTACGGCTGCTCTTCATGCAGTCCAACGGCGGCCTGGTGGAGGCCCGCAGGTTTCACGGCAAGGATGCGATTCTTTCCGGACCTGCCGGAGGCATCGTCGGCATGGTGCACACGGCCACGGAAGCCGGTGCAGAGCGCGTGATCGGATTCGACATGGGCGGCACCTCGACCGACGTGTCGCATTATGCGGGCGAGCTGGAGCGCACCTTCGAGACCGTCGTCGCAGGTGTCCGGATCCGCGCACCGATGATGCATATCCATACGGTGGCTGCGGGCGGCGGCTCGATCTGCCGCTTCGATGGCATCCGGTTGCGCGTTGGACCGGAATCCGCGGGGGCCATTCCCGGGCCGGCATGTTATCGCCGCGGAGGGCCGCTGACCGTCACCGACTGCAATGTCATGTTGGGACGGCTGCAGCCCGATTTCTTTCCGCACGTGTTCGGGCCCGGCGGCGATGCCCGGATCGACCGCGAAGTCGTCGCGACGCAATTCAGTGCGATGGCCGGAGAGGTCACGCGAGACACCGGGATGCGAAGCTCGCCGGAGGACCTGGCACACGGGTTTTTGCGCATCGCCGTCGAGAGCATGGCGAATGCAATCAAGCAGATCTCGATCCAGCAGGGTCATGACGTCACCGCCTATACGCTGGCGTGCTTTGGAGGCGCGGGCGGACAGCACGCCTGCCAGGTCGCGGATGCTCTGGGCATGCGGCGGATTCTCATCCACCCGTTGGCCGGTGTGCTGTCCGCTTACGGCATGGGACTCGCGGACCTGCGCGTGCTGAAGCAAAAGGCGGTCGAGGCGCCGCTCGAGGACGGGCTGCGGCCGGAGCTGGAGACCATCCTCGGCGAGCTCGAGCGAGCCGGTGTGGCGGAAATGCGCGCCCAGGGCGTTGCGGCCGCCAACATCACCGTCCTGAGCCGCTTGCACCTGAAATACAAGGGCACGGACCTGGCGCTCGCGATCCCCTTCGGCGAGGGGAGTGTGCCGGCGGATGCGTTCGCTGCCGCACATCGCGCGCGATTCGGGTTCGATGTACCCGGAGGGATACTGATCGTCGAAGCCGCCTCCGTCGAGATCGTGGGTGGCGGTGAAGCGCCGAAGGCTGCCGCGAGCTCTCTGGCTGCGGCGACCTCGCCGCCGCCGGTGCATGCGAAGCGTGCCATCGGATTCGGGGCCGCCCCGGTCGAGACGCCAATCTACTCCCGTGACGATCTGCGGTTCGGGCACATGATCGCGGGCCCCGCAATCATCATGGAGGCATCGGCCACGACCGTCGTGGAGCCTGGATGGCGAGCCACGGTCGACACTTTCCAGAACCTCATGCTGGAGCGCGTCGCGGAGCTCCCGAAGCGGGTGGCGATCGGGACCGATGCCGACCCCGTCATGCTGGAGGTGTTCGGCGACCTCTACATGTCGATCGCAGAGCAGATGGGGGTTGCGCTGCAAAGCACCTCGCGCTCCGTCAATATCAAGGAGCGGTTGGATTACTCCTGCGCGGTCTTCGACCGGGGGGGCGCGCTGATCGCCAATGCGCCGCACATGCCCATCCATCTCGGCTCGATGGGGGAGAGCGTAAAGGTCATCATTGATGCGCGGCAGGCCGCCATCGATGGCCGCGGCAGCCTTCCGGGTGATGTCTACGCGCTCAATGCGCCTTACAACGGCGGCACTCATCTGCCGGATATCACCGTGATCATGCCGGTTTTCGAGGCCGGAACCCCGTCCGCGAGGGCCGAGCCGCTCTTCTATGTCGCCTCGCGCGGGCACCACGCCGATATCGGCGGCATCACGCCGGGATCGATGCCGCCGGGCAGCCGTACCATCACCGAGGAGGGAGTGCTGATCGATAATTTCCTGCTCGTCGACGGCGGCCGCTTTCGCGAGGAGGAGACGCTGGCGCTGCTTCGCAGCGGACCGTATCCCTCACGGAATCCCGATCAGAGCGTGGCCGATCTCAAGGCTCAGGTGGCCGCCTGTGCCAAGGGAGCGGAGGAGCTGAGGCGAATGGTGCGTCAGTTCGGGCTGCCGGTGGTGAATGCCTACATGCAGCACGTGCAGGATCATGCCGCGGAGGCGGTTCGCCGCGTGCTCGATGTCCTGCACGACGGCGAATTTGCCTACGAGATGGACGACGACTCCGTGATTCGAGTGCGCATCACCATCGATCGCGCAGCCCGGCGCGCCCGCATCGATTTCGACGGCACCAGTGCGCAGCGGCCCAACAATTTCAACGCGCCGCCGGCCATCTCCCGTGCCGCGGTCCTCTATGTCTTCCGTACTCTCGTCGCCGATGACATCCCGATGAACGACGGCTGCCTGCTGCCGCTCGAGATCGTCATCCCGGAAGGCTCGATGCTTCGCCCCCGCTATCCGGCTGCGGTCGTGGCCGGCAACGTGGAGACCAGCCAGACGATCATCGACGCCCTGTATGGCGCCCTGGGGGTGCTTGCTGCGGCACAGGGCACGATGAATAACTTCACTTTCGGCGACGGCGAGCACCAATACTACGAGACGATCTGCGGCGGCTCGGGCGCCGGGCCCGACTTCGACGGCACGGCTGCGGTTCATACTCATGCAACCAACAGTCTGATGACGGACCCGGAGGTCCTGGAGTGGCGTTTCCCGGTGCTCCTGGAGCGCTTCGAGATCCGGAGGGGCTCGGGAGGCGAGGGCCGCCATCGCGGTGGCGACGGTGTCATCCGCCAGATCCGCTTCCGAGCTCCCATGACCGCGGCCATTCTCTCCAACCGTCGCCGCGTGCCGCCATTCGGGGTGCAGGGGGGTGGGCCCGGTCGGCTCGGCAGGAACGAGGTGCGGCGCGTGTCGGGAGCCGTCGAGGTTCTCGCGGCAACTCAAGTGGTGGAGATGGCAGCGGGCGACGTGTTCGCCATCGAAACACCCGGAGGCGGCGGCTTCGGCAAGGCCGAGTGCTTGTGATAGAGTCCGGCGGTACTCAGACAGTGCTCAGGCGCTTCGTGTGAACCAGTCTTCGACCCCTGACGCCGGATCGGCATCCGCCGGGCGACTGCACTCGCTCGAGGGAATGCTCGAACGCGATGCCGGCAATCCCGGTCTGTTTCGCGAATGCGCGCAACTGGCGCTCGAGACGCGCGCATACGATGTCCTCGGCAGGATCTGCGATGCCAGGTTGCGCGCGCACGCGGGTGATGCTCTGGCCCTGTCGACCCAGGCTCAGGCTTTCATCGCCCAGCAGCAGTACGGGCGCGGCGCCGAGGTGTTGGAGAGCCTGGCCGCCCAGGGCGGGTTGCACCCCGCCGCGCGGCAGGATCTGGGACTCTGTTATTTCTGCCTGCGCGAGTACGAGCGGGCAAGAGCCCCTCTGGAGGCCGTCTACCAGGCCGGCGAGCGGTCGAGCGGCCTGGTGCGGTTGCTCGTAATGACCTATCACCACCTGGGGCTCATGGCCGAAGCCGCCGCGGTCGCCGAAGCCAATGCCGAGCCGGCGCGCGCCGATGCCGGGCTGGCCGGTGCCTATTCGCTGTTGTACCTCGACCTGAGTCGTCCGAGCGACGCGGGGCGTTGGGCCAAAGTCGCGTTGGCGCTCGATGAGCGCTGCCTCGATGCCCTCACGGTGGATGCGACGCTGTCGTTGGCGCACGGCGATCGGAAGCGCGCGACTCAGGCTTTCGAGAGTGCGCTCGCCGTCGCTCCGCAGACGGGCCGGGCGTGGGTCGGGCTCGGCAGCATCGCATTGCTCGAGCGGGATTTCCCGCGCGCGCTCGAGCGCCTGAATCGGGGCGTCGAGCTCATGGGCAGCCACGTAGGCTCCTGGCACGTCCTCGCGTGGGCCTATCTGCTCTCCGGCGACCTCGCCAACGCGGAGCGCGCATTCGAGCGCGCACTCGCTTTGAACCGCAACTTTGCGGAGACTCACGGTGGCCTCGCCGCGGTGGCGGCGCTGCGCGGCGATGGCGCAGCCGCCCGGCGTTCGCTCGAGACGGCGCTGCGGCTGGACCCGGGATGCCTGTCGGCGCAATTCGCGCGCTCCGTGCTGGCCGGGCAAGCGGGCCAGCCCGAGCAGGCGCGGGCCATCGTCCTGGCGGCGTTCTCTCAGCTCACCAGCAATCCTGCGCTGGCATTCGCCAGGAAGCTCACCCGTCCCCCTCGATCGAGCTGACGGCCGATCTCACGGCCTGTTCCCGGGCCGAATTCCCCTCTCAGCGCTCGCCGCTAAACCGCGGCCGAAATCCCCAGATAACTGGTATCCGGCGGTGCGGGTGCCGCCGGGAACCAAGAATTCCCAGGGGAGTGCTCCGAAATGGTGGCGGCAATCAGCGGCTCTGGACTCGGGCTCTACAATACCTCCGCAACCAATCTCAATGGCCAAGGGAGCGCCGGCACGGCCCCGGAAGGCAAG